>Ga0233434_1002911_pt1 | contig 14427 bp, 13 predicted proteins | sample SI_122_August201_4_FD_182738 | JGI IMG/M metagenome (GOLD analysis project Ga0233434, IMG submission 182738) | Seawater microbial communities from Saanich Inlet, British Columbia, Canada - SI_122_August2016_120_MG | ecosystem: Environmental > Aquatic > Marine > Inlet | place: Canada: British... | reverse complement strand
ATGATTCTAGCATGTTTGTTCGACATGAGGCCGCAATCGCTTTGGGTGTGGTTGGAAATAAAGAGGCTAAAGAGGCTCTACAAAAGGCATTAAACGATCCAGACAAACCTGTAGTTGAATCTGCCGTTGTCGCATTATCTAATATTGAATTTATGGAAACATTAAGTAAGAATGACAAATTTGCTAAATTAACAGGTGGATGAGAGATGAACTTTACATATGGCTTAATAGCAATTGTTGGATTACTGGTTGCAGCATCTCTTGCTCTGATAGTTCTTGATCCTCAAGAAGCACCTGAATCTCGTGCAATGGTAGTTCCTGAAACTAAAATTGCTCAAATTGAAGAAGACCTAAGCCAACTTTCAGTTAATCCTAGTCTTTTACCAAGTATTACAAACGTGGGTGATTCTCTAGTTCTTGAAGTTGAATTTAAGGACGACGATGGAAATGTTGTTGACCATGTAAATTATGATATCTTTGCTACTCAAAATTCTGATTCAATTCTTTCAGATCCTGCATCACATCGTCACCCTGGAAAATATCCTATTCATGAAAGTAGTGTGTTGGATGATTCTTTAATTCAAATCCAAGTTGTTGTTCAGGGGTTAGGTCATGGCGATGATATTTTTGGTCCTAAAGGTATTGAAACTACGTTTACAATCACTCCCGTGATTGCAGCACAAACTGCAACAAGCACTGAAATTAAAACTTCTGATAATTCTGGTATGAGTATGGATTGTCAAGCATCCTTGGATTGCTACACTCCTAGTATTATCACTGTAAGTGTTGGTGATGTAATAACGATGATTAATTCTGATTCAACCGCAGCAATGCATTCCTTTACCGCCGGAAGTGTTGATGGATTTACTCCTTCTCCTAGTGGAACCTTTGATACTGGTATTATGAGCGCAGATGACTCTTTTGAATGGATTCCAGAAAGTACTGGTGAAGTGCCATACTATTGTTTACTCCATACCTGGATGCAAGGAACAATTATTGTAGAATAATTTTTTACACATTTAATACTTAAAATTTATTTCACAATACATGACATCCGTTATCGATAATTCACCTAAATTTCCATGTGTTTCATGTCATACTGATTGCTGTAAAGAATACACCATATTTGTTAACGCTCATGATATTTATCGACTTTCAACTGGATTAAATTTGAAACCTGAAAGTTTTTTACAATTAATTGGTGCAAAGGACTATTCTCTTGGAATTAAAGTGGAAGAAGGCTTGGTAGATCTTGCTTTGAAACAAAAAAATGGCGCGTGTGAATTCCTTGAAGAAACTGACGAAGTCTTTAGGTGCACAGTTAATGACTTCAAGCCTGGCGTGTGTAAATCATATCCTTTTGAAATGAAGGATGGAAAATTATCCCAGATGAGTGATATAATGTGCCCAACTGATTGGAATCTTGATGCATTTGAGAAAATGATGATACCGCATCTCAAAGAAGATAAATCTGAATGGGAATTCTATGATGAACTTGTTAAAGAATGGAATTTGAAATATGATGGGAAAAAGATGTTACCTGAATTTTTAAAATTCATGATGGATAAAGTAGAATTATTCCCTAAAGTGCTGTAACTCTACTTCCTTCCTCTCTTGATTCGAATTTGTATATTTGTTCGACATTTGAATTCTCGAATATTTCTGCATCGTGAGTAATGATTAAAAATTGCATTGGCAATTGCGATTTTTCAATTCTTGATAATTGTGATAATACGTCTACCAATGATTTCTTTCTTTCAGTATCCAGATGCGTTGTTGGTTCATCCAGTATCATTAAATTTAGATTTGATGCACCAAGTAAACTTGCCATTCCTAATCGTAAAGCCAACGCCACACTTACTTTTTCTCCACCGCTTAGAGATTCTAATTCCAAGACTTCTGTTTTTGAATGACATGCGATAGATACGTTTTTGGCTTTTTCTGATAATGCTATTCTTTGAATTTTTGTATTCAAAATTGATAGATATTCTGATGCTTTAATTGAAATTGAATTTAATGCCCATGATCTTAAACTTATTGCAACTGATCCATCTCTGCTGAAGACATTGCTCTGAATTTTATCTAATCTTAACATGTATTTTTTCACTTTTTCAAGTTCTACAATTGATTTTTCAATAACTTGCGATTGTTTTTTAGCTTTCTCTATTTTCTCTAAGACTCCCCCCATCCTTTGATCAATTTGAGATAGATTACTTCGTTTTTCCACTATTCTCTCCTTGAGTTTTTTAAATTCCCCTTCGTCAAATCCTTTGGTTTCTAATTCTAATTTCAAAATGTTGTCAAAAATTAATTTTGTATGATCATCTACTTGTGATATTTGTTCTAGGTTTTCATTATCTGCTAATGACAGTTTTTCTTTTTTACTTTCTGTATTGTTTTGAATTGCAACTAATTCTTCTTTCGTCTTAATTGAATGTGCTCTGAGTGTTGCTTCCGCATCTCTTATTTTTTGCAATTCCCCTACAAATCTATCTCTTTCTTGAGAATACATAATTCGTTCTTTTTCTTTTAGATCCGCATCTTGTTTTAATTTGATTATTTCTTCTTCTAATTCCCCTTCGTCAAATCCTTTGGTTTCTAATTCTAATTTCAAAATGTTGTCAAAAATTAATTTTGTATGATCATCTACTTGTGATATTTGTTCTAGGTTTTCATTATCTGCTAATGACAGTTTTTCTTTTTTACTTTCTGTATTGTTTTGAATTGCAACTAATTCTTCTTTCGTCTTAATTGAATGTGCTCTGAGTGTTGCTTCCGCATCTCTTATTTTTTGCAATTCCCCTACAAATCTATCTCTTTCTTGAGAATACATAATTCGTTCTTTTTCTTTTAGATCCGCATCTTGTTTTAATTTGATTATTTCTTCTTTGATGTGTTCCTCTTGAAAAAACGGATTTAATTTTTCAACATTTGAATCACATACTGGACATTTGTTGTCTTTTAATTGCAATTTTTCTGCAAGTTTTTCTTTTTCTTTTAGCGATACTATTTGAGTTGTTATTTCTTGTATTTTTTTAATTACCTCTTTGTCTTCTTCTTCAACTTTTTCTAGTTTACCCTCGAAACCTGTTTTCAGTTTTAATTCTTCAAAACAATTTTTACAATCATCTATTTTACGCTCATTTTCTTGAATTTCTTGCTGAATTCCTTGGATTGTTTCTTTCACATATCTTAAAAGTTCTTTTTTCTGTGATTCTAATTGATTTATCTTGTCTCTTTTTAATTCCTGTTTTCCTTTTAGCGATACTATTTGAGTTGTTATTTCTTGTATTTTTTTAATTACCTCTTTGTCTTCTTCTTCAACTTTTTCTAGTTTACCCTCGAAACCTGTTTTCAGTTTTAATTCTTCAAAACAATTTTTACAATCATCTATTTTACGCTCATTTTCTTGAATTTCTTGCTGAATTCCTTGGATTGTTTCTTTCACATATCTTAAAAGTTCTTTTTTCTGTGATTCTAATTGATTTATCTTGTCTCTTTTTGGTGTATCTGTTTCCTCTTTTTTCAGTAATTCTTCTAGCTCTCTATGCACACTTTTCTTCTGTGATTCTAATTGATTTTTTTCAGGTTCTGCTTCCTTTATGTCGTATTGACATTTTTCAAAATCTTTTGTTAGGAACTCTATGTCTGTATCATCATGACCTCCTAAATCGGTTCTAATTTTTTTACGAAATTCTTTTGTAACTTTTTGCATAGTATCTGATGCAATATCTAGTTTATCTATCCCGATTATCGCATTAAGTAATTCTTTGAATTCCCTTGGTTTTGCATTAATTATTGAATTTAATTCCCCCTGTTGAACAATTGATGCTATTTTTAATTTTTCAAAATTCATTCCTATTGTTTTTTCAACTTGCTCTGTCATTGATTCCCCAAACTGTTTTCTTTCTCCTGCCGCAATTTCTACTCTATTGTTGTTTGTTGTTTCAGAAAATATTGCAGATAAGCTACTTTTAGTATCTATTTTTCTTACTGTTTCATATTTTTTATCTTTTATTGAAAATTCTATTTTTGCATAACCTTGATTTGTCCCTCTTCTGATTAACCCTTTATTTGATTTTCTTGTATGTTGACCAAATAATGAAAATGTAATCGCGTCAATGATGCTTGATTTTCCTGCACCATTATCCCCTACAAAAATAGTTACACCATCTTCAAATTTTAATTTCGTATCTGAATGTGATAGAAAGTCTACTAATTCAATCGATGTTATCATTGGTTTTCTTCCTTTTTAAATTTCTCATAACTTTCTAAAATTATTTGCAGCGCTTGATCTGTTCCATCTGTTGATAGTACTGGAAGAAGTTCTTTTATCGCAAAATTTGCATCTTGTTCTGAACCTAATGCGTCTGTTGATAGCCTAAACATTTCATCTTCGATTACGCTCGGTCTATCTAAAAAGACTGATGACTCTGATATTTGTTTTGTAGTGATTTTCCATTTACATTCAAGTGCAAGTGTGTTTAACCTTGCAATTTGTGCCTGAACATAGTCTGCATCTATGTCCTTACCATGTATTTTTACTTCAATTATTGGTTTTTTTGTATAATCACTAATTTTCTCTATAATTTCATCAATTATTTTTGTTAACTCTTTGTAATCGACGCTAACTGAAAACTGAGGTCTGGTATCTAGTTCAATCCACTTTGGCATTGCTTCACTTCCTGAAATATCCACTTCAAAAAATCCTTTTTTTACATCCTTAATTCCTTCACTATTTGTCAGCTCGATTGATCCTGGATATGCGATTGGACCTTTCAGATGATTAAATTGTTTGATGTCTTTATCGTGTAGATGTCCCATTGCATAATATGTAAAATTTTTTGGTAAATCTGTTGATTGTAATTCCCCTGCAAATTTGTTAAACTCCGTTATACCTTGATGTAATACCAGTATCTTATGCCCTGCAAATTTTTCAACAGTTTTATCTAAATTTACAAATGTTTCTTCATACTGTGACATTTCTGTTTTTCTTATTTTGTCTAGCCCTGCTAACATTACTCCTTTGTATTCTATTGGTTTTCCATTTCCGATGTATTTTGAAAATTCTAGATTATGATATATGAATGGAATTGGAGTTCCTCTAATTCTGCTTATGTCATGATCACCTAGAATAAAAAATGAATCAATGTTGTTTTGTTTTAGACGTTTTAATGCATTTGCCATCTGTATTATTGCTGCACCGTTTGGATTGGGTACGTGAAAAATATCCCCTGCAAATATTACAAAATCTACGTGATCTTTAATCGATATGTCTATTGCTTGATTGAAAACATCATACACATCTTGTTCTCTTTCATTAGAGCCATACTGAACTAATCCCAAATGCGTATCTGCAATATGTGAAAATAACATTAGTCTAACAACAAATCTTTTTGAACTAATCCTTGTGTGTGTTCTACTCCGACATTTTTCATTTTATCTGCCTTTATCCAAGCTTTAGTTGCACTTTGATCTGCTCCCATTTTCTTCTCCTTAACCTCCTCGACGTGTACCATTGATGGTAAGTTTGTCCACTGTCCGACAAGAACTGCATCCCCTACGTTTAATGATGTCAATTGTGATATCAATTCACGACTGGTTGACTCTGTGGCTGAGGCTATCTGCCTTTGATCGTCTTCCTGTATGATTTTCATTATCGCAAATGAGCCCATCTGACTGAGAATATTCAAGTCTACACTGCGTGGTCTTTGAGACACTATTGCTAGTCCTACTCCGAATTTCCTTCCTTCTCTGGCAATTTTTGCAGCCCAATATTTTGCCGCTGTATCGTGATCTTTTGGAATGAACACGTGTGCTTCTTCAAGAATTATGAACACAGGTTCAAAGAATTTGTAGTCTTTTTGTTTTTTTGATTTTCCATGTTTTGCTATGGTTGCATTTTTTCTGTCTTTTAGCAACTGTTGTAAATAAAATCCCATTGCTACGTTTGCTTGTTTTTCTGATAGCTCTGAAATGTTAATGATGTTTGTACACCCTTCTTTTATGTAGTCCATTGGATTCCCAACCTCTGGATCTAAAATATCGTCAAATCGTCTTTGCGCATCCTCTATGATGTCCTGGACCCTATATGCTGATGTTCTGATTTCTTTTAATTTTTTGTCTTCTGAATTTACAAGCAAGTCTACTTCGTACTCTAACTTATTCCAAAATTCCCCTGCTTCTTTTACCTCTTGTGTGAATGACATTCTTAAAACACGTTGTTGGACATCTGCATTTTCTCTAATTTCTAATACTTCTGAAAATTGATCTGCTTCAAGCAACCTTGGATTAATTTTTGCATCAATTACATTCACATTTGGAATGTTTAGTGTTGTGTAATCATTGTGGTAATCAAAGATTATCACTGTTCCTTTTACTTCTGATATTTTTTTTGTAATTAGTGAAACTAGATTACTTTTACCCATTCCTGTCATTGCTAGTATTCCTAAATGTCTTGAAACAATTTTGTCCAAATTTATTTTTGCTTCGATTTTTTTATTTCGTAACAGATTTCCAATTTTTAACCAGCCCTCTTTTTTTGGACTAAATATTTCTTCTAAATCTTGATTAGTTGGTTGTGTAATTTCTGTGCCTGGAATTGGCGGAATTGCTGGAATGATTGATTGACCTTTTCGTAGATTTTCCAAAAACCCTAAAATTCCTATGTGTGCTGTAAATGTTTTATCTCTTTTATTGATGTCTGCAATTTCTGTACTCTCTTCTGCTTCATGAAAATTTTTAACATCGGTAAATGCTGCACTTGAGACCGATGATCTTTCAACTAATCCTAAAATGTCCCCTTCGTCTATGCTGATTTTAATATATTCGCCAACCGATAATGATCGTGATGTAATTGCTGTTACTGACGTGGGCTTTGATTCCCCCACTACAAAACCTAGACTCAACCCAATACCTCCCTTGAGCCAATCTCATTACTTAATCCTAACAAACTAACCATTTTTCCAAGTTCTTTGTCTGATATTTTACAGTTGTTGTGTGCAAGTTTTAATGCGTATGGATACCCTCCTACACTAGTTTTGAATAATTTGTTCATAATTGATTTGATTTCGTCATTATCGTGTTTTCCCCCTAAAAATTCTAATTTAATAATTGGCGTTGAATCACTTAATCTCACAAATGTAGATGATATTATTTTATCAAAACCATAATTTTTTTCTACAAATATTTCACTAAATCCTGGACCGTTTGTAACGTGATTATAATAAAATATGTCCCCTGCAAGAGAACCTAAACTCTCAAATTGTTTTTTGGTGTTTGATGTTTTTGCAATAAATATCACATTCTTTTTTTTATTCATTATTTTTACAACTTGTGCATCTAGTGCTGATTGCCTTGTCATAAATTGTGAGTGAAGTGAACCATCCATTAATACTAAATCCACTTCATCAACTGTTTTTTCACAAGCGTCAATTTCCATTTTACTTGCAATTCTTGAAAGATCTATGTCTGATCCTAATCCTGAATCATGTAAATCTACAAGAACTTCTCCATCTGTTTTTATTGAAACTGCTGTGGTTGCCCATAATTCAATTCCTTGAAATTTAGTGTTGTTGAAACTACTATCAATTCCTGCTGTTACGACTTGTTCTTTACTCGGCGTAAACGTATTCCAATTACATGTTGCTTTTTGTAAAATCTGCTCAAATTTTGGACCTTTTAGAACTGATAGAATCTTTTCTCTATTCATAATTGCGTCTTTGTAAACTGTATTGAGCACAACAATAGTTAGCTGGTTTGAATAAAATCTTTAGGTTGTGTTAAGTTTTGACAAAGATGATCCATAAAAACAACTTATCCAATTTTACCCTTGAAAACAACTTTCTCGTTAGTGCCTGATGGTGTTGATCTATCTATGTATTTTATCTCATATTCATGTCCAATATGGATTATCTTACCGTCAATTTGGCGTGGGATTTTAATTTTTACTTCAAAGATGTTTGTGTTAGGTCCTGTTTCAATCAAATAATTGGAGTTAGCATCAAATTTTGGATTTGCAAGAGTAGTTCTAATTCCTCCTTCACTTCTAAATTCTAATTTATTTATTGAAATTTTATCTTCGTCTCTAGAATCTCTATTTGCATCTGGTTCGTACAATCTTAGAATAAATTCATGTCCAATTCTTGAACCTCCTCCGGAAGTCTCAATTTCAGCAAATGTTTTTGTTAGTGGAATTGACTTAACTTGTACTCTTTGCTCTCCTGATGAATTAGATTTATCTAAATATTTTATTAAAACAATGTCATCTTGACTTAGTTGTTTACCGTTAACTGTTTCAGGTAATTCTAATTTCAAATAAAATTGACCTGTATCATATCCTGTCTCAATCATTTTTTTAGGACCTTCGATTGGAATTCCGTTAACTGTGAATTCAAAAAGCCCTGTGGTAGATATGACTTCTATGCCCCTATGTGATATATTCAAATCATTATCTGTAATGTAGAAATTTACTGTGGACATACTTGATGCAGGTACTGTTGCTATCTTGGCGTCTGTTGCTATCTGAGAATCTGATGTTGAAAACTTTGTATTGATTAACATACCCCTCTCTTGCATTATGTCAACTGTTTCTGGTTTTACACAAGATGGCATTCCATTTGTACGAATCACTAACTCTAATCCCTTTTTACAAATTATGTCCTCTGCTGAAATTCCCATTTTCATCTGCTCTCTTGGAGTCTCTATCTCTGCATTAATGGGAAGAATAAAAGATAATATTAAAAAAAATCCAACTACTGGCACTATTTTTTTATTTATTATCATGTCTAAACTTATTTCTATTTTTTATTTTAAATATCTTGAGAGTTTTTGTAATCGAATAAAATCTTTAGGTCTTGTTGAGTTTTGAGAAATATGTGCGTCTTTGTAATTTATTTTAATAGAAATGAAAATTGTCTAGGCACACCGTGAGAATCTACCTAGACGTTAATTTACTGTTTTTTGAAATAGTAAACTGATCATCATAATAACTTAGTTTCGTATAAATCATGAATTGTCTTTATGACTATGATTGTACTGACATCTCTTGTTACAGCACCCTTCAAGAGATGTTAGATATTCTACATTGCCACAAAATGTATCTTTTATGAAATATTTCATTTTTTTTACATTGATCATACAAACAAGTTTTTTGCCATTAGAATGCCGTTATGTCTAAATGCTCTTTTTTAAAATACGCCAAAATTTTGAAATTCATTGATTTTGGTCCATTTTTGTACTAGAATTAATTAAGAGATCTTTTCTAATACTGTTACTTGAAAAAAATTGGTTTATTGGGATGTGGTGTAATTGGTACTCAAATTGCACTTGCAATTGATACTGGCAAAATTCCTGGAGTTTTAACCCATGTTTACGATGATTCTAAAGATGCTTCGAGTTTACTAGTTTCAAAATTAAATAATAAACCTGACGTTGTTGAAAATTCTCATTTACTTTCTTCTCATTCTGTTAACATTGTAGTTGAGGCGGCCTCTCAAAACGCTGTAAGAGATGACGGATTGAGCATTTTACAAAATAAACGTGATTTTATGATTATGAGTGTTGGTGCATTGTTGGATGAATCTATTCATGATATTCTGTACGATGCATGTGAACATTTCAAAAAAACAATTTATCTTCCTTCTGGTGCCATTGCTGGATTAGATGGAATTAAATCTACTAAAGATGAATTGGAATCTGTATCCATTACTACTACAAAACATCCTCGCTCCTTAAAGGGTGCAAAGTTTTTTGAAAATTCTAATATTGATTTAGATTCTATTGACGCCCCAAATATTATTTTTGAAGGTAGTGCACGTGATGCTGTCTCTTTATTTCCTGCAAACATCAATGTGGCTGCACTTGTATCTTTATCTGGAATTGGCAGCGATAAAACTAATGTAAAAATTATTGCAGATCCAAATACTGACAAAAATACTCATCACATCGAAGCCATCGGAAAATCGGGAAAAATGACATTTACTATTGAAAATATGCCTGATCCTGAAAACCCTAAAACTAGCAGATTGGCAATTTTATCTGCAATTGAAACGTTAAGGCAATATTGCTCAGATGATATTCGAATTGGTACTTGATATGGCAAAACTTGCCACCTTTACTGATTTTTTGGAAAATTCTGGACTACTTCATATTCTTTAAATCGTCAACCGTTCAATTTTTGATGAATTATGCTGGTTCAAGATGCTTCATTTTTAAAAAATGAAATTATGCGACTTAAAAAAGAAAAAGATGTCGTAATTTTGGCTCATAACTATGAAATCCCTGATGTACAGGATGTGGCTGATTTTACAGGTGATTCCCTAGGGTTATCGAAACTGGCTGCAACAGTTCAACAAAAGACCATTCTATTTTGTGGTGTTCATTTTATGGCTGAAACAGCTGCCATTATCAGTCCTGAAAAAAGGGTACTGTTACCTTCTTTAGAAGCTGGTTGTTCTTTATCTGATTCAATTACTGCTGATGAATTACGTAATTGGAAAAAACAACACCCTGATGCTATTTCTGTTGGATATGTCAATACTACCGCTGAGATTAAATCTGAACTTGATTATTGCTGCACTTCATCCAATGCGGTAAATGTTGTAAACTCAATTCCTAAAGACAAGGAAATTTTATTTTTACCTGACATGTTTCTTGGTTCTTATGTTGCAAAAATGACAGGGAGAAACAATATGCATATTTGGGCCGGTGAATGCCATGTACATGCGGGAATTACTCCTGAAGATGTTACAAAAAAATTAAATTCAATGCATGACACAGAATTTCTTATTCATCCTGAATGTAGTTGTACTACACCTATGATGTATGACGTTGCTGATGGCAGTTATGAAAATAACAAGGTTTCTATTCTTTCAACTGAGGGGATGTTAAATTATGCTAGTGCATCTAAATCCAAAAATTTTGTTGTCGCAACTGAAACTGGTATATTGTATAAAATGAAAAAAGACAATCCTGACAAAACATTTGTTCCTGCATCTGAAAAAGCCGAATGTCAGTATATGAAAATGATCACTCTTGAAAAAGTACACGATGCTTTAGTACGTGAGAAAAATGTTATCACCGTTCCAAAGAAAATTGCAGACAAGGCTCGTTTAGCAATTAATCGAATGCTTGAAATTAGTTAGCACGTGATTATTTTGGTTGGATTGTTTAACCGGATTCCTAGAGATCCTCAATTAAAACTGAATGCTGATAAATTTAAAAAATTTAAAAAACTTGTAAAAGCAAAAAAATATCCTGAAGCCTTGAAATTGGGATTGGATTATCTAGAAAAAGTTCCTTATAGCCACGATGTTTTGTTTACTCTTGGTGGGATATATTATCTCAAAAACCAGTATCGTAGCGCAATTTCTTTTTTTGATAGGGCTCTTGAGACTGGGGATACTGATGTTGAGGTTTTACTTTTGAAGGCATATTCACATCAAAAATTGCAAGAAAATCAACTTGCAATTGATTGCTGTAAGAAAATTCAATTTCTTGACCCAAAAAATAAATCCGTACCTGATTTACTATCTAAATTAAATTTCTAAACTAACGTCAATTCCTTTGACTCCGTTGGTTATGCTTCCAATTGATATGATGTCTACTCCTGTTTTACCGTAAGATGATATGTTTTTAGAATTAATTCCTCCTGATGCTTCTAGCAACACTTTATCCCGCAATTTTTTATTTTTGAGAATTACTATTGTTTTTTTAATCTTAGATGGCGTGAAGTTGTCCAACATAATTATTGTTGCGCCTTCATTTGCTGCAAGAACTGCATCCTCTGTATTTTCAACTTCAACTTCAAATTTTTTATATCTTTTTTTTGCTTTTTTTATTAATGATGCTATTGAGTTTTCAACTGCTATGTGATTATCTTTGATCATTATCATTTCATCCAATCTCAACCTGTGTTTTTTACCTCCTCCTATCTCTACAGCTTCTTTGTCAAAATATCTTAGTCCTGGGGCTGTTTTTCTTGTTGCATATAATTTTGTTTTATTTGGAATTTTTTTTACAAGTTCATTTGTTTGTGTTGCAATACCGCTCATTCTTGTTATGATGTTTAATGCCGTTCTTTCACATGTTAGAATTTTATCTGCATCCCCTGTCACTGTCATTATAGTTTGATTTGGTTTTATTTTTGATCCATCCTTGATCATGATTTTTGCTTTACATCCTTTTAATTTGAAAATCTCTTTTGCATATGCCGCTCCCGCAACAATTGCTTTTTCTCTTGAAATTATTTTTGCTGATATTTTCTTTTTTTCTAATAATGCACTTGTAATGTCTCCTTTACCTACATCCTCTGCAAGAAATTGCACTAATTGTTTTTTTGAATTAAATGACAATATTATAATTAAATATTAATTTGATTTTAAAGATTCAGACTTTTTCTATGTTACTTTAATTGCATATTTGCCGCTAGATGTAATTTTTAATGTATCTGCAATTTTTGAATTTGAAGGATCAACAATTAGTACAACTCCGTTCCAATCCGGTGTTAAATCTGAAGATTTGCAAGCTGGACAAACTTTTTCTGTTGTAACGTGTTTACATTTTCTACATGCCATTTCTCGTGCCATCTTAACTTGCCTCTACTTTTGCTTCTTTTGCTGGTTCGCCTGAACCATCAACTTTTTTAATTTCTTCAGCAATCCATTCATCTGCACCAAGGAATGGCTGTCTGCAAGTAATGCCAATTTTGCCCATTGCAGCTGCTTTTCCAAGTGATACTGCCGTAATTCTTGCACGAAGTGTTGAACCTACTTTTAAGGTCCTTCCACTTTGATTAGCTAGAATCATTCCAGATTTTACATCGCTCTTAAGATAATCATCCATAACTTGTGACAAGTGGAGCAATGCATCTGTTGGACCTATTCTTACAAATGCTCCAAAGTCTGTAATGTCTACAATTTCTCCTTGAACTATTTCTTGTAATTTTGGATAAAATGTTAATGCCTCAAATTGTACTTTATGAAATGTTCCTCCGTCTCCTGCAATCATTTTCCCCATTTCGTCTACTTTAGCATCTAAAATCATGATAATGTAGCCTAATTCTGCATTAATCATACTCTCGTACTTTTCTTTGAGAATATCTCTTGCTGCCTTTTTGAGTGTGGTTCCAAATAATCGTGGAGGAATCCTAACGACATCAACTAGGGTGGATATAGAAAACACTATTATTTTTGCATAAATTTGAATTTATGAATCTTTGGGTGAATTATCTTGAATTTTTAAAGATTTTGACTGTTTTTGAAATAAAACCCAAATTTTTCGTATATCTAACTTATCTTTAAATATTGTATCTTGAGTTTTTCATGTTATGGTCGGAATAGATCAAGTTTTAGAAAAACTTAGCACTGTCATTGATCCTGATTTAAAAAAAGACATTGTTTCCATGGGCATGATAAAAAATTTAGAACTTAATGATGGTGATCTTAAATTTACTTTAGAATTAACTACTCCTGCATGTCCTTTCAATGTAGAGATTGAGGACGATGTGAGAAAAGCAATTGCTGAACTCTCGGATTTAAAGAATTTTGATTTGAACGTAACTGCAAAAGTAATGGAAGGACGTTCACTTGAGGCTGATACTCAAATGGCTACTGTCAAAAATATCATTGGTGTTGCTAGTGGAAAAGGAGGAGTCGGTAAATCTACTGTTTCGTTAAATTTGGCATTGGCGTTATCTCAAACCGGAGCTAAGGTTGGTTTACTTGACGCTGATATCTATGGTCCAAGTATTCCTTTGATGTTGGGGATGAAAGACGGCTCTATGGAAGTTGAAGACAATAAACTTCAACCTGCTGATTCTAACGGATTGAAGGTAGTTTCATTTGGTTTTTTTGCAGACCAATCCAATCAAGCCGCAATTTACCGTGGTCCAATTATTTCTGGAATTTTAAAACAATTTTTAGTTGATACAAATTGGTCTGAATTAGATTATCTGATAGTTGATCTTCCGCCTGGCACAGGGGATATACCATTAACTCTTGCACAAACAATTCCTATCACTGGTATTCTTGTAATTACAACTCCGCAAGATGTTGCAAGTAATGTTGCAGTCAAAGCAGTTTCCATGTTTGAAAAATTGAATGTTCCTATTATCGGAGTAATTGAAAATATGAGTCATTTTATCTGTCCAAACTGTGATGACAAACATTACATCTTTGGTGATGGTGGAGCAAAGAAAATTAGTGAACAATTCAAGATACCATTTTTAGGTGAAATTCCATTAAATTATGGAATTATGTCTGGTTCTGATTTGGGAAAACCTATCATGACTACTGACGTTGACTCTCCTAGTGCTACTGCTTTTAGAATAAGTGCAAAAAATGTTGCAGCACAATGTAGTATCATCGCATCTAACTTACAATCTGAGATGGAATCTGAAGCATCCGGTGAAGCATCCGGTGAAGCATC
>Ga0233434_1002909_pt1 | contig 14440 bp, 11 predicted proteins | sample SI_122_August201_4_FD_182738 | JGI IMG/M metagenome (GOLD analysis project Ga0233434, IMG submission 182738) | Seawater microbial communities from Saanich Inlet, British Columbia, Canada - SI_122_August2016_120_MG | ecosystem: Environmental > Aquatic > Marine > Inlet | place: Canada: British... | reverse complement strand
CTATGAAGGGAGTGTTGAAGAATATTGGACTTTTTGTTCACCAGAGTGTTCTGAAGAATTAGAAAAATATCTTGCCAAACGACAACAGGATGGTGAAGTATTTACTCCAGAGACTCCATTGTTTCTTGCTCAAAATCACAAGGGTACTGAACTAATACCAATGGGGCAATTTGCAGTATACACTACCATTAGAAGAGCATTGGTACAAGCAGGAAAAAGAGATCCACAAAATACGACCTATCAAAGGTATGATAAAATGACTTTACATGCTTTCAGAAAGAGATTCCTAACAATTCTCAAAAATACCCCAAATATCAAAATGGCAACTGCTGAAAGACTGGTAGGACATAGCACCTACAAAGATGAAGAAAATCATGCCATTACACTTGATTCATCGTATTATGTGCCAGTATTGGAAGAGTTGTTTGACCAATACAAATTGGCAATTCCAAACCTGACAGTAGATGATATGGCAAGAGTCAAGGTGAAAGAAGTAGAACTGGAAGGAAGGACAAAAATGATCTCAGAACAAGAGAGGAAATCCCATAATATCCAAAACAGGTTATTTTTGCTCTTACTAGGGCAATTAAAAAAGAACCCAAATGAAATTCCAGATGGATTTACACAAGCAGATATTGATGAGCTCAAATACGAATTAGACAGAATTTCTGCCTAATTTTTCCAATTTTTTGCTATTTTTAAGAAATTTAGTCATCATAACTATTTTCAATAAGATTTTCTGAAGATGTTGGTCTTGGGGAAAGTAATGTTTGGACACGTTCAAATTTACCTTTTGGATTTGATTTTAGATATAATTTTTTAGACAATTCTTCTATTTTTACAGTTGGTGAGTCTCCAAGAATTTCTTCAAAATCTATTGGCTCGCCCCTTACACTATCATGATCTGGATATTCCTTGAATACATTCTCAAAAGTTTTCCCAATTACATCAAAAATAGAGTCGAACCAATCCTCAAAAAATATGATTATAAAACGATCAGATTCAGAGCCTTTCCTATTAGTTTGAAATTTTGGAGACAATTTTAAGTCATAAATTAGATTAGGTATTGTACTACATGAAACATAAAATTCTATGATAGAATTGATGAATAGTTCTTTGTATTGGGAAGGAATACCATCTACATTGTGTCCAGTATGAACCGAGTTATGTAAAGATCCCAGAGAATAATAAATATCAGAAATATCTGATTGTGATGCCTTGTAATTTGTTAGAGATCCTTTTGTTTGAGAATTTAAAATTAGATGTATGATTAAACAGTGATGAATATGTTTTAAAAATAATTCTGCAATTGTTTTATTTGTTATTTTTTCTATATTAGAAATATAGTTTTTAATCCAATAATTTTCACTAAGTTTAGTTTCATAAAGGGATGCCAAAATTCCTTTAAAAGTTAGACTGTAGAACTTTTCTTGTTTTCCTTTCAGATTGCCAATCTTTTTTCCTTTTTTTACAGTGAAAAAATCGCCACTAAGATCAGTTACTAAAAGTCGCCTTCTAATAATATCTCTTGAGAGGATGATTCGTCTATTTCCTAATTTAGTAATTTTGGTTTCAGTAGATGCACCATTTTTAGCAACTAGTCCTAAAATTGCTCTAGATTCATCATCAATGTCAAATGCAAATTTTGATAATTTTTTTAGTGAAGCATCCAAATTTTCCTGTGTAAGTTTGACTATCTCTTGCAAATTTTATACCTACTCTAATGTGTAATTGATAACTCATTACCCATAAAAATGAACCTATTTTCAGGATGAATAGAAAAGAGTGTCACTGGTGTGGAGAAAAATTACAAGGACTTGTTTCAGAATTTGTTCATTGTATAAGATGTAATGAACGAAGAGTGATTGAAGGGTTAAGCAAAACATTTGATCCCTGCCCTGTTTGTATGACTCTAAAATCTGGGGGTAAAGCAAATGATTAGGTGTAATAGTATTTGCTCCACGAGAATTGGAAATGAAAGAGTAACTGGATTTCATAGTGGGCAAAAGTATTGTGGATTATGTCAATACTACATAACAACGACTGAAAGAATTTGTACTTGTTGTCATGCTACTCTTAGAACAAAGAGACGCAATAACAAAAGAAGGCAAGGAAAATGGAAGATCGATTGAGAGTGATTTGGTAGTTAAAAATGACTAAATCCGAATGTGTCCAATCATTAAAAGAACAAGGATACACACTCAAAGCATTAGACAAGACTGAAACCAAAGTCCTGAGAAATTGGAAAGATGACCCTACAAGTGATGATGTTATTGAGAATAATTATGGAGTAGTCTTAAACCAAGATGATCAGTTTGTAATTGATATTGATGATCCTGAATTTAATGAAATCCTAAAAGAGTATGTGGGTAAAACCCTAGTTAATCAGACAGGTGGTAATGGGAGACATTATTATTTTAAGGATAATGTTTCAAGAGTTGAAAAGTCTAGGATCAAAACTTCAAAGTTGTATTATGGCGATAAAATTATTGGCGACGTTAAAGCCAAATTCGGTTATGTTATTGGATGTGGTTCAATTCATGAAAATGGTAAGGAATACAGGCAAATCAGTACAACAAATAAGGTCTTAGAGTTAGATGGCTATGATATTTTAAAAATTCTAAAAGATAATGGAATTACTACAAAGAATGAAGCAAAAAAGAAAACAAAATTTGAAGATGGGTTAAATGAAGGTGAAAGAAATAATGAATGTTTCAAAACAGCCTGTAATCTTTTTGAGACACAAAAATTAGACTTTGAGGCTGGATTAAATTTTATCCAGACATGGAATAAAATGAGCAAAAATCCTCTTGGTGATTCAGAGATTAAAACCATTGTGGAATCTGCATGGAGTAGAATAACCAATAAAGAACTTCAATTTGATGGAACGGATAAAATTGATAATGTTGTAAGGGCTTTACAAGAAAAACACACGTTTGTTACACTAAGAAAGACAGAAGAAATACTGTTATTCAATGGGAAAATCTACGATAAAGTTCAAGCTGAAACAATAATCAAAGAAGAAACGGAAAAACTAATCACTAATTGTACTACGCATGATAGAAATGAGGTTGTAAATAAAATCAAAGTGCAAACATATTCAGATATTGAAAATTTTGACTCTTATCCTAACCTAGTAGTAGTTGAAAATGGGATTTTAAACTTGAATACATTAGAATTAAAATCACATACACCAGATCATTTGAGTCGAGTGTTATTGCCTGTAGAATACAACAAACCAAAGCAGGAGATTAATGATGAAACTATCTTTGAAGATATAGAAAAAAACCTCAAAGATACGCTATACTGGAAAAGCCTAAAAAACTCATTCACAGTTAATGAAAAATTCAAAAAGAATGAATTTGAAACAGCCCTTGAGGTATCAGCCAGTCCAATAATCAAACAACACATAGATGAGAAAGCTATTATGTTTCTTGGAAATGGGGATAATGGCAAATCCGTTTTACTTGAGTACATGGAATCAATGTATGGTGAAAATAACATTTCCAATATTACACTTCAAAATATTGCTGATGATAAATTCATGAGTGCTGATTTAGATGGAATGTCTGCCAATATTTTTACGGACTTGGGACATAATGAGTTAAGAAACACGGGAAAAATAAAAGCAATCGTATCTAATGAAGGAATACAGGTTCAACGGAAACACCAACAAGGATTCAAACTAAAACCATACTGTAAATTGATTTTTTCTTGTAATAGATTTCCCAAAGTATATGACCAATCTCAGGGATTCTTCAGGCGTTGGATTATTGTAAAGTGGGAAAGAAATTTTGATGGAGATCCTCAAAGAGATGAAGGATTAAAACAAAAACTTGGTACAAATCAAGATGAGAAAAACTTGGTATTCTCATGCTTTGTCAGACTTGCCAATAGATTAAACAAAGTAGGTAAATTCAGTCATACAACACATTGGAAAACCATTCAAAGAGAATGGAATGAAAATGCTGATCCTCTTGATGGCTTTGCTACGAACTACATCATTGATAGTGAAAACAGTAAAACCAAAAGGGAGACGTATCAGTTTTACAAGGAAATTATGTTTGAAAAGGGGGAAACCCCAATGGGGATAGGACAATTCAGTAGGGCTTTTGCTGAATACTATGAAGAAGATAGAGACAGTAATTCCAGAATATGGCTTAATATTGACTTTAAAAGACCAACTCAAACAACATTGAAGGAGACTGAATCCAATGAATGACACTTTTGGTCTACTTTCTTTTTCACTAGAGAATAATTATCACATATAGAAAAGTAAGTCTGAATAAAGTGTCATTGCCTTCTTTTCATATATTACATTTACAATACTAATTTCAAAATTCTATCAAAGAAATATAATCAATTCTAGGCACAAATTTGTCAGAGATTTATATAATAATTAATGCTCGCAAAATTATAAAATTATTTTTATGCCTAAAATGGGATGCATACACACTAAATGAAATATCCTTGAGAATTTAGAAGGGTTAGTCACAACAATGAAATATATTTTTATTATAACTCTCTGAGCAAAATCCCACGCGGAGATGAATTTTGTATATGCTCATCAAATCAACACATACAAAATATGAATTTTTAACAAAAAAGATTTACATATGTTTCTGAAAATTTTGAAAATTTCTGTGAAAAAGATTTGTAAATATTTTAATTGATTTTTATGAGTTTCATCTTTCTACTTCCCATGATATTCATTTCTGAATTTTCTTTTTTCTATTGCATCTTTTCCAACAAACCATGCAACAAATCCTAGAATCAACCCAACAATTACACCCATCTCTGAACCTGTTACATAGTACCCTGCAAAACTACCAACACCTACAAGGATAAAAGAAATGATCAAAAGGGAGTAACTCGTTGTTTTTCTTTCTCCAGTATGAACAATATCAATACTTTCTTTGATCCTAATTCTTTTTTCAGTTATCTCCACATTTCTTTTCCTTTTTGTTGATCCACACTTTGGACATGGCGGTCTTGGTGTGTCTTTAGGATACAATTCCAACGGCTCTTCACAATCAATACATGAGTCACTTGATTTTGATTCTGTCATTTTCTAATTCTTAGTATAGCAACAACTGGGACTCCAACATACATCATCACATTAAGTATTATCAAGCTAATTCCAATGGAAACCACTTCTGATTCAGAATCTGCATACGCCATTAGGGATAGAGTAGAAATCATCGGTGTAATTGCCACTTTGACCATTTCTCGGAATACTGGATTTTCACGCTCATAATCTGCAATAATTGGTGAAAATGAATAGTAAACATCATTGAATGAATTCATGAAATTTGAGCCTAATTCAGTGTTTAACAACTTGTTGTCTCTGATTTCTCTGAGTTGTTGTACTTGTGGTGCTAGTTCTGAACCATATGTTGCAGTAGCAATAAGACAACCGCCATTCTGTGTTTCTTTTTCCTCAATCTGTGTATGTAATTGAGACACTTCTTTCTCCAAAGATTCTTTTTCTTGTAGAGTTTTTTCAAGTTCTAATCGGGCTTTTTCAATTCGCCATTCTGCTTCGATTTTGTTTGCAGATACAAGTAGGTCAAAACCACTCTGGATTTCTTCATCAACTTTATCTAAATCAACTCGATATTGACTAAGTGAACTCTGACCATTTTCATCAAACTGATTCCCACCATAAGTCTCCCCATAAATCCTCCCTAATTCATCAGAAGCAAAACTAAATTTCTCTTGTGCTGTTTCAATATTTTCTAGAGCTAATTTACTTTCATAATTTTTGAATTGTTTATACGGAAGAAATTTATCATTATTGTGATAAAAATCGTTCCATAACTTATCAAATAATTTTTCAACTGCTTCTTCTGTAAATTTAGGAGTACATACTCCATATATCATCTCATTACCTATTGCACATCTAGGTTCTTCTATTTGAGCTGAAGCATGATTAAATACAGTTAATGTGGAAATCATAATAATTACTAAAATTCCAGCACTCAAAATTTTCTTCATCATTCAAACTCCTTCTTCAAATTATCGTATTCTTCTTTAGTAATTTCACCTTTAGCCAATCTTTCTTTAAGAATTTCTAAATTCTTTTTATCATTTGAACTAACTCCTTTTGAACTATCATCTTTAGTTTCATTTTTACTTTCATTATATCCTGCATCAAACTCTTCTTTGAGGTATTTTTTTGGATTTTTTAATTTTTCAATTTTCTTTTTACTTTTTGTTGTATATCTAACTGTCACAACAATTGCTATGATGGCAGGAATAGCAAATACCCCTACTGTTAATAACCATCCTAGACTATTTGATACAGCTCTACTTGACGATTCTCGTTTCTGTTGTTCTCTTTCCTGCTCTCTTTCTCTATCGCAAACTTGTTGCATTACATATTGATCAAAGTTACGTGTAATTTTTATTTCAAGTCCCACTGATTTTCCATGAATTATTGAATGCTCATTACCAAGTACTAATCTATATTGACCAGAATATATCGTTGTAAATCTCTCAAGTTGAATACTGTTTTCAACCATTCCCTGATTGCCTACTTCTCCTCTTGAATTTTGTACAGTAATGTATACATCATTATCTCTACCACCTGTTACTTGCAAATCTATTGCAACGTTATCCCCCTTTTCAACTGAAAAATAATATGTGTATTCTGATGCTCTAGGTACACTAATTGCTTCAGTATCTGAAAATGTTTGAGAACTATGTGAACAAGTATGAGAACCATATACTGGAGGAATTAGTAAGAAAACAAATGCAATTGTAATAATTATCGCCGATTTCATAAATTTCTCACATGATAAATGAACTTAAGAGTGTTAAAAAAGATTTTAGAATTTTTAAGATTAAAGAGTAGTTCGATTTATCTAAAAGTAATAAAATATCATTCTGTGAGGGGAATATTCCCACAACTCGTAGCGTTTTCCTTAATTTTTCTACTAATGGCTAGTACTGTCACTGCAGCATCAGCAGCTAAAACTAATTCCAGATTGACTTTGGATTCTCTGCCAGCAACTGCATATGGAGGTGATAAAATCACTTTTTCGGGAGAATTAACAACTGCTTTTGGTGATTCAATTTCAGGGGCAACAATTTACATCAAAGATGACGACACTTTAGGATTTGATGATCTAATTGCAAAAACTACCACAAACAGTAACGGAAAATACATAGTTACAGCAGTTGTGAAAGATTGGGATAAATGGAGTCAGGCAAGTGAGATTTATGCCATATTTGAAGGAAGCTCAAACTATGGTAAATCTCGTAGTTCAACATATGATGTGTATGTAGTTGAAGAAAAACCATCACAAATTAAGCAAGCAGCACCACAAACTACTACTACCTCACAAACAAGATTAATTCTAGATCACATCAAAACATCTTCGGCATATGTGGATGACACTATAAAATTCACTGGGCAACTAACATCAAATGGCAAGCCCGTTTCAGGTAAAACAATTTACATTAAAGAAGATGATCCCATTATACGAGATAAAACACTATTTTCTGGTACAACAAATTCAAATGGAAAATTTTCAATAAACTGGACAATAAAAAATGCTAGTGTTTTTGAAAAAGATTTTGATATTTATGCAACATTTGAAGGTGATAAAAATTATAAAAAGTCTCGTAGTGCAAATCAAATTGTTAGTATTTTAAAATACATAACATACATTTCAATGAATAAAGTCCCATCCACTGTTTCTGTTGGAGACACAATTACATTCAAAGGAAAATTACAATTCGAAAAAGGTAGTCCAAAAGGTGCTGTAGTTTACATTAAGGATGAAGATACGGCAAATCCCGATGATTTGTTGGTAACTGCTTATGTGGAATCCGATGGAACATTTGCTGCTAATTGGATTGTTAGAAATACTGATTTTGATAGAGAGTTAGAAATCTATGCAGTTTTTGAAGGAACTAGACAATTATACCGAACTACTACTTGTGATGACGGCCCAACTTTAGACATTGGTGGAAGATGTCAAAATACTATGAAAATGTATGTAAATCAGGCAGAGATTACAACCAGTCCAGTACTAGGTTCTGATGAATACTTTGATCTGTATTATTCACTATCATTTTCTAAAAATCCAGTTATTGCTATTGTTCCTTCCCCTGATGATTATACTTTAACAAAAAGATCAGTTGTTCCATCCCAAGAGGGAATTTTGATGTGGAAATCAAAACTTGATCAAAAATACGGTGGAAATTGGAATGTTGATTTTATTGTAGTTGAACCAGATTCAGCATTTTGGAATACAAAACCTGATATTGTAATAAACATAGTTTCTCATGAAACAGAAGGAAGTTGTGGAGTAGATTGGTCAGGATTAGCAATAGCTAATGGAATTAAACCAATTCAAACTTTTGTTTGTGCTACAAGTCAAAAAAATCCTCGCACTCCTAGTAGTGTTGCATCAACTGCGGCACATGAATTTATTCATGCATTAGGATTAGGTCATGCATTCAATATTGATAGAGATATGATGTGTAGCATTGAAAATAATAGAGAAACATGTTCAACAATTTCTAAATCAAAAACTCCTTCTGATTTTAGTACAGCTGCTGTAGTTGCCCTGTACGGAGCTGATGGATTTCGATCCCCTAATACCAAAGTACCATACTCTGGTGCAAAATTTACAGTAAATGATTATTACAAAATAACTAATGGTGAAGAATTTGGTACCAAAACCAATTTACCATCTACAACAAATACTGCCAATGATCAATGTAAACAACATCAATGCATTGGCGGTAAATTAAAAACTGAATTGGATTTAGAATTTCAATATGAATTTACAACATCTGTTAAAAAAATCAAAAGTGGACAAAATGTCTGCTTTGATGTTGATCTATTAAACCCCTCAATTAGCGGTGGAAAATATTTAGTTGAAAATCGTCTAGTGAAACTATTAGCTGAAAGATTTGACAAATTTGGTAATCAAGCCTACTTACCACTTCAATTAAGTGGACGAACAGACAGTTATGGTGACGCAACAATTTGTCATGAACACACGCTATCTGAGAAATATGATTATTTGGAATATCGATATACAGCATATTTTGATGGAGATGAAAAATATACTAAATCTAATAGTAATATTCTTCTTTTAGAGATTACAAACACAATAACACCTCCTACAAAAATAAATCTTGATTCTGACAATGATGGGATAGTTAATTCTCTTGACAATTGTGCCTCAATTGCTAACAAAAATCAAAAAGATAGTGATTTAGATGGATTAGGGGATGTGTGTGATGATGATTTTGATAACGATGGTATTTTGAATCATGTAGATAAGTGTGCATATAATAAAGAAACTTACAATGGATATCAAGATTCTGATGGATGTCCAGATACAAAACCTGATCAGTTTAAACAAAAATCATTTCTAGAACAAAATAAAGTAAACACACTAATCTTGAAAACTCAACCTAATCTAATCTCAACTCAAGAAAAACTATATGCAACTTATTATCACAATTCACAAGCTCAAGCAGAAGTCAACAAAGCATGGACTTCTTCATGGTGGGCTACAAAATATTTCAATGACGCAATAATTGTTCAGGCCGAAGGTGCTAATTATATCTCAAAATCTAATTATGAATTTGGATTTTACAAGTATGATTATGCCTATAATGCCTTGCAAAAGTCTGAAAAATATATTGCCGAAATTAATCAGCATCTAAATAATGCATATAATATTGCAAATAATTAACAAAAAATCAATTTAAAAGAATAATAAAGCATGAATTTTGGAATCTATTAATTGTCTTTTCTAGGTATAATTCCATCATCTGTTAATCGTAGATTATTATTTTTTGGCATATTTCTTGCCTCTTTATCAGGACTAGTCTTAGAAATTGCAATTACAAGAATATTTTCTGCTGCAATTTGGTATCATTTTGCGTTTGTTGCAGTTTCAGTTGCTTTAGTTGGTTTAGGAGCTTCAGGACTTTTAGTACATTATAGACTAAAAAAGATCAAAGAAAACTGGGCAGGTGATCTTACTATTGCATCATCCATTGGTATTGTTGTTGTTTTACCACTGATACTTTATGTGATGCATTCTCTTTCTTCTCAAGTTCTTTATTTACCACTTTACATGTTCCTTTTTGCAATTCCATTCTTTTTTGTAGGAATTATAATTTCAGCAGCATTTAGTGCCTTTGCTAATGTTGCAGGACGACTATATGCTGCAGATCTAATAGGTGCATCTTTAGGTGCTATCTTGGTTGTTTTTCTTTTACAATTAATGGGAGGAGAAGGTACCACACTTGTTGTAGGTTTACTTGCTGCAATATTTGCAACTATATTTTCTATTGTGTCTAAAAGTAAAAAGAAGATTTTCTTATCACTTGCCTTTATTGTGTTTGCATCATCATTAATTTACATTAATGATTCTACTCAAATTTTTTCTATTCCTACTGATCCAACTGCACAAAAAGATTTACCTATATTTCTAAGAGAGAATCCTGGCTCACATATAGTAAAAACTGAATGGAATTCTTTTTCAAGAATTGATGTAGTTGAAGGAATTTCTGGTGATTGCATTCCTGACTTTGTAGCTACTGATCAAAATCCATCACAATGTGCAGGTGAAGGTTTAGTTGCAAAAATCTTTATCGATGGAGGTGCAGGAACCAACATAATTTCATGGGATGGTGATGTGACCTCTAGAACTGAATTATCCTCTTGGATGCAATATCTCCCTTTCACAGCAAAGGAAAATCCCAAAGTACTGATAATTGGATCTGGCGGTGGACGAGATGTTGTTGCGTCCCTAGTTAGCGGAAGTCAAGATGTTACTGCCGTAGAATTAAATCCTATAATTTTTGATACTGTCAAAAGTTATGGTGATAGAGCAGGTAATCTATACACTCATCCATTTGTTAATGCACATGTTGATGAAGGAAGAAGTTTTGTTTCACGTTCAGATGAAAAGTTTGATATTATTTACATTCCATTTGTTGATACTTGGGCCTCTGTATCTTCTGGCGGTTTAGGTGTATCTGAAAACTTTCTATACACAATTGAAGGATTTCAAGAATATTATGATCATCTAGAAGATGATGGTAAGATAATTGCAGTTAGATGGCTAATTGATTCACCTAGATTTGTAACAACATTTGCTGAATTATTACAACAAAATGGTTTTGCAACAACTGATTTGCAAAAACATCTAATCATTGTGAGTTCTGATTCTGTCGAAACTGATCCTAGTGTAACTATGACAATTTTTTCAAAATCACCATTTACTGATGATGAGGTTCAATACATGTATGATTCAATCACTAAAAATGGATACAAGCCAATTCTTGTGCCTAGTTTAGTTGCATTAGAACCATATCCGGCATATCTGAATGGTGAAATTTCAAATGAAGAATTTTATCCATTATTTACAACAAAAATTCATCCTGTAACTGACGATAACCCATTCTTTTTATCATTTGAAAAACCTATTCCCACAATTGTTGTAGTTTTAGTTTATGTAAGTTTGATTATTGTTGCAGCATTTGTTTTAGTGCCATTAATTTGGATAAGAAAGGAATCCACTGAAAAAACTGATTTGAAAACTTGGGGTGTTGTTTTGTACTTTTCTTCATTAGGAATGGGGTTCATTCTAATTGAACTTGCCTTGTTACAAAAATTCATTTTACTGTTAGGTAATCCTACAACTACTTTTGCTATACTGCTTTTTACTATTCTTATTGCAAGTGGAATTGGTAGTCAAATCAGTACTCGTTTAGTTCAACGTAATACCCGAAATTTGTTATTCATTATAGCAGGGGTCCTTGTAGTTGGCATCCTCTATGTTGTAGCATTACCTGAAGTCATTTACTCTATCATAGCAGAAGAATTTGAAATTAAAGCAATCATTAGTGTTGGCCTTCTCTTTCCTATTGGATTACTAATGGGCATGCCATTACCTACAGTAATGAGACTGTTAAAATCTCATAAACCAACACATGTTCCTTGGATGTGGGCAATAAATGGCTCATTTTCAGTACTTGGTGCAGTTTTATCAGTTGCATTAGGTATTTTGTATGGTTCCTCATATGCAATGATTTTAGGAATATCAATTTACTTTATTGCATTATGTGTTGTTTTTATGTGGAAAAAACAATCAATAAAATTTACTTCATTTTAAAAAACAGTATTTCTCAGCACGTAACGTATTCTAGGGCGGATTGACTTTTTTTAAGAATTTAAAATCTATATCACAATGGTCAAGTGTTATATTTTCAATAACTAAACAATATTGTTCAATTTGATTACAAAATACATTGATTCTGAGGATGAAATATGGCATCATCTTCATTATTGTAAGAACAATGGGTTTCCATACATCTATGTAAAAAAAGGAGATAGATTTTCTATGGTAAGTTTGACTGTTGGTGGTAAAGGTTATCAAATAACAAAAGATGGAATTGAGATGATTAGAAAAAGATACGAAGAAGAGCATGATTTTACGGAATTTATTTTAAAAAATAAATCAGAATTCATTGAAGAAAATACCTCTGAGAATCCACTTGATTGTCATTATGAAAAAATAATGAATGAACGAATACCTAATTTCTGTAGTAGAATTTTTGATATGGCAATTGAGTATAATGAGCCTTTACAAGAAAACATAGAATCCGTAACGGACTCTGAGATGGAATGAGTTTTTTTAGATTCTATGGTTGATGAGGTTTCAAAAGAGACGAAGTAGAACCGTTTTCAGAAATTACGATATATTTAGAATTTCCATTACTTTCTAAAATATACTCTCCAAACCACAATGTCATCTCAATCCATCCTTGTTGACAAAAGTCGGCATCTGGAAATAATTGACATCTTTTTGAATTGAATATTTCAGGATACGTCTCTTTACAATCTGGACAAAGATTCGTGCCTTTTGGTGAATCTGTTTCTCTCGATTTTTCATAAAGAATTGTTTTTTTTGAAGGATCAAACTCTAGAAAAACAATCAGTCTATCACCACCATAGATAGAATATTGATGGCTGGGTTTTTCAACTTTAGATTGTTTGGGAGTAGAATATTGATAATTTGGTTCTTCAACTTTTGTCGGATAATTATCGACATCAGAATTATATTTTGATAAACACAGTATTAGATTTTCAGCATCAGAACATGCAGATAGGGCTTCCCCACTATTAGAAGATAAAATACTCTCAGAGTTTTGAGCTTTCCCTCCTACTTCTATCTGAGTTTGAGCAACTGCTTCTCGATATGCATTATCCCAATAATTCACTAAGGGGTTTTCATTACTGTAATAGGAATCATAGTAGGAATTAGTGTCATAATATTCCTGATTAATTGCATATATTTCATTTTGATAATCATATTCTATTTTAAAGAAATTATGAGTCATTTGAAGATATTCTCTCATGTTAGAATCATTTGAATTTAATCCATATTTTTGAGACAGTGTGTTGAAATCATAATCAAAACTTTTGATTATTTTTTTGTAACAATCAACATTATGTGGAACACATCCACCAATATCATTTACATGAATTTGGTATTTTTGTTCAACATCAACTCCAAACGCTAATGCTTTTTCAAGCTGATACGCTTGATACATTTCATATCCTATCAACACTCCCATCATTGCAACTACTGAACAAACAACTGCTATTGCGATAATTATTACAGGTTTCATTTTATGGTAAATTATTGTTCAACCAACTATTTGCATTATTCATACAATCATTCCAAGCAAACTGTTGATTCATTGATGCAAAGTTTCCAGGGCTCCCATATCTATCACATGCATTTACTTTACTATCATACACATCATAGACACTATTACTAGAATATCCACTAGAACTGGAAGTTTCCCATTTGTCAGCTCCTGCTCCAGATGTTTTCTTTTCCCCAGTAACCATATTCAATCCAGTTGAACTTTCATATGCTATTCCAATTCCAACAAACAAAACAAAAGCTAAAACAATAATTCCAATTACTTTTGTTCCCTTTCCTAATTGTGGAGTTCCAGCATGTTTATTTAATTTAGTGGAATCTGCAACTCTACCATCATCTACGGGGTTGTAATTGCCACGACCTAACACATCACCATCTTTTGGTAATACGTCCTTGTCTTCTTCTTCTGGTAAAGTCATAATGAAACTCTTATTCTCATATTATTTAGGATATCTAATTACCCTTTAGTAGAGGATTTTATTGCAGCAGCACATTCTGTAGTTCCATAAGCATAGTATTGATCAGTTACAATTGTTTTTGCAGGTACATCAGCATATCCTAATCCCCCTACAGTTCCCCACTCTACAAGAACACGAAAATTATTGTTATTTGATATTTTGACAACTGTTTCAGTACTGCCAGTTCCTGTCTTCTTACAACTTATCAATTCAATATCGACATTTCCAGCACTTACATCATGAGCAGCATCCCAAATGAAATTAGCT
>Ga0233434_1002901_pt1 | contig 14462 bp, 12 predicted proteins | sample SI_122_August201_4_FD_182738 | JGI IMG/M metagenome (GOLD analysis project Ga0233434, IMG submission 182738) | Seawater microbial communities from Saanich Inlet, British Columbia, Canada - SI_122_August2016_120_MG | ecosystem: Environmental > Aquatic > Marine > Inlet | place: Canada: British... | reverse complement strand
TTGTCTTTGTCCGGCGGACAGGCGGATTCCCTTCTCTCCCACTACAGTTTCATAGCCGTCCGGACACTCCATAATGAAGCTGTGGGCATTGGCGGCTTTTGCCGCCAGGGTGAGATCCTCCTTCGTGACCCCGGGCTTTGCGTACTCAATATTTTCCAGAATGGTTCCTCCAAACAGGATAGTCTCCTGCGGCACGATGCCGATCTGCTTCCAATAGCTGGCCAGTTGCACGGATTTCAAGGGAATGTCATCAATACGGATCTCTCCTGAGATCGGATCGTAAAACCGATGCAGAAGTTGCACCAGAGTGCTTTTGCCGGCACCACTGGGACCAACCAAGGCAACGGTTTGCCCCGGCTCTACTGTAAAATTAATGCCTCGTATTACTTCCTGATCCTCCCGGTAATGAAAATGTACCTCGTCAAACTCAACCTTTCCCTCTAATTCCGGGATAGGTTTGGCGTCTGGGGTGTCGCGGACATCGCCCTCCATATCGAGAATTTCAAAGACCCGTTTGCTGGCTCCTACACCTTCCTGCACTCGTGCGTAGAGACGCGCGAAACTTCCCATCGGGCCGGCAATGATCGTGGCGTATAAAATGAAGGCGATGAGTTCACCGGGGCTGATGGCTCCCAGAATCACTTCTCGTCCACCATACCAGAGCAGGATGAGTGAGGTACTAAAGGCAATGAATCCTATGCTGGGTCCAAAAAACGAGGAGATGATGACACGCTTTTTTGCGGACTGGTAACTGTCTTCCAACGCCTGACCAAAACGTTCGTTTTCCAATTTTTCGCGGACAAAAGATTTCACCACCTGGATGCAGGAGATATTTTCTTCCAGAATGGTGGTGGAAACGGCAAGCTTGTCCTGTATTTCAGTCGATAGCTTTTTCAGCCTGCGCCCAAACGTGCGGGCAAATATAACGAGAACGGGAGCCAGCACCAGAATCAATCCAGTCAGTTTCCAGTTCATATAGGTAATAATTATAATGCCACCAAACAGGCGGATGGATTGTTGAAGCAGGGTAGCGGGCAGGTCGGTGACGATATTTTCGATGGTAGTGATATCGTTGGTCATGCGCGAGACGATTTCTCCCGTTCTGCGCTTCACAAAAAAACTGAGCGAAAGGGTATGCAAATGCCGGAAAAGTTTTATGCGGAAATCGGTGATGGCACGCTTTTCAGTCAGATCAAACAGGTAATTATGGGCGGTGGAAAAGATAAGCTGAATCAGGAACAACCCTGCAATGCTAAGTGTGAGTGTGTTCATCAGGGCCATGTTTTTTTCAACCATGACCACATCCACCAGTTTTTTGATATATAGCGGCACGGCAAGGTTGGTCAGGGAAGCGATGACCAAACAGAAGGCACCGAAGATCAATGCCCTTTTGTAAGGGGAAAGTAAAATTAATAGTCTTCTGTAATTATGCATACGAGTAAAATTTTTGAATTTGATAGGGGACACTGTATCATAATTTTTTTTTCTACCAGCGAGCCGCCGTCAGCGTGACGCTGGACCCTATGCGAGCACGTGATATTATTCCTTAAATTTCGTGCCCCGGAGGGGTAATAACTTTAAGAGTGAAGTGTTTTGCCTAATAAACTTGCCATAATTTTTTCGGATATAAAGATTCAGCACACGGTGTTTGCTTTACCGTTCGCGGTGATGAGCGCGTTTCTTGCCGCAGGAGGGTTGCCCGCTACAGAAAAGCTGGTGTGGATTGTGGTTTGCATGTTAGGGGCAAGAAGTGCGGCCATGGCGTTTAACCGCATTATCGATGCAAGGTTCGATAAGGAAAATCCACGCACCCAAAGCCGGGCACTACCTGCAGGAAAGATTGGTGTCGGCAGTTATTGGGTTTTTCTAATCGCCTCTTCCGCTTTGTTTGTTGGGTCGGCATGGATGCTGAACTCGCTGGCGTTTTATCTTTCTCCGTTAGCTTTAGCCATTGTATTTTTTTATTCGTTGACCAAACGGTTCACGGCGTTTTCACATTTTTGGTTGGGACTCGCCATTTCCATTGCTCCGGTCGGGGCATGGGTCGCCATCCGTGAGGAAATTTCTTTCACGTCCCTTTTATTGGGTGCGGCAGTGATTTTCTGGTTGATCGGATTCGATATTCTTTATGCCTGTATGGATGTGGAGTTTGACCGCGAGAGCGGTTTGAAATCCATTCCACAACGATTCGGAGTGGAGCAGGCGCTACGCCTGTCTTTTGCTTCGCATGCGGTGATGGTTGTTTTTTTGCTGGTGTTATGGGAACCCACGGTTCTCCTGGGGTGGGTTTATTTGACTGGCGTGATACTGGTGGCGGGTCTCCTGATCTATGAACATTCGCTGGTCAAGAAAGATGATTTGTCTAAAGTGAACATGGCGTTCTTCAACGTCAACGGCATCATCAGTATAGGGCTAATGACCGTTGTGATCGTAGATTGCGTTTGGGTTTGAGGGAATGAAACCACAGATGGACGCATATAAACACAGATATCAATCATAATGTTTTATGTAGGTGCCGCTTGTTCCTATAAATAGAACCTTTTTAAAAAGTTCTCCAAGTTGCTTCTTGTAAATTTTCATAACCCAATCACAAACCTCTGTGTAGTTTTGAATCGTTTTTTCGCTGGCCGGTGGCGTGTGGTCCTCAAAAACTACACCTAACCACATTCCACAGTATTGTTTCTTGATTTTTCTTTGCACAGCATTTTGAACTAAAGATTTTAATTTATCCATGATTTCTGTGCGATCAAACGCCATTGTGTTTTGTTCGGGAAGAACCCTATCCCATTTTTTGCCGCTCCACTCCATATCCTGTACTGCGGGAGCGCGACCATATATTTTTTGGTGTTCCATTCTTATATTCTCTTGTTGCCCATCTATTGCTAGTACAAACTGGATTTCTTGTTTGATGTTGTTTAGGAGAATGATTCCGTCATCATTTCTTTTTCCATCTGAAAATCTAAGTTTGACAGAATGAGTATCGTCTGGATTTAAATACTCCAAAAGTCTGACAAGCGGCCACATTTCATAAAAATATATGTTGTGTTCTTGTGCGCCGGGTTTGGGATCAGGTATTGCTTCCAATGCTGTTTTCGCCTCATCTAATCCGTAATATTTAGCTGTATCGATACTCTGCATTATATTCATGGGTCTATTGTATCAGCCTGAAGTGTTGATCTGTAAATATTGCACCTACTCATCCTTCTGCTTGGGCAGGGGAGGAGGTTTTCCTCTGTGTTCATCGGTGTCCGTGGAGATTAACCATAAACTTCGTGCCCCGCAGGGGTACATCTGTGGTTCCTTTTGCCTTGACGTAAGGCTTAATTTGGTCTAAATTTAGTCTTATTGAGTACGTGAGAGGTGATTCATGAAACTATCCAATCAGATCAAGCCAATTAGCTTTCTTAAAGCTAATGCCGCAGAAATATTGCGAACTCTGGGCGAGGAACCTTTAATCATCACTCAAAATGGTGAAGCCAGGGTAGTCATTCAGGGCATCGAAAGCTACGAGCAAACACAAGAGACGATGGCTCTGTTAAAAATCCTGGCTCTCGAAAACCGCCAGGTTGAAAAAGGCAAGGTTACATCCGCTACTTCTGTGATCAAGCGTTTGCGTAAACGCAGTGAAAATCGCTGATGAGTATTTCTGTGTTGCTGACCGCCGGGGCGGTTCGCGACCTTGAGGAGCTTTACGAATACATCGACCTGCATGATGTTCCCGGAAAAGCGGAACGTACGCTCGGGAAAATTGAGAAAGCGTTCACCAATTTATCTGAAGCCCCTGAGCGCGGTACATACCCAAAAGAATTGCTGGCCTTGGGAATTCGTGAGTACCGAGAAATCTATTTCAAGCCATATCGTATTATCTACCGAGTCCAGAAGAATAAGGTGTATGTTTTGTTAATTGTTGACGGGCGTCGCGATATGCAAACTTTATTGCAACGCCGCCTTTTACAGACATGACCCCAGGGTGAATTGATTCTAGTTGGAAAACTGTCTGATGTAAGACACCACCTGCCATATCTGATCATCGTTTAGGGTTTTGAATCCCATCATTCCGGTTCCTTTTGAACCATTTTTGATGACCCAAAACAATTGGCCGTCTGGAATCTTATTCATCATTGCCTGACATGAAAAATCTCTTGGGCTTGGTTTCATGCCTTTTGCCATCTTTCCATCTCCTTTACCGTTAACACCGTGACATTGAATACAGGCTAAAGGTTTTGCTCCTTTTTTATAAATTTTTTCTCCTGCTGAAATGTTCTCCGGCGTGGCTTTGAGAGGGTTGGTTTGTTTGTAAGTTTTATGGGGAGCTTGCGGAGTCTTTCTTTTTTGCTGGCAATCTTCGGCCAAAGCGGGATGCACAAATACAAAAGACAGCGCTGTGACTGCCGACAAAAATATAACCCTGTTAATTAAAATCATCAGTTCTTCTCCTCAGTAAATCATTTGGAAGGTGCATTTCTTAATAAGCAAGTACGAGACCCAGCACTCCGGTATGGGTTTTTTCAGTCCTTCCCGGACTGGTTTCTTCCAGGTCCGCTGTGGCTTCTGCCATGAGTTTAAAGTTTCTGGCCAGCCAATAAGAAAAGTTCACGGTTAGAGTGTTCGCGTCCAACGGCTGTTTCCCATATACTTTAACCCGGTTGTAGAGCAGGGAGGCAATCCAGTTGTCCATGAATGGGTAGGTGACTCCTATAAATCCACCCCAGGATTCGACTGCTCCTAAATTTCCTGTTGTGAGGAATTTCGCATTGGAATCATTTCCATAAAGAAAGTTCCCCCACAGGTTGAAGGTGTCCGCAACCGTGAAGTTAAAATCCGGGCCAATGCGGAAAAATTCATTTTTTGTATTGCTACTGTTCTCTTCACGCCCGCTGTAGCCATATAGGCCAATGCTGTCTCCATCGAAATCGAAAGATACTTTTCCATAAAAGTTTTTGAATTCATCGGAGTCAAAATTACGATCACTATCGGCAACGCCAATTCCATTGCCATTGGTAACAGCCGCTACCACTCCCATTCCTATGGAATCGGTTAATTCAAAATTATAGGATACTTCCACGATACGGTCGTAAGTCAGTCTGAAATTGCTATTGCTGACTGCGGTGGTGTAATAAGTAAAATCCTGAAAGGTCAACCTCTGTTCCCGAGGAAACAAAATATCCGAGGCCTGGAACTGGCCGACTCGCATATCCAGATCGACATCTTTATAACCGTCATTAAAATAGATGAACGCGTCCTCGATGCCGGTTATGTCTCCCCGTTCATCCACGAAGAAATAGAAGTAGTAACTGATATCTTTTTTAATGGGTGCGCTGGAAAGTATTTTTAACGAAAACGGAGCCTGGAAGTCATTGCTGGTTTTTGTGTCACTGCGTGATCGAAAAAATGTGTCGACACGAATAGCAAGAGGCATGTGATTTAATAGCATGAGTTCTTCATCGCCTGTGTCGACCATTTGATCTGAAAGGTCCGCCCCGGGCAGTTGGTAGCCGTTTCCAGCGAACATTTCGCCAAATCCATTCAGCATGGGGAATCCGATATGGCAAGTGACGCAACTGAGCTTGTGACGTCTGGCAAAAGCGGGAATGGCGTGTGCCGACTCTATGAAAAAAATAGAGATTAATAAAAAAGCGGTGAAAATATGGAATATAGGAAATAAACTTGAAGATAGTACTGGGAGGGATTTAAATTTCATGCTTACCTCAAGTTATATGGTTACTTTTCTCAACCTTATATCATAGGGATAGGTGAAGTGAAAAAATTATTCCCTATTGAATTGGTGACCCAATTTTAGTGGATGAATCGTGGGTTTGAATCGTTGGTGCTGGCCGTTTTCTTCCTGAATGAAATTTATATAATATGGAATAGATCAGTCCCTTTTCGTATCATGCATACGGGTTAAGGTTTTTAAAGAGTTGAAGGTTAATAAGTTCAAAATAGGGAGTCTCTTTTGGGAAATAATATGCGAGAAGAACAGGAGACTCGGAATTCCCTGGTAAGCAGACGCACATTTTTCATCAATACGTTTATGGGATTCAGCCTGTTTTCCGGAATTGCCCTGATGGCTTCCTACTTTCTTCGTTTTCTGCTTCCTGTTTCCAAAGTTAAACCTACCCGGAAATTATACGTGGGAGATGTTCGCCGAATCCCTGCCGGAAAAAGTATCAATTTCACCGATCTTAAAGGGCAAAGACTGAATATCGTAAATACGGGTGGTGAATTCATTGCCCTTTCCACCAAATGTACGCATCTGGGTTGCCAGGTATTTTGGAAGGAACGTGACAGGCTGTTTTTCTGCCCCTGTCATGACGGCTACTTTGATGAAAGAGGCAATGTGGTCAAGGGGCCTCCACCTGCTCCGCTTACCACTTACAAGGTGGAGGTAGTGGGGCAGAGCGTCTATATTTTTGTGGATGAGGTTCATGTTTAAAGGACTCAGTCTCGTAAAATTGACCGATTGGGTGAAGGAACGGTTTCCTGTGGATGTTCAGGAAATGAAAAGCCTGACCAACGAACCGGTCCCGAATCATTTAAAGCATTGGTGGTTCGCGTTGGGAGGCACACCTGCCATCCTGTTTGTCATTCAAATTGTCACGGGAGTTTTTTTATTGTTCCATTACGTTCCAACTCCTGAACAGGCCTATGACAGTGTGGGCAAGATTACTGATGAGGTGGCGTTTGGGTGGTATGTGAGAAGCCTGCATAAATGGGCCTCAGAGTTAATGATTGTGACGGTTATGTTGCATATGTCGCGCGTTTATTTTACTGGAGCATATCGAAAACCTCGGGAACTGAACTGGATGGTTGGAGTGGTCATCTTGTTTGTTACTTTGGGCCTGGGCTTCACCGGCTACTCTCTCATTTATGACCAGCTTTCTTATTGGGCGGCAGTGGTGGGGACGGAAATCGCACAAAGTACCCCGATAGTGGGTCCACTTGCGGCAGATTTTATCCGGGGCGGGCCGGAAATTTCCGGGAATACGTTGACCCGGCTTTATGTTTTTCATGTGGTGATATTGCCCGCCTTGCTGGCAGGGTTGGTGGTGCTTCATATCGTTATCGTCCGTCTGAATGGAGTCACACAGTTTGAGTTTGAGGGAGAGAGAAGGTCGAGGCATAGAACTTTTCCGCTTTTTCCTGACCACGTCCTTACAGAGGCCATTCTGGCAATACTGATTTTATACCTGTTGACCATGATGGCTGTGATATTCCCGGCTGGGCTGGGTGACAGGGCTAATCCGTTGATCACGCCGGAACATATCAAGCCGGAATGGTATTTTTATGCTTCGTTTCGTTGGCTGAAACTGACCAATGTCTATATAGGAATCGTGGGCCAGATATTTTTTGTGGGAATAATAATATTTTGGCCGTTCATTGATAAAATTTTTGAAAATAAATTTCCCAGGGCAGAGTTAAGTGTCTGGATCGGATTTTTGGGGTTTTCCTTTTATCTGATCTTGACAGTTTGGGAAGCCTTGGTTTGAACATTGGCTGGCAGGCCAGGCAATCAGAAAGTGGGGAACAATGTCTCTCAATACTAAAAAAATAGTAATCGCCGTTATTGGATTGTTTTTTCTGGGTGCTCTTTTAATTGTGGGTGGCATCGAAAGTAATAAGCGGGTACTGGGCAAAAAGGCTTTTATAAAAGTTTCAACATCCAGTAAAAACTGTGTGGATTGCCATACAGTCACCAGTCCTTCTCTGGTAGAGCAGTGGAGAGACAGCAAACACGCAATGAAGGGAGTAGGGTGTATCGAATGCCATGAAGCGAAACCTGCCGATGCTGATGCCTGGGAGCATGAAGGAGCTTTAGTGGCTGTGGTGGTTTCCCCTAAAGATTGCTCGAAGTGTCATGCCAATGAGAACGATCAGTTTCAGGCTTCCCATCATGCCGATGCGGGCAAAATTATTGGTTCCTTGGATAATGTTCTGGCCGAAGTGGTGGAAGGCAATATGGGCCGTCTTTCTATGAATGGACAGTCTCCGGCGGCTATTAATGGTTGCTGGCAATGCCATGGTTCTGTCGTTAAGGTTATGGAAAATGGAAGGCCCGATCCTTCAACCTGGCCGAACACGGGAATAGGCAGGATTAACCCGGATGGCAGTAAAGGTTCCTGCTCTGCGTGTCACTCCCGGCATAGGTTTTCGCTGGTGGTTTCCCGTCAGCCGGACAGTTGTGGGAAATGTCATATGGGACCGGATCATCCGCAAAAAGAAATCTATGAGGAGTCTAAACACGGCATCGCTTTTAAAGCGTTCAAGGAAGATATGCGTCTGGATGCTCAGCCCTGGCGTGCGGGTATTGAGTATTCTGCCGCACCGACCTGTGCAACCTGCCATATGAGCGCAACGGAAGAATTGCCGGTGACTCATGATGTGGGCACGAGAATTTCATGGAATCTGCGTCCGCCGATTTCAGAGAAAATAGATGCCAAGGCGATTAAAGCGGGAGAGCAGGTTGTTCCCTGGGAGGAAAGAAGGAAAAAAATGAAAGTGGTTTGCAAGAAATGCCATGCGGAAAATTATGTGAATGGTTTTTACCTGCAGTTTGACTCTGCGATTAATTTATATAATGAAAAATTTGGCAAGCCTGCCACCAGCATCATTAAAATGATGAAAGCGGGAGGGGTGCTGACTGCGACAAATTTTGATGAAGAGTTGGAGTGGACTTATTTCTATCTCTGGCATCATGAGGGCAGGCGTGCGCGTCATGGTGCTTCCATGATGGCTCCGGATTACACGCAATGGCATGGCTTCTTTGAAGTGGCCGAGCGGTTCTACATCCATTTTGTGCCACAGGTGCGCGAAGCCTGTGAGGACAAAATCCGTCGCGGAGGGGAGACGGCCAATGCGGCGAAAACAGTTCTGGCCGAACTGGATTCAATCCTGAACCGTGAAGAACATATGTGGTTTCTTGGAAAAATGACGGGAGATGAAAAGGCCCGTAGAAAATTGGCCGCCGAAGAATTTAAAAATCGCTATGCCCAGTAAGGTAGGAGTCCGGTTGATTAAGCCTTGTTATCTGGCTTTACTTGAAGGAGTACTCCGCCGTTAGTAGGGGCTTTTGCGTGAGTTGCCTGAAAACTCTTACTGCGTCATAATCACCTCTTTCTTTATAGCGAGGTTTCATCCCGCTTCTAGTTTTGCTCTTTAAAATCATCGCAAGAAGTTCCTGGCTTTAACCTGCTTTGAAAATCGCCAAAAGTATAGATGGCATTCGCTTCATATGCTGGAACATCGGCTTGGGTAAACTCAGAATCAACTCTTAATAAAAGTAATGGATTATTTATGAGTGTAAAATAATTTTTGTGCTTGCTTTGGGCTTTTACAAAGAAAGTTGTACAAAACCTAATGTGAAGTTTAGAGAAAATGATAATAGGTATTGAAAAATTAGGTGTTAAGGGATTGATGACATTTAGGCATGAAGCTTGCTCTTAAAAGCCGCAGGAAGTTTTGTATAGGTAAAACCTGGGCTAATGAAGCTGGTAGCAGGGGCGAAGTGCAAGAACTATTGGAGTGTGTGTTTTGCGTCCATGAGAATGGATAGGTTATAATGCACAACTTCCTGACTTTTAGAATATTGGAGTTTTAAAAAATGCTTTTCGAGTTTGAAGATTCAACGTTGGAACCCATTTATGAAAAAGTAAATGCGGGAACTCGCCTTTCTTATGAAGATGGGGTGACGCTTTGGAAAACCCATGATCTGTTAGGTGTGGGTTATATGGCCAATCTCCTGCGTGAAAGATTGAATGGGAATAAAACTTATTTTATCCATAACCGACATATTAACCCGACTAATGTTTGTGTCCTGAGTTGTCAGTTTTGTGCCTTTGGAGTCAAGGCAGATAATCCCCACGCTTATGAGAAGTCGTTGGCGGAAATTTTTTCGGATGCAGAAAAATATAATCGGGGAGAGGTCAGCGAGTTTCATATTGTTGGTGGACTTCATCCTGATTATCCATTCGAATATTATCTGGACCTGTTGAGAGGATTGAAAGAACGCTTCCCCTTGGTTCATATCCAGGCCTATACAGCGGTAGAGTTGGAATATCTCTCGCGTTTGGCACACCTCCCTATAAAAGAAACTTTAGAAGCTTTATTGGATGCGGGTTTGGGCTCGATTCCTGGTGGCGGTGCAGAGATTTTTGCAAAACGAGTGCGTCGCAAAATTTGCGGAGACAAGATAACGGGTGAGGAGTGGTTGCAAGTTCATGAGATAGCCCATCTTGCTGGATTAAAAAGCAATGCCACCATGCTATATGGTCATTTGGAAACGGTGGAGGAAAGATCGGATCATTTGGTGCGCCTGCGCGAATTGCAAGATCGGACCGGCGGGTTTGTAACATTTATTCCATTAGCATTTCACCCGGAGAATACTGTATTAGATTTTTTAAAAACCACACCAGGACAATTGGATCTGAGGGCGCTAGCGGTTTCAAGGTTGATGCTGGATAATTTTCCACATGTGAAAGCATTCTGGATCATGATCACACCTAAAATCGCCCAACTTGCCCAGTCTTTTGGTGCGGATGATATGGATGGGACGGTTGTTGAGGAGAAGATTATCCATGCCGCCGGTGCGGCTACCGATCAGGTTTTTCATAAGGATCAGATCATTAATATGATTACCGAGTCCGGCAGAAAGCCCGTGGAGCGAGATACTTTGTATGAGAAGGTTGCTGAACTTGAAGTGGGGAGGGTATATTAGAACGCAGAGTTCCGATAAAGGCCGAGTTTGGTCTCAAAAAGCTTGTTTTGACACAATCTTGACACATTCATAATAAAAACTTTACATTAAAGGTGTATATATCTATACTTGACACATGCACCTAAACATTGGACGGAGTTTATACCTCAGCCTTAACAATTAACCGGTTAATCTGAGGGAGATTTTAAACTTTATTGTGATAAGGGATAATCGACATGAGTTATGAAGGTAAAAAAGTATTGGTTGTAGATGATTCTGCGGTAATGCGACAAATCATTAAAAAGAATTTGAAAGAATTAGGGTTTAGTGATCTTACCGAGGCCGAAGATGGAGCCGCAGGGCTGAAAAAAGCGGGTGAAGGCGGGTTTGACCTGATTGTATCTGATTGGAATATGCCAAACATGACCGGTCTAGAATTTTTAAAAGCAGTCCGCGCAGATGCTGGTTTAAAAGGTGTTTCCTTCATAATGGTCACCTCAGAAGCTGATAAAGAAAAAATCATGGAAGCGGTACAGGCAGGGGTTAATCAGTATATTGTGAAACCCTTTAATGCGGTTCAGCTAGAGGAAAAAATTAAAGCAATTAAATTTTAACTTTAAAGAACATCGGGTAATTAGGACAAGTTGTAACGAGAGGGGGAAAACCACATGAAAAGGTTCCTTCAAATGTCATAAACCCTTAAAAAACAATTGATTTTATGAGATTTAGCGTTGACCGAATATGAGGTAGCTTTTATAATGTTTGCAGATGACAATGCTTAACATTTGGAAAATCAAAAGGTTACCTGAGGTTTGGGCGTTTTATTTTATGATTTGAGGTTAGATAATTTTTGCCCAAAAGGGTTGCTAAATGAAACGGGGTGTGTGATTCCCCTATTAAAGAGGATCTGTTCATGTCAGCAATAGATTTTAATGACGGGAAGATGCCGAGCGTATTGACGGATGTTTCTCGGGACTCGATATTATCGATTTTCAACACAATTTTTGGAGCGGAACCCAAGTTTAAAGGCGAAGATAATGATGGCAAGGTGGGCGAAGGAGTTGTAGGGATCATTTCCTTTATGGGAGATGTGAATTATATCATCATGCTTGCTCTCCCAAAAGATTCTGCTATCGCCATGGCGTCCAAGTTTTGTGGCTTCGATATCGATTACGACAGTCCGGATATGGGGGATGTGGTTGGGGAATTGGCAAATGTTTTAGCTGGCGATATTGTGGCTAGGATGAGAAAGGAAGAGTTGAAAGTGACTATGTCGTTGCCAACGATAATGCGCGGTCATGATGTAGAACCCTTGTTGCCCAGAGGTCTGCCCCTCGAAAAACTCAGTTTTTCCATGGCGGAAGGTAATTTCATGCTTAAAGTTGCCGGGGCAAAATCCGGAGATCTGGTTGGCAGAAAACCGGGTACCTGAGTTTTCCTGTATTTCACTAGATGTTTTTGCATTAAGTGAGTTTAAAAAAAGAGTCGAATATTCTTGCTGACTGGAAAATGAATTTAGATGATATTAAAAGCCTGTTGAATTGAGGTCAACTTATGAATGATTCAGATAAAGAAGAACCTGTTGCTCCTGATCTGGCGCAGGATGGGGATAGTTCTGACCTGGAAGACGGGATGGGTGAAATCGTCAATGAGTTTCTGGTCGAAAGCTACGAAAACCTGGATCAGTTAGATCAAGATCTTGTTGATTTGGAGCAGAACCCCGGTGACACTAATATTCTCTCCAGTATTTTCAGGACTATTCATACAATAAAAGGCACTTGTGGTTTTATTGGTTTCAGTAAACTGGAATCAGTTGCGCATATTGGTGAAAACCTGTTGGGAAAGTTGCGGGATGGAGAGTTGAAACTAGACCCTGCCCGAACCAGTGCGCTCTTGTCCATGTTAGATGCCATTCGGCAGATACTTTCCTGCATCGAAAATGATGGCAATGAAGGCAATGTGGATTACTCCGGCCTGGTTGAAACCTTAACCCGCCTGCAAACTGATGAAGGGGGGAGTGAAGCTTCGCCCGCACCTGTGAAAGCTGAAGTCAGTACTGACCCAGCACCCGTACCAGAAACGAATAAAGTTGAAGAGCCGGAAGTAGCGACTGAGGAAGAACCTGTCAAGCCCTCTGCTGAAATTGACGAAGATATGGAACCTATCGTCAATGAGTTTCTGGTCGAAAGTTATGAAAACCTGGATCGTTTGGATAAAGACCTCATTGAATTGGAACAGGAGCCAGGCAATATAGAGATTCTCTCAAGTATTTTTAGAACCATTCATACTATTAAGGGAACCTGCGGCTTTATTGGGTTGCATAAATTGGAAAGAGTGGCCCACGTTGGAGAAAACCTGTTAGGCAAACTTCGAGACGGTGAACTGGCTTTAAATCCTCAAAGAACCAGTGCCTTGCTGGCGATGGTAGATGCCATTCGGCATATGCTGGATTGTATAGAGAAAGACAGAAATGAAGGAGATGTAGACTACTCGCAACTTGTTAACAATCTGGGAAAACTTTTGACAGATGAAGGTTGCGCTGAAATTGCAGGTTCTGCACCTGAGCCAGCGTCTGAGCCAGTGGAAGAGAAAAAAGAAGAAAGGAAATTTGTTGCGGCTGAGGATAAAAAAGATCGCAGGCAGGCTCCTTCAAAAGACGAGGAAGAGCATGTAGCTAAGCACGGCGATAAACGCGCCACTGATGACCGGCGTAAAGAGGGTCGGGGAGTGGCGGATTCCAGTATCCGTGTGGATGTCGATATTCTGGACCGATTGATGAATCTTGTTGGAGAATTGGTGCTGGCCCGAAACCAGATATTACAATACGCCCCTGCCAAGAGTGACTCTTCGTTTATCGCGACCAGTCAGCATTTGAATTTGGTTACTACTGAGTTGCAGGAAGGTGTCATGAAAACCAGAATGCAACCTATTGGGAATATCTGGAGTAAGTTCCCCCGTGTTGTTCGTGATCTTTCGATGGCTGTTGGGAAAAAAATTCGTTTGGAAATGGAAGGCAAAGATACGGAACTCGATAAAACTCTTATTGAAGCCATCAAAGACCCTCTTACACATATTGTCCGGAATTCCTGTGACCATGGAATAGAAACTCCAGAAAAACGTCTGGCAAATGGTAAGGATGAAGAGGGTGTATTATTGTTGCGCGCTTTCCATGAGGGGGGACAGGTCAACATTGAAATTATTGATGATGGGGGTGGAATTGACCCTGAAAAAATTAAAAGTATAGCCCTCTCGAAAAATGTTATTACACAGGAACAGGCTGACAGGATGGGAGATCGGGAACTGGTCAACCTCATTTTTGCGGCTGGGTTTTCCACTGCCGAAAAGGTAACGAATGTTTCCGGCAGAGGTGTGGGGATGGATGTTGTTCGCACCAATATTGAAAAAATCGGGGGATCGGTAGATATCCAGAGTAGTCCTGGTAAGGGAACGACCTTGCGTGTCAAGATTCCTCTTACTCTGGCAATTATTCCCGCTTTGATTATCACTACAGCAGATGAACGTTACGCCATCCCACAGGTAAACCTGCTTGAACTTGTTCGTCTGGACGGGGATCAGGTTAAAAATTCTATTGAGCTAATTCAGGGAGCACCGGTCTACCGCTTGCGTGGAAACCTGCTTCCTTTGATTTCTCTCAATGATGAGTTGAAGGTGGCTAAGAAAGAAGAAAGTGATGCGGTTAATATTGTTGTCCTGCATGCGGATGACCGCCAGTTTGGTATGGTGGTTGAGGGAATCAGTGATACCGAAG
>Ga0233434_1002899_pt1 | contig 14463 bp, 13 predicted proteins | sample SI_122_August201_4_FD_182738 | JGI IMG/M metagenome (GOLD analysis project Ga0233434, IMG submission 182738) | Seawater microbial communities from Saanich Inlet, British Columbia, Canada - SI_122_August2016_120_MG | ecosystem: Environmental > Aquatic > Marine > Inlet | place: Canada: British... | reverse complement strand
AGCCCGCAGAACCCTGTAGTTATACCGGTGAAAAATTGCGGGAAATCATGGATAAAGTAATTTCCGAAACTCTGACTCCGGATGGTAAAGAATTGAACTTGAAAGGCTATTGTGTGGGACCAAATGGTATGACCATCATTTGCCGGGATGAAAGGGTTGCGAAAGTAAGACGGTTTAACTGTGGAGGCAACCGTATCGGTAACGAAGGGGTCAAGCTTCTGGCTGAGTCTGAATTATTTTCCAAGGTCAATTGGCTGGAACTTGGGGGTAACGATATAGGGCCGGAAGGCCTCCGAGCGTTGGTGAATTCCAAAACACTAAAAAAGGTTAAATCCCTTAATTTATACCGAAATTGTATTAAGGATGAAGGAGCAATTATTTTTGCCAATGAAAACCAATTGGAAAAAGTTGAGGATTTGGACCTGGCCCAAAATGAAATCGGGGATGACGGTATTTTGGCCCTTTCTCAATCGAAAAAACTTCCTGAACTGGTTAGCATTGCTTTGGACAATAATTTTTCCTCAGCAGAAGGAAAAGAGGAGGCCAAGTTAGGCCCTAATTTTAAAAAGCTTCAATCTCTAAACCTGTAATTTAGAATCCTATGCCCGCGCACAATGAAAAATATGGGAAAGGTTTTTTCCTGATCGCTAACCCGGTGTTGCCAGACCCTAATTTTTCTCGTACCGTTGTATTATTATGTAATCATGATGATCAAGGTTCGTTTGGTTTGGTTATTAACCGGCCTGCTCCAATCAGTGCGAAAGAAGTATTTGCGGAAATGGGAATGTCGGACTCCCCATCCGGGAAAATATTTATTGGAGGCCCTGTTTCCCCCTCGCAAGTGTTTTATCTTTGCCAGTCAAAAACACCTTTGCCGGAATTGGATGCTATCTGTGATGGAGTTTACATGGGATTAAGCTGGGAACTTCTGGATAATTTAATGATGCGGATTGAAAATCCCGAAAACAATATCAGGTTTTATATGGGTTACTCCGGTTGGGGTGCAGGCCAGCTTGCAGGCGAAATGACCCGACTCAGTTGGCTGACCTGTGAGGCTCAAAGCAAATTTGTTTTTCAGGAAAATGAAGAAGGCATTTGGGCCAATGCTGTGAAATCAATGGGAAAAGATTACGAATACCTGATTAAAGCTCCGGTTAACCCACAATGGAACTAGTGGCGAGACGTCACTGGCAACGAGTATCCTCCTTTCCCAGCGAAAAAAGATGGACGGATTAATGAGCAATTGCCTCATTCCTACAGGGCGCGGCCCGGTGGATTCACTTTATCGGCCTCCTGCATCCCAGCAGATTTACAAGGCCATCGTTCCACCCGAGTATCACGGCTTTGTTGTAGAACAGTATTTTTCATCTCGGTTTCCCTATCAGAGCAAAGAAGCCTGGATTGCACAGATTTTAAACGGAGACATTACCGTAAATGGTGAAAAGGCTCATCCGGGTTGGGTCCTTCAAGAAGGGGATAGCATTATTACCCATGCCGGGGTTCGTCAAGAACCTCCTGCAAATTGCAGTTTAAATGTAGTCTATCAGGATAGGTTTATCCGGGTGTTCAACAAACCTGCACCCATTCCCGTACACCCTAGCGGTAGGTATTTTCGAAACAGCATGACAGAAGTTTTGAAGAAAGCATTTCCCGAAGAGGTTCCGCGCCCTGTACAACGATTGGATGCAACGACTACCGGATTGATCGTATTTGCCCGTACCCGTCAGGCCGCAGGTTTCTTAATGAAAGAGTTCCAAAATCATCGGGTACAAAAAGAGTATTTGGCCTTGGTAAAAGGAAAACCGAAAAAAAAACAATTTACTCTTACTGCTCCTATTGGGGTAATGAGTGGGGCGCAAAGGGGTGTAGGTGAAGGTATCAAGAACCCAAAACCAGCGTCAACCCGGGTGGAATGGTTAACCACTACCAACAATCATTCGGTTTTAAAAGTGACTCCCCTGTCGGGTAGAACTAACCAGATTCGCGTGCATTTGTCCAACCATAACCTGCCAATTTTAAATGATGATGTTTATGGAGAGGGAGACTCGGGAAACTATGAATACGGGCTACATGCCTGGAAGCTGAGTTTTCAATGTTTTGATCGTCGCTTGGAGTTTAAAGTCTGCCCTCCCTCACATTTTCAACCTTTTTTGAAGGGTTTAGATAAAAATCGTTTATGAACTTAATGCAACCACAATTTATTTCGGATGCACCCTCTCCTTCGCCAATAGATCAGGGAGGATTGATTGCGCGCTCCCGGAATCCATTCTGGCTGGCTCCCATGGCGGGGATTACGGATGTGTGTTTTCGTCAGTTGATGGATGAAATGCAAGCGGGGGTCTTGATTTCGGAGCTGGTATCTGCAAAAGGGCTTTTTTTTAATTCCGAAAAGACTCGAAAAATGATGCGCATTCATAAGAGTCCCGGAACGATTGTTGGAATTCAACTTTTTGGTGAATCTCCGGAAGACATTGTTCATGCAGTGAGCGTGGTGGAAGAGACGGGAGCAGATTTTGTAGATATCAATATGGGTTGTCCCGTTAAAAAAGTGGTCAAAAAGGGATGTGGTGCGGCCTTAATGCGAGACCCGGCGTATTTGGAAAAATTCCTCACCACCATTAAAAAAGGGATTCGCTTGCCTCTCACTGTTAAGATGAGAACAGGTTGGAATGAAAATGAATTGACTATTCATGAATGTGTTCAAGCCGCATACCAATCGGGTTGCGAATGGGTAGCCATTCATGGGAGAACTCGTGCCCAGGGTTATGAAGGCAAAGCAGATTGGGATCTTATCGCAGAAGTCAAAAGCAGGGCGAAACTGCCTATAATTGGCAATGGGGATATCCGCAACGCCAATCAGGCAAAACAAAGACTACAGGAAACAGGGGTGGACGCGGTGATGATCGGACGCGGAGCCTTGCGCAATCCCTGGATATTTAAAGAATGTGTCGGCCTGTCTGTTCAGCGTTCGGGTCTCAAGCTCCTCAATCAATATTTGAGTGGATTGCAGGAAAATTATGATGCCCGATCAACGCTTATTCTATTGCGCAAGTTTTCGTCCTGGCTGGCATTCGGTTATCCCGGCGCGTCAAAGTTCCGAAAAAATATGTTTGAATGTTTTACCACTTCCGAGGTCATGCAACGGGCAGAAGACTTTTTTAATCATATCGCATACCTTCCCCCTCCCAGCTTTGAAGACAGTGAGGCGTTCATGATGGGTGGTCATGGCTAATAGCTGAAACAATCAGTCCCTTTATTAGAGAAAAATAGATGAGAGAAAAAACGACAGATTTTGTAAAAACACGCCCTGACCGGGTACGCAAACAATATAAAAAACAGGAAGAGTTCACACTTTATGGCTGGAATGCCTGCATGAGTGCATTCAAGAAAAGGCCGGAAAGTCTCTTGCGTATTTTTTTCAGCCGGGCCCGTACCTCCCAGTTAAAAGAGGTCAAAGCCTTTTGCGGAGAAAATAAAATTCCGTACCGTCAGTTGGATCAGGAATCCCTCAATAAGGTTGCCTCGGGCGTTCACCATGAAGGAGTGGTGATGGTAGTTCGGCCCCTCCTACCACAATCTGCACACCGTTTGATCCGGGGGAAGATGCCTGAAAAGGGTTTAGTCGTTGCATTAGACGGAATTGATAACCCGCATAACCAGGGAGCGATATTACGGACTTGCGCATTTTTTGGTATTGAGGGATTGATGGTTCCGGGGAATGGCAAGGCTACAGCAATTCCTTCCTCTGCCGCAAGAATGGCAGAAGGAGGCCTGGAAGAAGTTCCTGTATTTACCAGTAGCGATCTTTCTTCTGCGTTAAGAGACTGTAGAGAACAAGGCTGGTTTGTGGTGGGTGCCGATGCAGATTCAAAAGAAACTCTTTTCAGCGCTAAAATTAAATTTCCCGCAGTGGTAGTTATGGGAAATGAACAAGAAGGGCTTTCCAGCCGGGTAAAACAACGGTGCGATACACGGGTCCGTATTCCTGGAAAAGGGCAATCCCTCAACGTATCGGTTGCGGCGGGCATTATCCTGGCGGAATTAGACCGTCGCCGTAAAAACTCCAAATAAGAAGTAATTATTGTAGATGGTTTTTTTTGCCAAACTTCATCCCTTAATCGTTCATTTTCCAATGGGCTTGTTAATCAGCGGAGTGGTGTTCGAAATTTATGGAGCCCTTAGGAAGGATGAGGTGGTAGAAACTGCCGGCCGATTCAACGTTCGGTTTGGTTTCTGGTGTTTGTTTCCGGTATTACTGGTTGGATTTCTGGGTATGATCAGCCTGGAAAACACGGAAAAGTTCAGGGACTTCCTGGTCAGTCATTTGACCTTTGCGTTTATCTCTGCTGGGGTGTTTATTTCCGCAATGCTGGTTTCTCGTTACCTCCGCCAACCCTGGGGCAGAATTTTGTATTTCCTGATTATCGCTGTAGGGGGTTGTTGTGTCCTCACCACCGGATACTTTGGTGGAGAACTGGTGCACCGCTTCGGAGTTCCAGCGTGACGCTGGACTCAACTTTCAATAACTTTCTCTGGCGAGATATCGTTTTTCTCGGCACAATGAGTTCTTGCCAGTTTTCCCCATGTAATGGGCGTAGCCTGGCGGCTGTGATATCCTCTTCATTAGCTTTCATGCCCCGCAGAGGTGAATGTGCAATTGCTTTGTTTGGCTAGCAACAGTACTCTCGGCTTGACGGCCTATTGCTACCGGCCTCCCCTGCTAAAGGGTCACTTCACGAAAACCAACTGATAACCAGAAAACAGGCAAATACCCATCGCCAAAAGCCCTGCCGTGTAGTATCCCAATGCGGTTCTGGAAAAGGTATTGGTGTAGGCGTAACCCGTAGAGAACCCATAAAGAATTGTATACAAGAAGGAATAACCTTGATGCCCTTCAATATTCACAACTGAAAGCAGGTTAATGTCAACGGAGACCATCCCTGAGAAATCGGCAACCACAGCGGCTAATAGACCCAGGCTTAAATTAAAAGCACCTGCGGCTTTTAATTTAGCATCATTTTTTTTATGGGCTAAAAAAAGCAGGGTTAATCCGGCTACAAATAAGGCAGGAGGAAAATGAGAAATGAAAGGGTGAAAGGAGACAGCGCTGATCATTAGTTATCCACCCCTAAACAGAGGTAATAGATAGCAATAGCTTTTTTCAGCCGAGTTGGCTTTTTGTTCGCCAAAGAAAGTTGGCCCAACACCTAATCGTCTTTTTTTCTTAGATCACCAGCGATATCCAAGTCGGCTTCTGAAAGGTTGATATCAACGTCAACTTTCGTGGCGGCACTGATATCCTGCTCCAGCGCGTCAATATTTACAGATTGTTTGAGTCCTTCCGCTTCATCCATGACCTCCTGTTTCAGGCCACTGAACGTCTTTTGGAACTCTCCCCAACCTTTACCAATAGCTTTTGCCAGTTTGGGAAGGTTTTGTGGGCCAATCACCACAACAGCAATACCCATAATAATCATCAGCTCAAAAAATCCGATATCAAACATTCAAACACTCCATTTCTTTTTCTGGTAGAGATTATCTTAGCAGATTATGAGAATAATTGTCATTAGTTAGAATGCAGGGGTTTTTCGGGTAACTTTTCATAGACCTTGAATAATAAGAGGTTTGAGGTAGTATAAGGGCAGATTTATGAGAATTATTCGAGGAACAAAAAATATAACCGGCCCCATTCCTTATCCCGTGATGGCGATAGGTAATTTTGACGGGGTGCATGTAGGCCATCAGACTTTGTTCCGCAAAACGGCGGAATTAGCTGTAGTAAATGAAGGTACGCCTATCGCCTTTACCTTCGAGCCGCATCCGTTAAAGATCATAGCACCAGAAAAGGTGCCCCCCTTACTGACCCATTTCAAAAAAAAGATGGAGTTGATTGGATCCTTTGGAATCAACCTCGTCATTTGCGCAGATTTTACCCGCCAATTTGCAGACCAGCGACCTCGTGATTTTTCCAAAAATATTTTATTTGAAAAAATCGGGGTGAAGGAGGTTGTCGTTGGTTTCGACTACGCATTTGGTCGCGGAAGGGAGGGGACGATTCCTTACCTAAAAAAAATGGGGGAGGAGTTTGGATTTAAGGTGCATGTCGTGGAACCATTTAAGGTCAATGGGCATACAGTGAGTAGTTCCCATGTTCGGGAACTTATAGAAGCAGGCCAGGTAGAAAGGGCACGTCAATTTTTGGGCAGAGATTATTCCATCTTGGGTCCGGTTATTTCTGGTTATAAAACCGGTCAGGCTATCGGGTTTCCGACCGCAAATATTGACACCAGCAAGGTCCAGATACCTGGTACGGGGGTATATGCCGTTCGAGTCGCTTATGAAAATAATTTTTATGATGCAGTCGCCAATATTGGATTTAATCCAACATTTAATCGTGACCGGTTAAGTGTCGAGGTGCATATTTTTGATTTTAACCAAGTGATCTACAATCATGAAATTGAAGTTCAGTTTGTAGCACGAATTCGTAATGAAATAGAATTTAAGTCCGCAGACGATCTGGTCGTTCAGATTAATCAGGACATTGAAAAAACCAAGAAAATATTGCTGGAGAAGAAAATTTGAAAAAAGCCCGCCAATTAATTATAGGTCTTGCCATCGCAGTGATTGCCCTTTATTACACTCTGCGTAACATTTCGTTGGATGAATTGATCGTCTCTTTTAAGGAAGTAGAGTTGGTTTATATCCTGCCAGCATTTGTAATAACACTTTCAACCTATGTGATTCGAGCTTATCGTTGGCAAATTCTACTTCGCCCCTTTAAGGATATACCTGTTAAGGAAATTTATGCACCCCTTATGATTGGTTTTATGGGAAATATCCTTCCTGCTAGAGCGGGGGAGTTTCTACGTGCTTATCTGGTGGGGAAAAAACAAGGAATTACTTTTTCTGGAGCCTTTTCTACCATAATTGTCGAGCGTTTGTTTGATTTGATTTGTCTACTGATCTTGTTCGTATGGGTCTTTGTAGTCAATGTAGATATGTTTGACTCGCAACTGATATTTTCAGGAGTGTCTGTTCAAACCATGCTGACAGGGTTTGGAAAGTTTTGCGGAGTAATGGTTTTGGGTTTGCTATGCTTTATGTTTCTATTGGCTTACAGAGAGAAACAAGTTAAATCGTTTATAGGTTGGTTGGTAAAACCTCTTTCGGATAAGTGGAAAAAGAAAGTTTTATTAATGGTGGGCGAGTTTGCGCTGGGATGCAAAATAATTAAGGATCCTGGTGCCCTCATGAAAATCATTTTTTTATCTGTAGTGTTATGGTTGTTGTTTATCGCTATCTATTATCCTTTTTATTATGCCTTTGATCTGCAGAACAAGTCCTTGGACTCTTTATTGCTATTAACCGTCATGGTTTGTGTTCTTATAACTATACTTCCAACCCCTGGTTTTTTAGGATCCTTTAATGCGGGAGTTTTGATTGCTTTGCATGGGATAATGGGCGAAGCTGAGGTGACGTCAGTCAGCTTTGGAATGGTTTCCTGGGCAGTGAGCTTTATTGTTTTAATTTCCGGGGGGGTATTTTATATATTTAAAGATCATATGTCCATGCAGTCTTTGATCAAAGCAGAAGAAGAGGCTGAGGCCGAATTGGAACATATAGAAACTGTAAATAAATGACCTTCAAAATAATTGAGGCAAAGGTTTATGGTTTCGTTTGTAGCAATTTAGTCAAAAATTTTATTGCCATTCCGGCAAACTTAGCATGACCCGCCTCGCTGAAATGCCCGTCATTAGGGATGAAATATTTCTCGAGATCCGCGACCTTCATTTGAGCGAAAAGTTCATATACATTAAAATATTCGATGCCTTGATCGGACAAAAATCGTTCAAATTCTATTATGGGAAGTAGCGATACGAAGCTGTGTAGATGACTATTACCACCAAAATGGATCACTGCTAACTTGCTCCCGTTTTCCCGCACCTCACTATGTAGTTTAATGATCAGCTTTCTTGATAACTTCCAGCCCTCCGAGTCAAAGAAAAATAAATCATCGTGTATAGATGACGTATCTTTGAAATCCGGAAAAAATTTGATGTCGATCGATTTAGTATTTTTCTCAATGGATTTTTCCGCCTTTTTAACTCCTCCGGGAATTTTCTCAACATCTTTTTTCACAACATCATTTTTCACAACATCATTTTTCACAACATCATTTTTCACAACATCATTTTTCAGAACATTATTTTGGAGAATCTTTTTTTGCCGATCAATACTCTGTTGTAGCTCATTACTTTGTCGATCGTAGGCTGCCTCTTTTAGCAGGTGTGAGGGGGGGGCCGTTGCCTTCATATAGTCAGGCAAAAATAATCTCTTTACGAAATGTTCAAGATGATTGTATCGGGTTCGGGTGAACTGATATAGGTTGCTGTGGTTCCAAATCCATTTATTAAAGTATTTTCGCCTTACTTGCAACTTTGTCCAATTGTTAATTTCATATTCATCGAGTAGCGGATTTCGGTCATCGGCTTTACTAATATATTGGCTTCGATTATCCCCAACATCGTTACACCAGCAGAAAGCCAGGACCGTTAAGTCTGGTTTATACTTCCGCACTTTTACATGGAATCTTTGTAATTGTTGCCAGGTTCCTGTTCCTCCTATCCCAAAATTGATCACTTCGACTCCGGGTAAAAAAATTTCGGATAATTTAGTTTCCCATACGCCAACGAATTTTTTATCGGCGGCCACCGCTTCCCCGGATGTGAAGGAATCTCCCAAAACTGCGACCCTGAGTTTTCCGGGGGTTCTGGCAATGGGGTAATTTTTACCCAAAAGCCCGTCCGCGTTAACTTCGATGTAGGAATTGACCTGATTATTTTTCAAATACCCATTAGTATTGGGGCAGTAGGATCTTCCCAGAATAGGGTCATAACAAAGGACCCGGTTGGGCTGAGTATCTCCCCAAATCCCTAACCCGATTTCCAACATAAAAAGAAAAAATAGAATTGGGATCGACAAGAAAATTGCAAATTTCATTTTGGAAAGGGTTGTTTTCATCTGAAAAATTGAATATGCTTTTTTGGTTTCTAAATAAGGAAAATTCTATGGGTTACCTGATTATTAAATGCGGAATTCATTGAAATTTCATTTTCTTCTTAGCATCAATTCCTTTGGCTTGTCCAGTTTGGTTTTATTTTATGTGCTAAAAATATAATTGAGGCAAGGACAAATTAAGGCAAGGACAAATTAAGGCATTCTTTGCCATTTCAATTCCATTTGCTATAATACGCCCCACTAGCATGGGAAACAGATGGAAATTACTCGTTGTTCCCCTTCGGGCAAAAAATTGTCCCGAGGAGTATCACGGGTGAGAAAGCGTTTTCCCACAGTTTGAAGGAATTACCATTTGCCAGCAGAAGATTACGGTGGCAAGCAGATATGCCGAAGTGGCGGAATTGGTAGACGCGCATGATTCAGGTTCATGTGCCCGAAAGGGTGTGGAAGTTCGAGTCTTCTCTTCGGCACCATCCATTTACGTGGGTGGTTGAAATATCCCCATTAGTACCTTCGCTCCCGTTATATGTTTCCGTAGCATTTGTGCCCCGGAGGGGTAGAAAGGGGTAGGTTAGGCAGAGACCCCTGGACAATCCGCTTGTTAAGCCATTGCCCGTTGTATCCCACCCATTCGGGATGTGAGAAATAACACTCATAAAGGCTAGAGCTGGATATCACGATCCCAGGTCCAGTCGACTGGCGGGTTTGTTGGTTTGCTATGAAAATTTGTCTTACTATTTATTCTTCTCCCTGGTCTGCCTTTGCGGGTGGAGGGCAATTGGCAGTGCATCACCTTGCCTGTGCCTTGCAAAGAATGGGGCATGATGTTCATGTGCTTTATTCCAAAAGCCTTGGTGAAAAAATTTCAGCAACCACCCCTTATACCGTACATTGGACTTCCCATTTTAATTGCGCAACATTAAATCTGGACATATTCCCCTTTTCTCGTGCTTTGGGACGTCTGATGAAATGGGAGCGATTTGATATTGTGCATGGAAATGCGGAAGAAGCATTTTTTGCCAGCAATGTTGCCAGGAAATATTCGGCCGGCTACCTGTTTACCAGCCACGCAAATATGATGCCGGAAACCGGAATGATTCGCGGGATGCTACGTCCACTTTCTTTTTTAAAATCCCTCAATAATTATCTATTACGTTCTTCAGCATTTAATGCCTCTCGGGTTATTACCTTCAGCGAGTTTTCAAGAAAGCTGGTCCTTAGGGGATTAGGAAAGAAAAAAGGGCAGCAGGTGATGGTGGTTTCTCCAGGCATAGACCCGTCCTGGTTTGAGGTGAAAAGGCAGGAAGGGGACTCCAAAGATTTAGTCTTGTGGGGACGGATGGAAGACCAGAAAGGAATTCCCGAACTTCTCCGCACGCTTAAGGAGGTTGCGGGGCGGGTATCAGAGGTTCGACTTCATTTGATTGGCGAAGGCAATATGACCGAATCCTATCGCAAACAAGCCGAGGAACTTGGAGTAGCGGATCGGGTAATTTTTCATGGCTGGATGGATGTAGAGGCCATTCAAAAATTTATCAGCCAATGCGCGATTGGCGTTTTTCCTTCCCGCATTGAGAGCTTCGGATTATCTATGGCTGAAGCGATGGGAGCGGGACTGCCCATCATCGCAAGTCGGGTCGGAGCACTTCCAGAATTTATTGAAGATGGAGTGACAGGAACTTTAGTTCCACCGGGCAATATCCCGGCACTTTATCGTGCCATCCTTGCGAAACTGGAAAACCCGGATCAAGCCCAAGCCTTGGCAGACTCTGGACAAGAAATGGTGCGTCAACGTTTTTCCTGGGATCAATCTGCTCAGAAAATAACGGAAATTTACCAGTCCGTTCTGGATGAAATATAAGTGACAGCATTTAAATTTGAAAAATCAGCGGAGATTGATCTTTCCATCATCATTGTCAGTTTCAACACGCATGATGTTCTTTTGGACTGCCTGGAATCTGTTTATGCGAAAACGGAGGGGATCTCATTTGAAATCATTGTCGTGGACAATGCCTCCAACGATGGAACCAACGCTTCTGTTTCGGAACGTTTTCCTGATGTGCGACTGGTATGCAATGACAAAAATAAAGGTTTCTCTGCCGCTAATAATCAGGGTATTCGTATTTCTTTAGGAAGGTGGGTTGCTCTGCTGAATCCTGACACATGCCTGATTGAAAACAGTTTTCAAATAATTTCTAACTATTTGCGGGAACATTCGGAGTTTTCAATTCTTGGGCCCGGCATCATTAATGAATCGGGTCAGCTAAGTCCAACCCGGCTTTGGGAAGACACACCTCAGGACGCGGCCTGGAAAATTTTAGGTCTCTATAAACCTACCAATGAATTGCAAAGAATGGGGGATATGACAGCAAAAGAAGCTTTAGTGATCTCAGGTTGCTGTTTTGTGATTCATCGTGAGTTGTTCGAAGAGGTCGGCCTGCTGGACGAAAACTATTTTTTATATAATGAAGAAGATGATTTTTGTCGCCGGGCCAGACAGCATGGAAAACGAATCTGTTTTTTCCCGGAAACATCGATTCAGCACCTTCATGGAAAAAGTACACACCAGCCTGAGCATCGTGAAAAGGTTATTTTGGAAACCTATAAAAGCAACCTGTACTTTTATTCTAAATATTATTCCTGCGGATGGAATTTAATTTTGCGTTTCTTATACAAGGTAACATTATTGGCAGGATTAATTGGGTCTGCTTTCCGACACCTGGCAGGCTCGGCCACTAAGGGTGCGGATGATTCTTTGCGACTCAAACTCAAACTTCTATTTTTACCCTGAATTGTTGTAAGATAGTCAGTTCATTCACCACCCAGGTTTTAATTCGATGAAAAGGGTTGACGTAATAGTTATCGGTGGGGGCCATGCGGGTTGCGAGGCGGCCTTGGCCTCAGCGCGTATGGGGTGTTCCACGGTGCTGATCACCCTGGAGGCCGACAAAATTGCCCTGATGCCGTGCAATCCTGCGATTGGGGGAGTGGGCAAGGGTCATATTGTGCGCGAGATCGATGCCCTCGGGGGTGAAATGGCCAAAGTTATTGACCGGACGGGGATCCAATTCAGAGTCTTGAATATGTCCAAAGGGCCGGCGGTACATGGTTTTCGTGCCCAGGCAGATAAAACCTTATACAAAGATGCCATGCGTCATGTTGTAGAAAGCACTGCCAACCTTGAGCTGGTCCTTGAAGAAGTCGATGAGCTGATTATTGAGAATTCCACGATCAAAGGGGTGCGAACTGCCGCTGGGACAGAAATCCTAGCCTCATCAGTGGTCATCACAACGGGAACTTTTTTAAATGGTCTTATTCATCTTGGGCTTATAAGTAGACCCGCCGGACGGGTGGGAGAAAAACCATCTACTAAGCTATCACAATCATTTTTATCTGCAGGATTTGAGTTGGGTCGTTTGAAAACAGGAACCCCGCCTCGATTGAAGCGTGACAGCATTGACTTTAGCCGATGTACCGTTCAGCCCGGAGATGAAGTACCACGACCCTTTTCGTTTTCGACTCCCCGTATTGATCGTGAGCAAGTGCCATGCTACCTCACAGCAACCAATGAGCATACAGCACAAGTCATTCGTGACAATATGCATTTGTCACCGCTATACAGTGGCATGATAGATGGAGTAGGTCCGCGTTATTGTCCCTCCATAGAAGATAAAGTTGTTAAATTCCCGGATAAAAATTCACATAATATTTTCCTGGAGCCAGAAGGACTGGACACGGACTGGATTTATCCAAATGGTATTTCCACCAGTCTTGCTGAAGAAGTGCAATTGCAGTTGGTACGCACGATTCCTGGTCTGGAACAGGCCGAGATTGTCTTGCCCGGCTATGCTGTGGAATATGATTTTGTTCCCCCTACTCAACTCACACCGACTCTGGAAACCAAACGGGTGAGTGGATTATTTCACGCCGGTCAGATCAACGGAACTTCAGGCTATGAGGAAGCGGCTGGACAGGGGATTATGGCGGGGATCAATGCCGCCCTCAAAGCGCAAAAAAGAAAACCGTTTCTACTCACCCGCATGGATAGTTATATCGGTGTGCTCATTGATGATCTGGTGACAAAAGGGACGCAGGAACCTTACCGCATGTTTACTTCTCGCGCTGAATATCGATTGATTTTAAGACAGGACAATGCTGATGAGCGCCTGATGGAAAAAGGACATCAACTTGGCCTGGTGGACAAGGCATTGCTTGAAATGTGTATGGAGAAGTACCGTGCTGTGGATAGAGAAATAAAAAGGTTGGAAAAGACATCGGTGGTCCCCAACCCGGAAACACTCTCCCGGTTGTCCAAATTGGGGATTCAGGAATTGAGAAACCCTACAACCTTGAACGTATTATTACGTCGCCCGGAAGTAACGCATGACGATTTGCTACGAGCTTTTGAAGGCGATGATGTTCCCCAGTTGGTGGGTGAACAGGTGGAGATTCGAGTGAAGTATGAGGGATTCATCAACCGCCAGAACCAGCTAGTCGAAAAACAGAAGAAGCTGGAGCATTACCGCATACCGGAAAGTTTTCAATATGAGGGAGTTCCTGGTCTTTCGAGAGAAGTGATTCAAAAATTAGAAGCAATTCGTCCGCTTACTTTGGGGCAAGCTTCACGCATTTCTGGCATTACCCCTTCAGCTATCAGCCTCATAATGCTACTCATAGAAAAATCCAACCAGCCCCACTAGCCGTGGAGGAAATTTAAAACCAACCCCCCCCCAGCCCCCCTTATCAGGGGGGATTTATAGCGGCTTATTCAGCCAAAATATCTTTTTGCTCACCAGAATGAGTTATGGCTAGTTGCCTTTGCGGCTAGCAGATTGGTTGGCAACGGCTTCGGCGGCTTTTTTAGCGGCTTCCTGATCGCCAAGATAATAATGTTTGGTGGGTTTCAAGTCCGCATCCAATTCATAGACCAAAGGAATTCCGGTGGGGATATTCAATTCCAGAATATCGTCTTCGCTAACATTATCCAGATGTTTGACCAAAGCTCTCAAACTATTGCCGTGTGCACAGATCAGAACTTTCTTTCCCGCTTTGATAGAAGGCACAATTTGATCAAACCAATAAGGCAGGAACCGGTCCACCGTATGTTTTAAAGCTTCCGATGCGGGCAGTTGGTCTTTGGGAATACCCGAGTAGCGGGGATCTTTGGACGGCAATCTCTCGTCATCATCAGGGAGCGGGGGAGGGGGTGTAGCATAACTCCTGCGCCAGATTTTTACCTGGTCCGCGCCATGTTTTTCTGCCGTTTCGGCTTTGTCCAATCCTTGCAGAGCACCATAATGGCGTTCGTTTAAATGCCAGGACCGGGTAACAGGAATCCACATCAAATCCATTTTATCCAGCACAATCCATAAAGTTCGAATCGCCCGTTTGAGAACAGAGGTGTAGGCCAGGTCAAAGGTATAGCCTCCATCCAGAAAAAGTTCC
>Ga0233434_1002890_pt1 | contig 14483 bp, 13 predicted proteins | sample SI_122_August201_4_FD_182738 | JGI IMG/M metagenome (GOLD analysis project Ga0233434, IMG submission 182738) | Seawater microbial communities from Saanich Inlet, British Columbia, Canada - SI_122_August2016_120_MG | ecosystem: Environmental > Aquatic > Marine > Inlet | place: Canada: British... | reverse complement strand
TCTGTCTCGCCACAGCAGCCGTCCCACGCGAGACGATTGATCGGTTCCTCGACGAGACAGAGCCGACATGGGCCCGTTTTGACGAGGAGGTAGGCTACACCCTGGGTCGATTCCTGCCTCGTGATGGTATCGATGAGAGTTGGACGATATCCACAGCTCTCGACAATGGTCAACGCACACCGTGGCTGTATGCTGATCAACCGTGTCGCTTGAACACCTACGGCGACTCCTTCACGCAGTGCCACCAGGTCTGTGACGGCGAGACCTGGCAGGAATATCTCGCCGGCCACCTTGGCGAGCCATTACGAAATTTTGGCATGGGTGGCTTCGGTGTGAATCAGGCCTACCGTCGTATGCGCCGCGTCGAGACCTCAGCTCTCGGCACCGAGTATGCCATTCTCTATATCTGGGGCGATGACCACTGTCGCTCTGTCATGCGAAGTCGCCATGCCGCGACACATCGGGTCTGGGACGACCAGAATGGTCGCATGTTTCACGGCAACTTCTGGGCAAATGTCGAAATCGATCTCGTCAGTGGTGACTTCGTCGAAAGACCCAATCTCTGTTCATCACCCGAGACGCTGTATCGGATGTGCGAGCCAGAGTTCATGATCGACGCACTGCGCGACGACCTGATGGTCATGCTTTATGCCATGGAGCGTTTTGATGTGCAAGGCGATGCCAGATTACTCGGTCAGCTGGCGCAGCACCTGCACGAACCGCCCATTGACGAGGCAAGCGACGAATCACGACTGCAGGGCATCAAGCGGCTGAAACTGGCTTACGGTTTCGCCGCGAGCCGGTATTTGGTCAGTCAGGCACGGAGCTTCCTGAGTGAACACAACAAGCAGTTGCTGGTCTGCCTCCTGTGTCCCACGGCGACTGACCAAGCTCTCCGTGGCCAACCGCGATACGACCAGGCCTTTGCCGATCATCTACAAGAAGAAGATTATCGCGTCTTCGATATGAACGAGATCCACGCCCGTGACTACGCCGCCTTTGATCTGTCGATCGACGAGTATCGAAGACGCTACTGGATCGGCCACTACTCGCCAGCGGGAAACCACTTCTTCGCCTATCACCTCAAGAATACCATCGTCGACTGGTTGGATCCCAAGCCCCGCACCTATCGAGGCGAAGAGATGACGACGACAGATTTCAGTGGCTACCTGCCTGACACAGCCACGCTTAGCGCCTGATTGCGTTCTCAGGCACCATTTCCTGGCGAAAGCGGAACACGAGCGGATCTGTTGGATCCACACTGACACGAATCCAGTGCAGGTGGGGCGAACCGAAGGACTCCACACGCGTGAAATAGTCCAGTCGTCGTCCGCCTACGTTGGTCAGAGGTTTATCAATTCGGAAGTAGTGGGAGTCTCCGTGGGTGAGCACAACAGGGCGACCAAAGGCAATAACCTCCTCGCGCAGAGAAGTCAGAAACCCACCAAAGGCTGCCTGAAAAAGAGAATCCGCCTGCCCGTCGAATTGGGGATTGGCGTGGATATTCACCATGACCCCTGGCGCTTCACTGATCCTGGCCTCGATAAATGTCTGCCGCATCCACGCCAGAGCCGCCTGCGTGCGTTCCTCTGCTTCGACATCGTCTGCCGGTGTACGCGCCGCAAAGGGTCTCAGCCCGTTCTGGCTGCCAACAATGTGCAGATTGACGAACCACACGCCATCCATTTCCCAACGCAGGTGTTCGGGATAGTTCGCATAGGCTGGATCACTCGCCTGCGACTCGACCTTGAGATGGCCATTGTCACCTCCTAACAGACGCCCTGCGGGCTCGAAGAAGATCCGTCTCAAGGCGGCGAGGCGCTCGACAGGAGACCATGCCCCGGCACGCAGACGGTGACAGTCTGTCCAGTCGTTGTCGCCGGGCACGAGGATGAAGGGGGCTTTGAAGCGATCGAACCAGTCGTGTCGTTGCTGCAGGACCTCATCTGAGCATGGGGCGATGCCCGATTTGATATCTCCCGCGTGCAAGACGAACTGTACATCCTCTTCGTTGATCCGCTCCTGCAGCAACGCGAAGCGCAAGCTGTCCTCCGCGTTGTATGGAACATCGCCGATGAAGGCAAAGTCGAAGGCCATCGCGGGGGAAACGGACAGAATGCTGAAACTGGCTGCAACCAAGAAAAGGCCCTGCAAGTTCCATTTCTTCGAAGACTTCATTTGCTCAAGCATTCGGCTCCGATAGCTTGTTGTGTCTGCGCAGTTGCCGTCCGTGTCAGATTGTGCATCTGCATCGGTCAGGCGGAATGTTATCATCCTTGTAGGACCGCAGCAATCGCTAGCGGTTCCATCTTCAGGAGCAAATTGTGGACGTCAGCAGAGCCAGTGCCTGCAGTATCCCCCTGGTGGAACAGTCCCTCGACTATGCACTGCAGGTGATCGCCGACTCGGGTTTTGAGAAAGTTGATCTCCTCGCCCGAATGCCTCATTTCTCGGTGACGGATCCCGAATACAGCATCGACGTTCTCGAGGATCTTTGTAGTCGCCACTCTCTTCGTATCGCCAACATCGGTGCCTATTGTGGGCGTGCGTTCTCAGCACCCGACGAGTCTGAGCGCGCCTCAGCCGTGACAGAGATGGAGCAGACCCTCGCAGTCGCTAAGCGATTGGGCGCTCGTACCATCCGCGTCACACCTGGATCCGGCAAACGCCAGGAGATCGATCAGCTTGTCCCCTACTTCCAGCAAGCGGCGGCAAGCGCCGAACGGGATGGTATCTGGATGGGCATCGAAAATCACGGCACCGAGATCTCCGGTGACCCGGCGACATGTCGTGAAATCTGTGAACGAGTCGGCTCTGATCACTTCGGGATTATCTACGAACCGTGCAATCTGATGGCAGCCGGCGTCGAATACAAAGCAGCTTTCGAGCAGTTCAAGGATCACATCGTGCACGTGCATTTCAAGGATGGCCTGCATGATGCTGACGGCAAGTGGGCGCGCTGCATGTTAGGCGAGGGCGAGATCGATGTTCGTTGGGTATTTGAGCAGGTGGAAGCCGTTGGCTACAGCGGTGAATACGCCTTGGAATACGAGGTGGGAAATATCGAGGCTGTGGAGACGGGTTATCCGAAGTGGCTGCAATACTGGAAGGCCCTGTGATGGCTCACTTCGAGGAGATCCACACGAGCAACGCGTCACACGAAGGCTGGCCATACTCTGAGGCAGTTCGTGCCGGTGACTTCATCTTTGTCGCCGGTGTCGCGGCGGAAGATGAAACAACGGGGCAGATCATTGGCGCTACGATCGTCGAGCAGACCCACAAGACATTTCATCGCATCGCCGGCATTCTGCGCCACGCTGACGCAGATCTGCGCGACATCTGTCGTCTTTCGGTTCATCTGAACAACATCGAGGACTTTGGAGAGTTCTCAGCAGCCTATGCCGAAATCTTCCATTGGACACCCAAGCCGACGCGCATCACCCGTGGATCAGCCCTGGCCCCGGGCCTTTTACTCGAAGTGGAATGCACCGTCTACAAACCAAAATAGATGAGTATGCCAAGAGACGCTGTGTCCACCGAGGGACACGCCTATTTCCTGCAACTACACGAGACACCAGCATTTGGTGCCTCAGGCTCATTCGATCTGGATGAATTGCGGCAAGGGATGGGGACACGCCGAGAACCGACGGATCCCTCCGTGCGGTGTATCCCATGGCAGCATGACGAGCTGTCTGGTGAATGGGTTGTTGCTGCCGATGCCGACACGGCGACACGTGTATTGTACTTGCACGGCGGCGGTTTTGTTTCGGGATGTGCTGGCTTCTATCTGGCCATGGCCGCCCATTTGTCTGCGGCGGCGCGCTGCGCTGTACTACTTCTCGATTACCGCCTGGCTCCCGAGCACCCATTTCCCGCAGCCATTGAAGACAGTGTCCGTGCCTTCGAGTCGATGGTTGCGACCGGACCGCATGGATCTGGCCAGGCCGGCAATTGCTTCATCGCTGGAGATTCTGCTGGTGGAGGCCTGACCCTTTCCACCCTCCTGGCCCTGCGTGATCGAGGCCGTCCACTTCCTCGCGGCGCCATCGCCCTGTCCGCCTTCGCAGACCTGACGCTCACGGGGGAAAGCCTCACCTCAGAGGAGGCATTGGACCCCATCATGAGTCCCCAATGCCTGCCACAATTCGTCGGTCACTATCTCGGTCACGCAGATCCCCAGGATCCTTATGCGTCGCCGATTTACGCCGATTACACCGGATTTCCCCCTCTGCTATTACAGGTTGGCGAACACGAGATCATCCGCAACGACAGTGTCTTGGCCGCGGCAAAAGCTCGGTCCTCTGGAGTAGAGACGACACTGGAAATCTGGCCCGGCATGTTCCACGTCTTCCCCTCTCACGAACCATTGCTTCCGGAAGGCGAACAGGCAATCGAACACATGGCTGCCTTCATTCGAAAGCACAGATCAGCCGACTAAAAAACCCGACACCAGCGAGGGCAAGTACACCATGGACCGAGACGACGAGAGTATCTATCTGCTGGATATGAGTCGCTGCGAACCTGCGACGGCGGTTGGCACCCAATTCAGTGAAGGACAATGGACGTCAGTCGCATACGCTATCGCCGCCGGCGAGGGCAAGATGCTCTTCAGTGGGCCCGATACCCAGGCGCCGCCTGTTCAACTCAACCCACAGGTAAGTGGGTGGTATCACATCTTCGTCGGCACCTATCGCTTTCACGTATTCCCCGACTATTGCCTGTTGCTCAAACTCTCTTCTGATCCGGGATACTCACGAGCGACGGTCGAGACCTTTCGCCGCGACAAAGACATCGTTGCCGAGGAGATGATTCTGGGTGCCACAGATCTGGCCGAAGCGTATTGGAAAGCTGCCGATCTGACAGATGAGCAGATCATCTTCGACCGCCCACGAGCGGGCCTGCTCGCGGAGACGACGGCGAATATCAGTTATCTACGCCTCGTGCCGATGTCAGCGGCAGAACGCACTCAAGCCGAAGCAGATCGTCAGCCAGGTGAACACCGGCGCCTGACGGCCAACTTTGACGGTGGTCAGAACACACTCTGGGCGTATGCAAGTGACGAGGAGATGCGCGCCGAATTTCAGGCCCTCGCCCATGCGGATGTGCAGGCTGTGTTATGGGGATGTGCTCGCTCCTTTGCCACATACTACCCGTCGAATGTGGCCTCCTACGTAAAGTGGTCCTTCGGACTGCCTGGCAACATGCGCCACGGACGACAAGCGATCGAAAGGCAGCGGCAGAGCGATTTCGATCCCCTTAAATCAGCCATCGCCTGTGCCCGCGAAATCGGTATTAAGATCTATCCGCAGGTTCGCATGATTGGCGAACAGCTGCCTCCGAATCACATCGATTACACGGGCCCCGGCGATTACCAGCGCCAGCATCCGGAATATCGCTGTCTATCTCCACAGGGGCGACCGACGCGCCACTTGAGCCAGGCCTTCCCCGAGGTTCGCGCCAAATACGTTGATCTGTTTCGGGAATGGGTCGACGACTACGAAGCAGACGGTGTCTGTATCGTCTTCTGCCGCTCCTGGCCTTATGTGCTGTTTGAAGAACCGATCCTGGAGTCATTCCGCCAGCAACATGGTGTCGACATGACGAGCCTCGACTATTTCGACGAACGCGTGCTTGCTCATCGCGCCACATTTCTCACGCAGCTTCTGCGCCAGACGCGGCAGATGCTGGATGAAGTGGGCGAACGCCAAGGACGTCGCTTGCGGACGTCCTATGTGATTCCCGCCGAAGACTATGGTTCGACGCCAACTCCGGATCTGGGCCCCTTCACACCGCTCAAGATTCACGCCATGGACGTGGAGACCTGGGTTCGAGAGGGTCTGGTAGATGATCTCGTCGTGCATATCCAGGATGTCGGTGATGCGGCGGGAAACGATGCAAGGGTGGCCCTGGCACCCTATGTCGACCTGGCCCGCGGCACACAGACCACCGTTCACGCCGATCTGTATCCGCGGCGACAGTCTGCCGATTCCATGCGTGTTCGGGCCATGGCCTGTTACGAGGCGGGCGCAGAGGGTCTATGCTTCTGGGATTGCCAGACACGCACGCAGCGACTCAGTGGTTGGGCCATGCATCGATTGCTCGGACATCGCGATCAACTGCCGCAGATGAAACCCTTCGCGGACAGCCTGTTTCGACGCGAACCACTACTCGCACTGGATGGCTACGATCTGAGTGATGAGTTCTGCCTGCCAACCGATGGCTGAAACACTGGTGACTGAGAGTTGAGATCGATGCAGGTTCGGCCGCTGACGCGGAGGAAACCTACAGGGCCCGATTGTCTTCGGAATACTCGCGATTTCCACCACTACCCAGCTGCCACGTACCGCGAAACAACGTCCGCCTCTTCGGTGGCATACTCATGATGATCTCGTGACTCAGATTCGTGCGGTGCCACTGAGACCAAATCGAGTTGTAGGCATTGAACACGGCACAGCGAGGGTTGTCCGGATTGGTCCAATCATTGGCGGCATGAATGAGGCTCTCCGTGAAGATGGCGACAGACCCTGCGGGACAGGAGTAGCCATCCATCGTATCTCGCATGGACTGTTCCCACGGGGAATCGGCGATATTCGGCGCCCATTTATTGGGGCCACCGTAGCCGAAGTGTGCTTTGTGTGAGCCGCTGAGAAAGGTCGTACAGCCCTGCCCCTCTTTCACCTCCTCCAATTCCCACACAACACGCGTGAGACCGGCGAAGATCCTGCCACCGGCGACCTGGTAGCGCATGGCATTTGCCTGCTGCGGCGGGCGCACGACATGGGGCATACCATTGTCACCGCGCTCTGATGTATCCCACCCTGGTTTGCGCACGGTGGTGAAGGAACCCTCACAGCGAAACCCATAGCAGTCGTCGTGATGGAAGGGATCCTCAGCGAGGATCTCCGACAGGATGCCGACGATCGCCGGATGATCGAGAAGCTCCTGGCGCTTGCCCTCATAGCTGTTACGCCCGCCGTCGTAGACTTCCGCCTTCAGGGGCTCGATCTGATCAGGCGTCAGGACAGCTGGCAATAGAATCCAGCCGCGCAAATCGAAGAAGAATTTCTGTTTCTCCGTCATGGGTACGATGGCGGATGATGTATCTGTAGTGGTCATGCCCTGTCTCCAGCTGTGTTGAATTCGTGAGGTCTTCATTCTAATCGTGTGTGCCATTGGGCGACAGCGTTGCAGGAACTACCTGCTTACAGTTCGACATGGATGCCCATCGTCCCTTCTTTGTTGCTACTGAATCTCTCATGTCACGCAGCGACTATATACCGACCTCATGACTCGCCTCAAGACCATCGCCGCTGTCACCCTGTCCCTGATCCTGATCGCCGGCGTGCTGGCCCGCGCCGGCATGACGCGTCGCTGGATCGAGGACATCGGATCGGATACAACGCGAGAAGAATTGCGTGTCTGGGACTGGTGGAGTGCCTCGACAAACGAAGAATACGGCGCCTACTTCGCCGAGATCGAGCGCACCTTCGAGGCACAACACCCGAACATCGACATCGTCTACCAGATCGTCCCCTTCGGTAACTACGTGCAGAAGTTATCGACAGCAATGGTCGGCGACTCGCCACCGGATGTTTTCCAGTCCTCCGTCTACTGGGCCGAAGGCTTCTATCAGCGTGGCATGCTGCGCCCCCTCGACGACCTGCTCGCGTCTGACGCTGATTCCGACCCAGGCAACTCACTCGCCAAAGAACACTTCCTACCGACAGCATGGCGGCACAACCACGCACTGGATGGTACCGTCTTTGGCATCCCGCAGATCATCGACGCCAGCTGTCTATTGTGGAATCTCGATATCCTGCAGGAAGCGTCGGCTAAGGACGAGGAACTGCGAGATCTTTTCGCCCGTTTCCCGGATGGTTCGCTCGACTATGATCGCCTGCGCTTCGACGCACTACGCGACTGGGACCACTTTCGGCGTGTTGTCGACAAGCTGACCATTCGTGACGAGGCTGGGAAGATCGAACGAGCGGGTTTTGTCTTGTCTGCCTACGGATCGGGTGCCGGCATGTTCTCCCCCTGGCTGGCATCTAATGGCGGCCAGGTTCAGGATGCGGCAGGCACGCGCGCCCTCTTCGCGTCAGCTGCTGGTGTCGAGACGTTGGAATTCCTCTCCCGCCTCTATTGGGTCGATCAGGTCAGCCCACCCTTCCACCGCCAGATGACGCCGTCCGAACTGTTCCAGGAACGCAAGGTCGCCAGTGTCACCGCCGGTACCTGGTCTGGCAAGGACATCACGCGCAATAGCCTCGGATGGACGCATTTCGGCAAGACCGCTTTTCCTCCGGGGCCCTCAGGAGATGGACCGAGCACGGTGACCTGGGGAAACATGCTCGTCATCACACGGCGCGCCGAAAATGTCGATGCCGCCTGGGCCTATCTGAAATTCGTCTGCGGTTTGCCCGGCTCCTTGCTGCGCTCGAAACATCTCGGTTACAATGGACCGCGTTTTGACTTTTATGCCACACAACGTTGGCAGGAGGCCCTCGCCGAACGGCCTTACCTGTCCACGGTGAAGCAGATCTGTCTGGCCGGTGAGAAGTTGCGTCATACGGAGATCACTGCCGTCGACCACCAGGCGAATCCAATCTTCGAGAGTGTCCTGCTGCACTATCCGGAGATCGTCGCCGGCGATGGCCCCCATGAGTCGGTCGAAGCCGCCCTGCAACTGGCGGCGCGCAATGTGGACAACGTCTATGCCCGTTACAATGAGCAGGTTGCTCGCTGGCTGACAGAGCGTCGATTGCGAGGCCAACTGTAATGGCGTCAACGACTCTCGTGCAGCGACTGACACCCTATTTCTACATTGCCCCCGCCATCGGCGTCGCCTGTCTGTTCAGCTTTGTCAGTATGGGTGTGAGTCTGTGGGTGAGTTTCCAGCATTATGACGCCTTCGCTGGCGGCTCGCAGTTTGTCGGCCTCGACAACTATCGCCGCGCTCTATTCGCCGAAGACAGCTATTTCTGGCTCGCCATGCGACACACCTTCGTCTATGTCATCATGAGTGTTGTCGGCACACTGCTCTCAGCGCTGCCACTGGCGTTGTTGTGTCTGCGCGCCCACTACGGTCAGGCCCTGTTCCGCACGCTCTATTTCCTCCCCTCGATCACGCCCGGCGTCGTACTGGCCCTGGTCTTCTTCCACATCTTCGGTAACTATGGCCAGCTATTGGATCATTCCTGGTCTGCCCTGCCAGCCCTTGCTCTGTTGGGTGTGTGGGCAGGCGCCGGCTACAACATGGTCATCTTCCTCGCCGGTCTGACAGAGATTCCGCAGCTCCTCTACGACGCGGCGCGAGTCGATGGGGCGAATCAGTGGCAGCAGTTCCGCCACGTGACGCTGCCCATGCTCCGCAATACCCTCGTCTTTGTTACGGTGATGACCATCATCGGCTCCTTCCAGGTCTTCACCTCCGTCTACATCATGACCAGCGGCGGTCCCGAGCGCAGCACGGAAGTCATCGCGTACTCAATCTTCCTCAATGCCTTTTCTGTGGCAGGCCAGATGGGCTATGCGTCGGCACTCGCCTGGCTGCTGTTTGCCGTCATTTTCGTTTTCGTCTTCTTCCAGATGCGCGTCTTCCGCTCGCGACGGATCTACGATGAGTGAGAGATTTCGCGGTCGCGGCCTTGCACTGACGCTGATGGTGCTTGGCGCCCTCGTGATGGTCTACCCCTACGCCTATATGGTGGGATCTTCAGCCAAGACGCGGAAGGAATTCGCCGAGGACAAGGCCAGTCTCATTCCTTCACGTTACCAGATAAGTGAGCAGATCGCCCACGCCCGTGGCGAGCCCAGCGCCCTCGACTGGCCGGGCGCTGACTGGTCTGTGTTGCGCAATTATGTCGATGCGATCCGCTACGGGCATATCGACAGATATCTGGCGAACAGTTTCATCTACGCCGTCGTCATCACGTCGCTGCAGCTGTTCTTCAACACCCTCGCCGCTTATGCCTTCGCCCGCATGCGCTTTCGCGGGCGTGACTTTCTGTTTGGGCTGCTGCTGGCGACGATGATGGTACCACCTGCTGTTCTGCTGATCCCGAATTTCATCATCATCAGCAAACTCGGACTCGTCGACACCACCTGGGGTGTCATCATTCCCGGCTTTGCCGGTGCCTTCGGCATCTTTCTGCTACGTCAGTCCTTTCTCAATATTCCCGCCGAGTTGGAGCATGCCGCTCGGATCGACGGCTGCGGTACGTGGGGAATTCTGACAAATGTGATCCTGCCTCTGTCGAAACCTGCCCTGATCACCCTGGGCCTGTTCACGTTCATGGGATCCTGGAACATGTTCGAATGGCCTCTCGTTGTGCTAAGCAACCAGGATTTCTATCCCCTCACAGTCGGCCTGAGTCTTTTCCGGTCAGAAACCGGCGCTGATTGGCCCCGTGTCTTTGCTGCGAGCGTCATGGGTGCCCTCCCTCTGATCGTGCTGTTCCTGGTGGCGCAGAGATATCTCGTGGGCGGGATAAGCCTGAGTGGCATGAAGGGTTGAGATAGTCTGGACCGTGTCTACCACGCCAAGTACATTCGCGCTTCGCCTCGGCTTGCTATAGCCAGAGCATCGCCCGGGCTATTTGCCCGTTTGAACCAGTAGAATCTGCGTGCCCGAGGCCTATTTCGTGTCGGACCTATTCCAGCGACTCTTCAACCTGACCCGTGCCCACCTTGGGTCCCGCTCAGATACGCGCCCCGTCGGCGACAATCCATATGCAAAATCTTCGGGGCGTCATTCCAACACCTCGTCGTCCTATGACGAGGCCTCGTCGCACGATGACGGAACCTCAGACGCGTCCCACGAGTCTGCAGCAGATCCGAATGTGGACGATGAATTGGCCGGGTACTATGCCAATCTCGAGATTCCCTATGGTTCCGACCTGGCAACGGTGCGAACCGCATGGAAGCGCATGATGAAGACATACCACCCCGACCTCCATGGTGACGATCCGCAGAAACGGCAGGTAGCGGGTGAGTTAACTGCAGAATTGACGCGAGCCTATCAAGCATTGTCCGCCTCCCTTGGTGGCGACAAGTAGACATCGAAACACCTAACACCCCACGTGAGGGCCATATGGCAGACCACTTCCAGCGCGTCAAGGACTACATCCTTGACCTGGGTTTCTCTATAGATGACGAGATTGCAGAAGATGAGATCGTCGTCATCAATGACGAGGAACGCGGCATACACGAACTCGTCATCGATTGCGAAGATGATCTGGTTGTGTTGGAGCAACTCATCCTCAAATTCGAGGGCGACGTAAGCGCAGCAGTTTATCGTCGTCTTCTTCAGATGAACCGGAGTCTCGTATTTGGTGCCTTCGTTCTGAATGAAGAAGGCGACACACTCCTGTATCGCAATACCCTCGCCCTCGACAATCTCGATCTGAACGAGTTAGAGTCGACCATCAACGCCCTCAGTCTGGGCCTTGCCGAGAATAGCGACGAGCTACTCGGCTTCGTCGCCTGAAAGGAGCTGTGATATGGCTGGAATTTTCCATCGTCTTTTCAAGGCCGGTGAGTCCGAGGCCCACGCGCTGGTGGACAAGCTTGAAGACCCGATCAAAATGAGTGAGCAGGCGATCCGCGACCTGCGCAAAGATCTGCAGGAGAGTTTGAAGAGCCTCGCGGAGGTGAAATCGCTGGCGATTCGCATGACCAAGGACGCCGACGATGCCAAACGCCTGGCGACCGATTACGAACGCAAAGCGATGCTGCTGTTACAGAAGGGTCAGTCCGGCGATGTCGAGTCAGGCGAAGCAGAGCGCCTTGCCATGGAGGCCCTCTCCCGCAAGGAAGAGGTAGCGACACGAGCCGTCGCAGCGACAGAGCAGGCTCAATCTCAGCAGCAGATGGTCGCCACCCTGCAGAGCAATGTGAATGATCTCAAATCGAAGGTGACTTCGTACGAGAACGATCTGGTCATGCTGAAGGCCCGTGCCAAGACGGCGAATGCGACGCGCAAGATCAATCAGCGTCTGTCCAACGTCGACTCGAAGGGTACTGTCGCCATGCTTGAGCGCATGAAGGAGAAGGTCGCCGAGGAAGAAGCCCTCGGGCAGGCCTATGGCGAAATGGCCGCCAGCAGTGGCTCCATCGACAACGAGATCGACAAAGCACTCGAAAGCGGTGGATCCACGGCAGCATCCGATTCTTTGGCTGAACTCAAGGCAAAAATGGGTATCAGTTGACGAGAGACCTGCCTCGCCGATGAGACGGCTACCGCGCCGGAGGTTTCTCAAGACGTTGCTCGCCGGTTCGGTAGCCCTGCCTTACGCATGCACCGAGCGTCCGTCACCGCGCCCCATCGGTGACGTTCCGGCAAGCTTCATCGACCGGGTGACCCCAGCACAGGGTCACGTGCTGAGACGGCCCGTCGATCCGGCGCAATTTGCCACGGCTCCTGAAACCACCGTCGATGCCCTCGTGATCGGCGGTGGTGTCTCGGGGTTGGCGGCGTGCTGGAAACTGCGCCAGGCAGGTGTTGAGCGCGTATTGCTCGTCGAACTTGCCGATCAATTGGGTGGGGATGCGACAGCAGGCCAGGCGCAAGGCCTGGTGTTCCCCCTGGGTGCCCACTACATCAATGTGCCACCCGCCGAGGCCGATTGCGTTCACGAAGTACTGTCTGACCTCAACATCATCACCGGCTACGACACAGCGGGACGCCCCGTCATCCATCCCGACCACCTGCTGCGCTGGCCGGCAGAGAGATTGTGGGAAAACGACAGCTGGTCAGAGGGTCTCGATCCCTTTGGTGCTGCCAGTGCCGCAGAACTCGAGCAACTGCACGCCTTCGAAGACGATATGCTGCGCTGGACCTTGTATCGCGGTCAGGACTCGCGTCGCGCCTTCGCCATGCCCCTCGCCTATTCTACCTCCGACGCCAAGGTGCGCGCCCTCGATACCATGACGATGGCTGAGTACACGAGTCAGCAGGGGTGGAGCAGCGGGCGACTTTCATGGCTCATCGATCAGGCCTGCAAAGACGATTATGGCGGCTTGGGCACAGAGATCTCCGCTTGGGCGGGTATCCACTACTTTGCTTGCCGCTACTACGACCGCCGCGTGCAGGAACAGTATCCCTCTGACACATTGACGTGGCCTGGTGGCAATCAATTTCTGGTGGATGGTCTGGCGCACAATCTGACGCAGAATGAGCGCTGGCTGTCGACGGGGGTCGTTGCTCTTCATCCAGGCGCGACGACGACACAGGCCCTCTGCGTTGATACCAATACGGGTGAGCCACTGCGTGTTCAAGCGAAGTCCGTCGTCTATGCAGGCAAACTTCATACCGCACCCCATGTGGTAGCGGATATGCCGCAGCCACAGCGACACGCCATTGAGCAACTCGACTACGTACCGTGGCTCGTCGCCGCCGTCAGACTCTCCTCACAACTGGGGGATGCGGGTCTGGCATGGGACAACGTACTGATGGACAGTCCATCCGTTGGTTATGTCTCAGCACGACACCAGACATCACCCGCGGCACGACCAGAGGGTGAGGTGCTCGTCTACTATCTACCCTTGATCGACGATTTGACGGATAGCAGAAAACAACTGTTGGAGGATGATCCACAGCCGTGGGCACGAAGGGTATTGGCCGACCTCACTCGCGTACATCCTCAGCTGCCAGATCTTGTTGAGGGAATTGACATCTGCCGCTGGGGACATGGCATGGTACGTCCCACGCCAGGTGTGATTTGGGGGCCCCAGGCCCAGCTTAGACGCCAGCCCTGCGGCCGAGTGGCCCTTGCCTCCTGTGATACAGGTGGATTGCCGCTTTTTGAGGAAGCTCTCTTCGCTGGTATCGCCGCCGCCGAGCATTGCCTTGATACGCTCGACATGACGTACACGACCTCTCTCCACGGAATGCCGATCCATGGCTGAGCCCAGCGCGCCAGACACCACCTACAATTCGGCAAAGTCATTTCTGCTGCTCGCCGCCATTTTCTCGGCCTCTGCATGTGCCATCGTGTATGAACTGCTCATTGGCAGTACGTCGGCCTATTTCCTCGGTGACAGTGTTGAGCAATTCTCCATCACCATCGGCCTGTTCCTGGCCTCGATGGGTCTTGGTGCCTGGATTTCCCGCGCCGTCGTCGACCAGCTCCTCGAGCGTTTCATTGCGCTGGAATTGTGGCTTGCAGCGATCGGCGGTTTCTCCGTGCCCATCCTCTACTTCGCCTATCTGTATACGGACACCTTCCGTTATTGGATGCTTCTGCTCATCGTCACCATTGGCGCCCTTGTCGGCCTCGAACTGCCCCTACTGACACGCATGCTGCAGAAGAATGGCGGCCTGCGCACCGTCCTTTCCAACGTGTTATCCATCGATTATCTCGGTTCCCTGGCGGCAGCCTTGCTGTTTCCGTATTTGCTGTTGCCCCTGCTTGGCGCCTTTAACACTTCCCTCACAGCGGGACTCCTCAACGTCGCTGTCGGTCTCGTGCTTCTTGTCGCCT
>Ga0233434_1002888_pt1 | contig 14486 bp, 16 predicted proteins | sample SI_122_August201_4_FD_182738 | JGI IMG/M metagenome (GOLD analysis project Ga0233434, IMG submission 182738) | Seawater microbial communities from Saanich Inlet, British Columbia, Canada - SI_122_August2016_120_MG | ecosystem: Environmental > Aquatic > Marine > Inlet | place: Canada: British... | reverse complement strand
TCCGAACAGGAAAAAAAATATAGCATGCTGTTTTATCAGCAGGGCACAACCCAATAAAAATCCGCTGAAAAGGAACCTTGCGGGTTTATCCTGCCCTACCCAAAGTAGCAACATTCCGCCTACAGCAGGTAGCAAAACAAAGTGCTCTGAATTAGCCCAAACACCCTGAAGAGTAGGACTCAAAGTTAAAACAGAAAAGCTAACTCCGGCCATAATTCCCACTGACAGGCTCATTAAATTACGACCCAGCAAGAAAAGAAGAAATGCCGTCCCCAAGTTGATACAGAGCAAGGCCAAGTGTATGGCGACAGGGCTTTCTCCAAAAATTGCCAGGACTCCGGCATACGCAAAAAAGATACCGGGAAACTTCATGCTCTGGGATTCGTTGTAAGGCAAAACACCTTGAAGTAACTGTTTGGCCATATACGCATATTCCCCTTCATCGCGCTCAAGGGGGAGCCCTAAAAGCCTGATCCGGACAAAAATAACCCCTGCCAGGAAAATCCCCGCCATCAAAAACAGGCTGACTTTCTGCAAATTTATTCTGGATTGCATAGGTTTTTTCTTTAGGTACTTCTAGGAGGAAATCATTTATAAAACAAGGAAGGGATAAGCCAACTTATGGCTTTGGATTTGCCCTTTTTTCATTTATGGAGTCTCTTCTCATATTTGAGCGCCGTGGGGCTTGGCGTTTGTCCTGACTAATATTTAATGAATTTTTTCTCCGACCTTCCTGCCTACGCCCCAGAGCCTTTCGTCTTTCAGACTGGCGTTTATTCCCCTCCAAAGTGTCCAGAAATAAGATTTCAGCTAATTGAGGGTAGTTTTCCTGGTCCGCAATGATAGCCTGAGTCCTGGAGGGATCGTTATTGTCGATTGATTTTGCCAAAGGACTGGAGTCGTCCAGAGTCCTTCGAAATTCTTTTAGCAATTGATTCAAAGCAGACTTAAATTTTGCTTCTTCCTGTAAGTCTTTACCGTGCGACCAAAATTGGGCTATGGGTTCTTCTACCATTTCTAAAATCCTTTTTTTAATTTAAAATCAGGCATCACTGTAAATAGTATACCTACCTTATATAATTTTTCCATTTTCCCTTTCTTCAAAATTGAATATTTATTAAACATTTTTTTCACTTCTCACGCCCAAAGAAAAAAAACCTCAAAAAAACAAATAGTTATATAAATTACCCACAATAAAACCAAAAAAATTAATAGGCTGAGTTCTGGCATTAGGTCAGAATCTATAAAATCAAGCTAAATTAGTTGGGTTCTGGCTAACTCTATGCTACTATTGGCGGTGAGAAGGGTTGACAAACTGATGATTTTATATTGAAAATCGTCTAGCTGAAATCGGAGTGCAAATTTATGAGTTCCCCCTCTAACCGTCCAATTCAACCTTGGATGTTTTTTTTTGCACCGAACAAGGCCAAACTGCCAACCTTAATTTAAATTTGGGGAAACCTGATTTGTGGATCAGGAAAAAAGTTCCCGCTAATTCGCAGGAGAGTATCTAGCATGGCTCAAGGAAAAGTAAAGTGGTTTAATGAAAGTAAAGGTTATGGGTTTATTGAATCTGATGATGGTGAAGATTGTTTTGTTCATTTTTCAGAGATCCAAAGCGATGGCTTCAAAACCCTCCACGAAGGCCAAGCCGTGGAATTTGAAAAGACTATGGGTCAAAAAGGACCTCAAGCCTCAAAAGTTGTTCCCAAATAAAAAAATTTCAAATGTCTACCTCCGGCAGAGTTTTACTCTGCCGGTCAAGTTTGGCCACTAACCCATTGCGTAAACGACTTAATAGAATGAGGGTATTCAATGCATGAAGTGAAAGTTTATGATAGTTCTGGAAAATTGAAAAAAGTGATTTCTGTTAAAACCCTAACTAAAAGATCCGATCAGCAAATTAATTCTCCCTCCTTATATATCAAGAAAGGACGCAAGGCAAAGCCTTCCGTTAAAGTCTTAGACAAGGACCTCAAGTCTGCTCAAGCACAATAGCTCTTGGGGCTATTCCGCACTGATTACCAGTAAGCGAAAAAGCCCCCGGTCACCTGTTCCAATTCCTCAAATTTCCCCTTCCGGCATAGTTCGTGCCCTTATTCTTTAGGGCAAGTTGTCCATTCGGGTGAATCGCCTCAACAATTATCTGACAATTCCTATCCATCCTAAAATGCAGGAAGAGTTTTTAATTAACCTTTGGGTTCATAATAATCCAAACCAGAATGGTCAATGACTTGTTCTCCCATAATAATTCTCAAGGTATTCCGCATTTTGTCATCCTGATCAAACAAGGAATTGACGGCCTTTAAATCAGGTCGGCATTGCGGAGACTTAAAATAAAAGGAAAGCCATTCTTGAATACCACGCATGCCTGCACGGCTAGCCAGATCCAGAAATAAAACCAGATCTAAAACAACCGGTGCGGCAAGTATTGAATCTCTGCAAAGAAAATTTATTTTCAACTGCATTTTTTGGCCCAGCCATCCTTTAATATCAATATTATCCCAGCCTTCCTTGGCATCTCCTCTTGGCGGGTAATATTCAATGCGGATTTTATGATAATAATCGCCATACAGTTCAGGATATAGGTCGTCCTGAAGGATGCTTTCAAGGACAGAACCTTTACTCACCTCCTTGGACCGGAATGAGTCGGGATCATCAAGAACTTCCCCATCGCGGTTACCCAAAATATTGCTTGAGAACCATCCTTCCAGTCCCAACATTCTTGCTTTTAGCCCTGGCGCCACAATAGTTTTCATTAAAGTTTGGCCTGTCTTAAAGTCTTTCCCTGCAATCGCGACCTGATGTTTCAAGGCTAATTCCACCATTGCTGGCGTATCAACAGTAAGGTTTGGAGAACCATTGGCAAAGGGAACACCCATTTTGATACTCGCATAAGCATAAATCATGGAGGGTGGAATTAACGCCAGGTTTTCTTTTAATGCTTTTTCGAAGCCTTCAATAGTTTGAAAAGCTTCATGATCCATATTTTCCTGATAAACTTCTGTAGAGCCACACCAGCACATAACCAGTCGATCCAAGTCATGCTGTTTTTTAAAATCTTCCATATCCTGCATCAACATTTCCGCCAATTGCATCTTATTAGGAGCTTTTTTTATATTGGGCCCTGTGAGGTTTTTGACGAAAGCCGGATCAAACACAGCAGGCCAAGGTTTGATTTCTTCTAATTGCTTGCGAATGGGTGCCAGTTCCTGCTTATCTATTACCCCGCAAGCTAATGCCGCTTGGTAACAATTGTCGTCATATATATCCCAACCACCAAATACCAGATCGTTGAGGGACGAAAGCGGAACAAAATCCTTAATAAAAGGGTATTGAGGATTATCCCTTTTCCCCAAACGAATACGCGACATTTGACTGACCGAACCGATGGGCTGGCTGTGACCCGCATTGACCAACATTACTCCTGCAATCAGCGTTGAACTTACTGCTCCCATTCCTGGAAGTAATACTCCTAGTTTTCCTTTGGGCGGCTCAATATTTTTAGCCAAACCAAAATACTTGTCTGTTATTTCATTCATAATTTTATTGGCCCTAATCTGAGAGATGCTTCCATTAATTATTATTTTTGCTAAAATGCCCTATAAGATAAACGCTTAAAAGAGTAAGTCGTACCAAGGGAGTAACTATTACAATACAAACGAGCTTCCTGCTTAAAACAAGAGCTGAGTTAGTTTTGTAATATATATTCCTGTGACGCGACTTACCAGTTAAACCTTTCAAAATAGTTGAATCCATGGTACTCCGCAGGACAAAGCACATATGACAGAATCCTCAAAACCACCCTATTCCGGGCCAAGCGAGGGAATTACAAGCGGAGTTCTTTTTCTTAAAAAACCGGATGGAGCCGAAAATCCTGTCGAATGGTATTCTTCCAAAATAGCAGGAGTCCCGTTCGCACTCAGAAACCTTCTTACATTTCAAAGGGTTAATATTAAAGATTTGGCCGTCTTCATGGAAGATCCCGATGAGGATTGGAAAAAGTTATTCAGTTCGATTTCAAAAGATTCGCGAATATCCCATGAAGTTGTTTGGATCAGTAATATAGCCCAGCTAAAAGAATGGATCCAAGCCAAATCCAACCAGGTTTATATATTTAATGGGTCCGCCCTCCATGACAAAAATTATCTGAACAAGCTTGTTAATTCTCCCCCAAAAAATGATAGCAAATTTCAAGAAGGTCTTCCTATCAACCCAGGAAATCTTGAAGAATTTTTATTAAATACTCAGAATAAATCGGCAACACTGAAATCAACCCGATTACCAGAAAATTCGCAAACCGGTTTTCCAATTTACATTCAAGGAGCGGAGGAAGCTGAGGTACGAAGAAGGGAGGATTTCAAAACCCTCCATGAGATGCAGGTAAACGGCTCAGGCCTCAACCACGACAGCCCTATCACCCGAATATTTTCCAGACCTGCCTCGCGTTTATTGACACGTATGTTCTTAAATACTCCTATAAGCCCCAATCAAATTACACTTCTTAGTTTCTTTTTAGGGCTGGTATCTGCATATTTTTTCTTTCAGGGCACCTATTGGGCTAATGTGATTGCGGCAACTCTTCTGGTGATATCGACATGGGTGGATGGTGCTGATGGAGAAATCGCCCGACTAAAATTCATGGAAACTGAAATCGGGAAAAAACTGGATATCTATTGCGATAACATTATTCACTTTCTTATTTTCACAGCAATAGGAATTGGAGTTTTCGGTAGAACCGGTGAAAGCATTAATTTATATCTTGGAGGCCTTGCAGGAGTAGGGAGCTTGACGGCTTTCTTTCTATTAAGTCCAGTTCTCCTGAATAAAAGATCACCAGAAAACCAGTTGCGCCAGTTCATTGAACCTGATCTGGCAGAAAAATTTGCCAATAGGGATTTCATTCATTTTCTACTTTTAGTCTCCCTGATCGACCAAATGGAAATTTTTATAATGGTCGCGGCAATTGGAGCTAATTTATTTACCGGATATTTAGTATATTCCCGGTTTCTCAAGCTGAAACCAGCTTGAAAAATATAATTCTTCTCTTTCCTTATTCAGCACAGTTTTTTGTAAGGCCCGACAAATAGGTTTCGGCTTGTTTAAAGTTATTCGGGTCATCAATGTCACACCAGAACAGGCCGTTTATAGGCATTACTTTTGCGCTCCCCTCCTGCGCCAATAGACGAACACCTCCCGAAAGGGAATCGTCTCCACTCGCCTTTGAAGATCTTTCTATGGCAGAAAACAATACAGGGTTGCACAAAAAAATCCCGGTATCAAAGCAGTTGTAAGAATCAATTCCTTTGCCAATTTTTTGAATCTTATCCTTTTCAGCAAAAACCCGCGTTACATCATCCATATCAATAAATGAATTTTCTAAGTTTTCATCCACAGCCAGTAAAATTTCCTGATCCCCGGGAGGGTGACAAATCAGTTGCCGCGCTATTTCTGCATCAAAAATATGATCCCCCATTAACAGCAGAAAAGATTCATCCAGATAGGGTTTAGCTTTGAGAACTGAAATACCGTTAGCACGCTCCCATTCCTCATTTTCTATGATCGTGATAGGAATTTTTTTAGCCCTGCTCACTTCTTCCAAGTGAGAGCGAATACGAGATCCTTGATAGCCAATGACAACATAAAAACCATCCACCCCTGCTTGAAGGGCAGAATCGATCACACGATCAATAAGGGGAATATTTTTAAGGGGAGCTAACGGTTTAGCTTCGGCAAGGGATTTCAACCTACTTCCTTTTCCGGCCGCAATGATTAAACACTTCATATCAAATTAAGATCAATTTCAAAAAGAACTGGCAAAAAAATTTATTCCTGCCAGTAAATTAGTTGAACAATACATGAGGCATTCTTACACATAGACATTGCGTGTTCAACCGATTGTCATATCCGAATCTAATTATATGGAATCATTATCCATTTCTTTTTGGGCCTCTTGTACTAACTCCGAGGGTTTTGCAGAATATTGCCAACCTATAGCGAACCCGAGAACCAGCCACACTATTTCCCGCACTCGCCGCATCAATGCCGTAGCCACTCCCAAACCTGGTTGTCCAGTAATGGCCCCAGTTGCCAATAAAAAAGCCGCCTCCTGAGTACCTAGTGTTGCCGGTATAAAAAACGTTCCCGCCCGGACAAGTTCCACCAAAGTCTCCAGCATAATGGCTTCCATATAAGATACGGGGTGACCAAGAAAGTATAAAATAACGTAAACTTCAAACGCACCCATATACCAATTTAAAAGGTTTAACACCAAAGCCCCATAAAAGTCTGAACGCTTCGTTGTGTAAAACTGAACCAGACGCTCATCAAATTCGTGAATATGTGTAAGAAACTTTTCTAACCGACGCCCCAAGGATCGTTGACTAATCCAGCCTCCAGCGATAGAAGTGATTTTCAGTCGTTGAACCATGTAGAACCCAAAAATTCCAACTGCAAGAGCACCTAAACTTAAAGCAGAAAAGGTGGAATAGCTTTGTGGAAGGTTAGAATCCAAAAGAATGAGTAAAACACCAGATGCCATAAAAAAAATCATGGAAATGAGGTGCGTGGATTCAACAAGAATGATGGAGGCTACACCCTCCCTATAACCGATTTTGTAATGCCTTTTAAGGATAAAACTCTTTATAGGAGCCCCCCCAAAAGCGCTGAAAGGCAACATCTTCCCAAATGCAGCACCCACCGCTCGAACCTTCCAGAGATGGTAGAGCCAATGAAAATTGAATGTTGTGCTAGGCAATGTAAGTTGCCACGCAACCGTATCTATGGAAAAAGAGGCGCAATAAATAATCAATACAAAAAAGATTCCCCAGCCAGATTCAATCAGTTTCAACCATAGCAATTCGAGATCGGTCTGCGATAAAACATAAACCAGCAGACCCGCTCCCACCATCAAATATAAAACTCTTATAGCCTTCACTCTAGTTCCAAATCCTATTTAAATGTTCCACCGGCAAGCTCATCTCGCATACTTAAAAAAATTATCAGACCGCATTCAATAGCAGTGAAGGTAAGGGAGCATATATTTGATAACTCGTTTTCTATTCGGCTCAATTATTAAACTCAAACCCTATATTGGGCTTACTCTAAATGCAATAAAATTTATGTCTTCCCTATGATGCCAAATATGATAACTGGCTATACTTTGCGAACAATTTAAATTGTACTTAATGGAAAACGAATTATTTTTCAGCTCTTTTGATTTTGTTGGGCACCGACCATTGAAATTGTTACAATAATCCCATGCCTTTGAAAATCGCATTGATCAATATGCCCTTTGGGTTCCATATCTACCCTTCTATCCAGTTGGGTACTCTCTCGACCTTGCTGAAAACTCATGGTTGTGAGGTAAAGTGTCACTACCTGAACCTGCATTTTTCTCATCAATTAGGACTGCCGGTCTACAACCAACTCTGCGAAAAAAGATTCCTGATTGGTGAATGGCTATTTTCTCACCCTCTTTTCGGAAACAATTCCAAGAATCAGGATTATATAAAACATTTTGATCCGCATATTGAAGACGTCTGCCGTTCCATTGATCGTCCCAGAGAATTTTTGCTCGATGTAAAAACTAAAATGGTCCCCGAGTTCCTCCAATGGTCTTTGGAGGCCTGCGACTGGGGCGCCTTTGATGTAGTTGGCTTTTCTTCAACCTTCAATCAGAATGTTGCCAGCCTGACTCTTGCTAAATTGATTAAGGAGAGATACCCTCATGTAAAAATTCTGTTTGGTGGCTCCAATTTTGAATCAGATATGGGGTTGGAATATTTCCGGGTCTTTCCCTGGATTGATTATGTGGTGCCTGGAGAAGCCGAAGACGTATTGCCGCAATTGGTCAAATATTTTAACCAAGGAGGGCCTGTTCCTCGGGGAGTCGTTCATCGATGTGAAGGAGAAGTACTTTACGAAGAGCCTGAGTCCATGTTTGGCAATTTCCAGGATTACCCGCCCCCTGATTACGATGATTTTTTCGACCAATTGCGAGAGATTGATCCTCATTCGTCTTTACTGGAAAATCCGGTAATACTTTATGAAACGGCACGAGGTTGTTGGTGGGGAGAGAAACATCACTGTACTTTTTGTGGCTTGAACGCAAGTACTATGAAATTCAGAGCCAAACCTATAGAGCAGGTTCACACCGACCTTGCTCAGCTTTCAAAGAAATACGATTCATTTCGTTTCCGCCTGGTAGATAACATTCTGGAAATGAAATATATCGATGGGGTTTTTGGTGAACTGGCCAAAAATAACTATGACTTGCATTTTTTTATTGAAGTCAAAAGTAACCTGACTAAAAAACAGATCAAAACTCTAGCTCAAGGAGGCGCAAAAGTAATTCAGCCTGGCATTGAGAGTTTTAGCATAAATCAATTATGGGAAATGGATAAAGGCGTTCGGCCCCTACAGAATATTCTCTGCATGAAATGGGCGATGTATTATGGAATTGAGATTAATTGGAATATCCTGATCGGTTTTCCCGGCGAAACCAATGACGACTTCCGACAACAAATTGACCTGATTAAATTATTATTCCACCTCCCCCCGCCCGAATGTGTTGGCAACTTATGGCTGGAAAGGTTTAGCCCTTATTTCAAACAACCGGAAGAATACGGAATAAAAATCACGGCACCTGGGGAGGCCTACCCCTTTGTTTATGACCAACCTGATATTGACCATTTAAAAATCGCTTACGATTTTGAATTTGAAAATAACAATCTCATTGATCCGCAACTGAAACAGGAGTTGTATCAAATTGCTGAAGAGTGGAAGCGAAGACACCAGTCGGAGCAACTACCTTACCTGATTTTCACCAAATCCATGGATTTCGTAACCGTCTATGACCAAAGATCGCTAGAATCTATTAAAATCAGATTGGAAGGCCCTCACGCTTGGGTATTTATATTTTGCAATGAAGCACCCAAATCTCTGGAGCAAATTCGCGGACATCTTCGGGAAAAATCTGAGCAGGAGCCAGAAGACAACTTGACAGAAAACACCATTGCATATCTGGAAGAAAAAGGCCTTCTTTATGGCGAACGCGGAAAATATCTGAATTTGGCACTTCCACATAATTCCAATCTCTAAATACCGACGGCATGAAGAAACCCGGATCAGAAGGCGAGCACCATCTGCAAATATTCGATAGGACTGCATGTGAACGGCAGAGCTGAAATCTTTTCCAAGCAGGAGTTGGAAACCCTTTCGGATCCTTCAGGAAAAATAAAAATTGCCCTTAGAACATCCAGCCTACGGAAACCCATTTCATGGATAAAGATCGAAGTAGAAGAAGCCTATATCCACTGCTCCAAACATATCCCGCTTATGCAAAAACAGGATAAAAATATTCAATGGGGAACCGATGATGAAAAGCAAAAAGGCGGCAATTTCTTCAGTACCAAAAATAACGATCCATTAACTTGATTGGACCAGACGGCAAAGAATATCGTTTAGGGTTGGCTGTCATCAGGGATTTACTTTAAAGGAAGATAGCTAGAGCGGTGTCGTATTGATCTTTAATTTCTTCTTCAAATTTTTCGCTCGGCAATTCGCTGAAGCCTAATTCCTGAAGTACTTTTGATTCTACTGGGTTTGCAATCACCTCACCACTGCAACCGAGTTTCATTTCATCAACCACACTATCTGCCACATGAACGATCTTGGTAATCAAGGGATTATCTTTGGCTTTGCTGGGGCGATGGTGAAAAAAGACCGGCTCATAAAGCAATGAGGGCAGACCCCAACCTTTCAACAATTCTCCACCGACTCTAGCATGGCTGGAACCAAAAATTTCTAGTTCAACATCGAATAAATGTTCTTCATTCTTGTTACAACGGCTCAATATTTTTTCCGCTTCTGAGGGGAATTTTTTGTAAATAATAAGACTTCCAATATCATGGAGCATCCCCGCCAGATAATAACTTTCCAGATTGCGCTCACCGTGCCAAGCGGCAATAATTTTGGCTGTTACTCCACAGGCAATTGAATGTTTCCAGAATTGATCCATGCTCATCAAATCTTGCGGCATACCTGAAAATTTTGCGGTCACCGATGTTGCCAGAACCAATTGCGCCAATTGCTCTGTGCCTATAACGCCTAAGGCATCGGAAATCGTATCTATTTCATTCTCTAATCCATAAAAGGGACTATTAACAATTTTCAAAAGGCGAGCAGATAGGGCGGGATCGTTTAAAATAATTGCAGAAAATTCCTTAAAAGAACTTCGCGGATCTTCAAGCGTTTCCTTCAGTTTGAAATAAACATGTGGCGGCGAAACCACCCAATCTTTAATTGCCTCATGTATATTCAATTCCATACAAACTCCCCCTACTCACATTTTTCTATCTTGAGTTTTTACCTTTCAAACAACAAGGTTGTCAACGATTTCTTCTTGTCCCTGAATTGCCTGAGCCTAATATAAATTCTTAGCCTTCCTTGTTCCTATCCAGGGAGAATCTCCACTCTTTAATCAGAATCGGGGCATCCTGCGGATCAAGGTAGCCTTCGACAACCAATATTTTACGTTTATCATCGCCACGCACCACCACTTGCTGCCCCCTGCCCAGATCAGGCTCATCTGATACCAGGGAAACCCCTGGGGGAAGAAAAGGAATCCCTGTCTTCCGCATCATTTTTTCTTCCTCAAGACTAAACTCTCCCCCTCCCTCAACAGGCGGCCATATCGACAATCCAATTGGAGAGAACATCCATTTGACAAACTGTTTTGGTCTCGCTTCCGGATACATGGACCTAAATGCAGTACGATTTAATTGCCGCGATGCCGATAAATATCTTATTACGGCTATACCTTTTCTTAACTCAATATTATCTCTAGATGAAAAATCAATATATAGAAGAGGCAAAACCAAAAGAAAACCCAGCCCCACCCAAACAAACATTTTATTGGTCCGTTCCACACTCATCTCTGGAACCCTTAAAAATTATTTCGTATATTCTTCATTTTCATACCACTTAGGTATACTGAATGAAGTATAACCATCATAAGTCAGCTTTTATAGATAGTTCTGAAAACCACATCTTTTTTTCAATATTTCTTTTTCCAGTATTATAATGAAAGCCATTCACTGGAACCTTCACAAACATTCTGCCCCATGGATAATAATAGTAAACTTAAGACTTTGCCCGTAACGCTGTTAACCGGTTTTCTGGGATCTGGAAAAACCACGCTCCTTAATTATATTTTAAAGCAAAATCATGGAAAACGGATAGCAGTGATCGAAAATGAATTCGGAGAGTTGAACATTGATTCAGAGTTTGTGATCGGTGCCGATGAGGATATTTTTGAAATGAGTAACGGTTGCATTTGTTGCACCATCCGCAATGACCTGATTGAAACTCTGAATCGCCTTTTAGAACGGCACCAAAAATTTGATTATATTTTAATTGAAAGTACCGGTCTTGCCAGTTCTGGCCCAATAGCCCAAGCCTTCCTCATCGAAGATGAAATTTCTAAATCCTTGTTTCTAGATGGCATCATTACCTTGGTAGACGCAAAACATATCTCCAATAATTTGAATGAACAGGAAGTGGTCTGGGAACAAATTGCTTTTTCCAACGTCCTCCTTCTAAACAAATCTGACTTGGTTACTCAACCAGAAATTAAACAGTTGGAGAACCAGTTACACCAAATTAATCCCACAGCAAAAATCTTCATAACTACCAATGCAATCATTGATTTGGATCAAATTTTAAATATTGGGGGATTCGATTTAAAATCAGCCTTAGAGTCCTTCACTTTCAACACACATCAGCACGAAGCTGATGATGCAGTTTCTTCGGTCTCGCTTTCTTTTCCAGGTCATGTCGACCCAGACCGCTTAAACCTTTGGCTTCAAATGCTTCTTATCCAGGAAGGCATGAATGTCTTCCGCGCTAAAGGGATTTTAAATGTTGAAGGTTCTTCCGAACAATACCTTTTCCAAAGTGTTTACATGATGTTTGAAGGCCAATTCGATAAACCCTGGGGCTCGAATTCCCCGCTTAACAAAATGGTATTCATCGGACAGCATCTGAATTCCCAGAGGTTGGAGGAAAGTCTTAAAAATTTCGCGGTCACCTGATAGCTTTGGTTACCAAATACCCAGTAACTTTTAAATTTTGAAACGTACTTATGGCAGAAGACGACCTACCTAAATCAGGAAGCTCACAGGAAATTGAACTCAGTGAAGCGGAACTCAAGGAACTAAAACGCCTGGAAGCCAAAAAAATGGCCGAGCAAAAGAAGGTTCTCGATTCCAAGGATAATTTATTTGGAGCTGTCCTCGCTGATCTGGACCTTGGAGGACTTGATTTGTCAGGTGCGAAAATGGCAAAAGCAAATCTAAACAATACTAACCTGAGTGATGCCAATCTGAGCAACGCAAATTTTATCGAAGCGGACTTGACGGAAGCCAATCTGTCAAAGGCTGATCTGCAGAATGCCTATTTTGCCGATGCCCATTTGGTCGCCGCAGACTTTTCAGAGGCTGATCTCCGGTGGGCAGACTTTAGCTGGGCTGTTGTAAGCGAAGCCAGGTTCAATGAAGCAAATCTGCTAGAGGCTGATTTTACCGAAGCAACTCTGGTTGCCTCCGATTTTACCCGGGCTAATGTTGCGGGAGTAAATTTTGACAAAGCTAACTTAATTGATGTGCGCTTAAATGGTGTTGATCTTTCTCAAGCCCTGAACCTTACCCCGGAGCAAGTAGAGTCGAGTGAATTTGATCGAGCCACGACTTTCCCTCCTTATCTTGAAGTAACCTGGGAGGGAAAGGATAGCTTCAAAGTGAAAAAGGCTATTAAGAAAAAAACCAAACGAAAAAAAATTAAAAAATAGTCTCTAATAAAGCAACGGATTCTTTTTGCGAAAGATATCCGCCAACTATTGTTATTGTCCGCCCTTAAACTCAATTTCGCCATCCTCACCGACTTGATATTTAATTTCTATCGGACGACAGCAAACTTCACAATCTTCGATATACTCCTGAACCGGTACTGACAAGTCCAATAGGACTGAAATGGACTGACCACAATGGGGGCAATCAAAAAATTGCTCATACTGGTCCATTATTTGGCTCAACTATTCCTGCATTCGAAAATCTTTAGAGAAATAGGAAACCAGATCTTTCACCGAAAGAATGCCCACAATTTTATCCTCCTCCGTAACTGCCAAATGACGGATCTTATTTTTATGCATAAAACGGTTTGCTTCCTCAATGGGCAAATAACGATCTAGTGAAAGAATTGGACTTGTCATAATTTCAGTAATCCGTGTGGCTTCAGGGTTCAAACCTTTCCCCAGCACCTTTCGAGTCAAGTCCGTTTCAGTCACAATACCCACATACTCATCAAATTCTTTTACCAGTACAGAACCTATGCTTTGTGACACCATATACTGGGCGGCTTCCTGCACAGAAGATTCTATATCTATACTCAGGACAGTAGATATCATATAATCGCCTATTTCATCCATGTTCCCCCTCCCAATTTCACGGTCATGAAAAATAATGCTTCTGTATATAATATGGATGCAGGGTGATCATTGAGGGTTCAATTTTTTTACCCTTTTTAATACAACAAAAATATCTTGCAACCAGAGGCGAGGAACACAAAAAAATTATGCGACATAACTTATTAATTTTTTAGAGGTTATAGCTCTTTTCCGTATTACTGTAGAATCTGGGAGTAAGTAGAAAACTCATTTAATCCAAATTAGAACTCATGCCGCACGAATTAAATATTGTTTTAGTAGAGCCGGAAATCCCCATGAATACGGGAACCATTGGGAGGTTATGTCTTGCAACGGAGAGCACCCTGCATCTGATAGAACCGTTGGGGTTCGAAATCAGCGACAGCCAGCTTAAACGTGCAGGTTTAGATTACTGGAAATATGTAAATTTTAAAACCTATTCAGGCCTGGAAGTATTTCTTGAAAAAATACCTCCATCTGCCCAAAAGATATTTTTTTCCACAAAGGGCGAGAAAGATTTTTTTCAGCACACTTTCCAGCCGGGGGCCTACTTATTTTTTGGTAGTGAAACCCGAGGGCTTCCCCGGAATCTCCTTCAGACAAATAAAGACCAAACCTTTTGCATTCCCCAGTACGATGAACGTGTTCGGTCTATTAATATAGCCAATGCTGTGAGCATCGCCACTTATGAAGCTATCCGGCAATTGGGAGTGTAGGCGAGTATTTTGACCCTAAGCAAGAGGTGATTCACTCCATTAGTCTGACCCTGGATTGTTTGGGGAAATATCTTCCGGCTTAATATTAAATTTTCGGTAGTACTCCCTTAACAAGCCTCTGGCCTCGACCTTATTTACCTGATCGTTTTTATTGCTAAAAAGGTTTCCGGCCTGAAGAATATGCAGAATAGCTTTTTCCCCTTTGTTCAAGCTTGCATACAAGATCGCCAGGTTATAATGCGCTTCGGCTGAGCTCGGATTTCCTTTTAATGTCTCTTCAAATTCGC
>Ga0233434_1002886_pt1 | contig 14496 bp, 17 predicted proteins | sample SI_122_August201_4_FD_182738 | JGI IMG/M metagenome (GOLD analysis project Ga0233434, IMG submission 182738) | Seawater microbial communities from Saanich Inlet, British Columbia, Canada - SI_122_August2016_120_MG | ecosystem: Environmental > Aquatic > Marine > Inlet | place: Canada: British... | reverse complement strand
GATAAGACAGGTAGTTACTACTAATAATAACAAACCAGACCTGACTTTGTGCCTAAATGGCATACCTATTGCCACTGCTGAACTCAAAAATCCGGCAACTGGTCAAAACTATGAGGACGCCATTACCCAATACAAAGAAGATAGAGATCCTACCGACAAACTATTCTCATTCAAACGAGGTGCACTAGTTCACTTTGCAATAGACCCAAATGAAGTATTCATGACCACAAAACTTCAAAAGGACAAAACTCAGTTCTTGCCATTTAACCAAGGAAAAAATGATGGTAAAGGAAATCCCGACAATCCAAATGGATACAACACTGCATATCTGTGGGAGAGTATCTGGCAAATAGATTCAATCATTGAAATCATTTCAAACTTTGTTGATTTACAGATTGTACAACAACATCCTCTCCCTGACAAAGAAAATATTATCTTTCCCCGTTACCATCAGCTTGATGCAGTACTCAAATTAGTAGAATCAACTCGACAAAATGGAGCAGGAAAAAATTATCTTGTAGAACATTCTACTGGAAGTGGAAAAAGCAACACCATCTCATGGCTTGCATACAAATTACTATCTCTTTTTGATTCACAAGATAAAACAATCTTTGATGGCATTCTAGTTCTGTCAGATAGAGTGGGAATTGTAAATCAGTTGGGAAAAACAATTCAGCAATTTGAGCAGACATCTGGAACTGTAGTTGCAGTTAGAGATTCAAAAGATTTGGCAGACAATCTTGCAAATAAAAGACGAATTGTAATCTCCACTCAACAAAAATTCCCATACGTATTAGATTACATCTCTAAAGTAAAGGGAAAAAAGTTTGCAATTATAATAGATGAAGCACACAGCTCACAATCCCCTGAAAGCAGAAAGAAAATCCAAGAGGTACTAACTACAAACTTGAAAGAAGCAGAAAAACAAGAAGGTCAAATTCAATCACAGCAACAAGACATTGTCGATGCAATAGAAAAAGAGATGGAAATTAGGGGAAACCAAGATACTTTGAGTTATTACGCATTTACTGCCACTCCAAAATCCAAGACCCTCAAATTATTTGGAACTCCAATTTCAGACAAAGTTAATGTTCCATTCCATGTATACTCCATGAGACAGGCAATTGAGGAGGGGTTTATCTTGGATGTGCTCAAAAATTACACAACTTATGAACGTAATTTCCGTATTCTCAAGACAGCATCTGAAGATAAGGTAGTTGAAGGCAAAAAAGCATCCAGAGCACTGCTAAACTATGTAGATACACACAGTCTGAATATATCTAAAAAATCTGCAATTATAGTTGATCATTTTGTAGAACACACACAACCAAAAATTGGGGGACAAGCAAAAGCAATGGTTGTTGGCTCATCAAGAGATCAGGCTCTAAAGTACAAACAAGAAATTGATGAATACATTTCAAAACAAAATATCAAAGGAGTCAATACACTTGTTGCATTTTCAGGAACTCTCAAAGACGATACAGGAAAAACATTCACAGAACAATCAATGAATGGTACTCGTTCTGACTGGGAGTTAAGAGAAAAGTTTGATACTCCAGAGTATAACATTTTGATTGTAGCTGAAAAGTATCAGACAGGTTTTGATCAACCGTTACTACACACAATGTATGTTGATAAAAAATTGCACGGAATTAAAGCAGTACAAACATTATCCCGATTAAACAGAATCAGTTCTGGAAAAACAGATACTCTAGTAGTAGACTTTCAAAACACTGTTGATGAGATTTACAAAGCATTCAAGCCATACTATGAGCAAACAACACTAACTGACAAGACAGACCCTGCATTTGTCAATAATTTGTATCAGATGATAATGGAGTTTAATATAATCACACAAAATGATCTTGATTCCTTTGCAGAAATTTTCTTCAAACATCCATCAAAACAAACAGATGCAGACCATGGTAGATTATACGCAACAACAACCCCGATTTTAAACAAATTTGATGATGCAGATGAAAGAACACAAGACGATTTTAAAATAAAAATATCAAGATTTATAGAATCTTATTCCTTTTTGTCACAAATTATTTCATACAAGGATACAAACTTTGAGAAACTGTCTGGAATTTTAAAATTCATCATTACTGCAAATCTAATTAAAAATCTTGGATCTGGAATTCCTGAACTCAAAGGAGATATTTCACTACAATACTATAGACTGGAGAAAACGAGTGAAGGTGGAATACTACTAGGAGAAGGAACTGGATTGAAAATGGGTATCAGTTATGGCACGCCTCAACCACCTGAACCACTAACATCATTGTCTGCAGTAATTAATTCACTGAACGAGATATTTGGTGGAACAATCAATGACGCTGATAAAATATCCATAGAGAACTGGTTTAATGAAATTAAAAAGGACACCATATTGCAAGAGATAGCAAAAGAGAATCCATTTGAGTTATTTTACAAACAATTTGAGAAACGATTCCTAGATGTAGTAATATCTTCTAACTCCAACCAATCATTTGTAAAAAGAGTAATTACTGATCCAGAATTACAAAAACAAATAGTAATTGGAGCATCACAAGTGTATCAGATTTGGAGAAAATCAAATGACTCTCCTCCAATTACTCCATCAGATCCTGCAAGGAATAGGCAAATCTTCAGACAAACAATTCACAAGTGTAAGGGATCTATTCAATGGCTTGACTTGTATCTAAATGAGGCAGGACTTGATTTCATGATAGACAGTTTTGATAGGGAATTAGTTAAGGATATCAAAATACTAACAGGAATTCATGGAAATGAATATGCCATTAGTGAAAAATTACTTGTAAAGTTTCAGGCATACAAAAATGAATTACAAAAAGATGGAATTAATTTGGAATTCAAAGTTGTTGCAACAAAACAAGGACATGATAAAGTTGCACATGACAGATATCTCTTAGGAGAGAATGTGAAATTCAATGTTGTATCCTTTACAATATTACAAAACGGACGATTCTCTGAAATTAAGAAAACTGAAAATGAAATTCCGTTTGATGATTACTGGAATGACTCTGATTCATTTGATTTGGTAAGTGATTGGAATAAAATTAAAGGACTAACTACATTTGATGACACTTGTTCGGATTGTGGAGTTGCAATTCAATTACCATTCAAACCAGACGGAAAAAGACCTGTTTATTGCAAGGAATGTTTGAATAAACATAAACCATAAAATATTAGGCGTAAAATATATCATTATACGATATTTAATCGTATGATACGAAAAAATACTCAATGATTTTGCTGTGATAATTACAGTATGAAACAAAACCTTTCATACCTAATGGGTGACGACCAAACCGTCAAAGCAGGAAATGACATTCCTACAAGTTATGACAATTTTATTTTTCATGACTTGGAGGAAAATGTTGTTTTTGAAAACAAAACATTGGATAGTCATTATGATTATGTAATGTCTAGTCTGGGAAATTCCTACAACGGTGCAAACAAGTTTGCATATGGTAACATCTTACAAGCAATCAAAACGATTGTAACTTGTAAGCAAACACATCCCAGACGAACTGAACAGTGTAAGGAAGCAGTAGGATATTTGCATCAAGATATGCAAATGGCTTCAAACACTATTCAGAACATAATGTTACTCTTTGGAGTAAAATTATCCACTGCACAAATACTCAGAGATTCTGAACAAGTGCTAACCCAAAGAGATCCAGAATGGATCTTAAAGTTTGGAGGTCTTTACTAATGACAAACAAAATGAGTAGTATTTTTCAAATACGATTCAAATTGTTAGAAGCTGAAAATGCTGTTAGAGAAATGGAAAATGACGTCGATTGGTTCAAAGAACAATCTTTGTTAATGCGAGAAGCAATCAAAGAGAAACAAGAATTCATTGACAGACTAAGACCAAGGTTAGAACGAATTGTAGAGAGGGAGAACAATCATGAACGAGTCTGATTTGGGAACTCATGACATCTGTATAGGATTGATGAGTGAAATTGCAGGAGTTGAGAGAACCATTGCCCACATGGAGGCAGATGTTGCATTTCATCATTCCCAGTGCAGAATGTTTGAAAAACTACTCAAGGCAGAACAGAAGAAACTTGAAGAACTGCAAAATGGCTCATGTTCATGTGACGAGGAGGGCAACTCTTGACGTTTGTCTCCAAAAAGCCTTCCAGCGAGGCACAAAAACTACTGGCACATGAAATAGTAACGGACATGTTGGAGATTATGACCTATGAGCAGGCATCTAGTCTGTTAGTCAGTCTGCTTGAACCACTCCAATACAAGTCATGGAAGAAAAATTCCGAGATGAAAGAGCGTTCAAGCACATGGAGTAGTGATTTGAAATGAACATTGAGGAATTAAACGATGCAGTTCTTGTGGGAATTATCAAGACTCTAAACATTATGAAACAAGTAAGATCAGAAGGGGATAATCTCAATGACATTAATTTTGATCAAGTAATTGAACTCAGACGAAGAGACATAGTAGATACATCCATGCTTGAATGTATCTTTGATGTTTCAACTAAATCTAAAGATGGTTTGAAATGAGTAAGTTTTGGTTATACTTTGGGATCTTTCTTACCTGTTCAGGGATTGGAACAGGTTTGGGGATATTATTAGTGATTTTTTATTTCTGGGATGACATCAAAAGAACTTTTCAAGAAAACAGTCATCAAGATCAACAAAACATGCAAGAGAATTCAAATCCAAAATTCTATGATGATGAAACATTAGATGAATTAAAATAATTTTAAAATGATCGTACATACTTTTTACAAATAATTAGATTAGTTTTTGAATGACTTTTTTTATTGATCTATGAGGTTAATTCAATGACAATAAAATGTAGAACAGGGTGTGAAGAACAAGTTCATTATGAGGAATATGTATTTCCGGATGGTTTTATTTATTTTCTACCAAAAAATAAAGATAAAACAATTCACAAATGTAAAAATCTTCCAGATAGTCTATCTATGGAATTGATAAATAGACCTGAAGATATTTCAAAAATTGATCACGATAATTATTTAATGGAATATGCAGTTACTGACGGACTTCTTTATGACGAATATTTGGAACTATTGGATGTTGTTAAACCCAGTACTGAATGGGAACTTAAACAACATCATGAACTACTAAAAAAAGAATTGAAAAGGATACAAACTCTTTTAATTTTACTTCCTAGTCCATTTACAGAAGAATTCAATGACTTAATCTGCCTCAACCCCGAAATTAACCCCGAATCAGAAATGCAAAGTAATTTGATTTATCTATCTCTATTGTATGAATATTTTAACGATTATGTATCTGCAGAAAAAGCCAGATTAATTCAAGATAAAGTAACACATGATCAAGCAGAAAAACTGGTTGAATTAAGTAAAAAACAAATGGGTTTGAAAAAAAATAAAGATAGAAAAATTCTTGAATTAAATATATCTGCACAAGAATTACGTAACGATTATTTCAGAAAAGTTGAAAATATGGTTAAATCTTTTATTAGAAAAAAATATAGCAGTAATGAGGATTTAGAAAAGGACTTTCCCACCCTTTATCAAAAAGCAAATGAACTACGAGGAAATCCTTCAAGACACATTGAACATACTAAAGAAGATGTAATAGAATTTCTGAGTTTTGGTCAATGTATAAAAATTTTAAAAACTAACCGAAATGTCAAGGAGGACAAAGAGTGGTCAATGGTAGATTACCACATAATTGATTATGCATACTTTATAGTGGATAGAAGAAATGATATGGATCACTATTCAGGTGAAAACATTGAAGAATCGATTCCGAAAGAATCTAAAACTTTGGGATATATCTATTCAAAAGAAATTATTGAATTTTTTGAAAATCTTAAATATGCATAAAAAATCAAACAGATGGCACATTTAGGCACAAAATATCATTGTTCTACGAAATATTCTCGTATTGTATGAAAAAAACCTCAATGATTCGTTTGTGACAATTATGGTATGAAGCAAAGCGTTTCTAATCTAATCCCAAAGTGTGAGGGCAAAAATATCACGGCAGAACAAATAGTCGATGTAGTAGACAACATAAATTTTATTTCATTTGTTGCAACTAATCCTTGGTATTTGTTAGCAGAAGTAAAGGGGGTTTCAAATTGAAACAACAACTAGTTTCAATTGTAAAAGAAAAATCCAAAAATTGTGGATTTGGTTTATGTCCAAAGAAATACAAGTATTTGGCAAATCCAAAACTTTTAGCAGAAATCTTTACAGTGTCAAATTCTGTAGGTCAAAAAACAGCACAAGTAAAAGTGTCAAAACATCGGGGACCAGACGATTCCCCACTTGATTCAATGCGAAGTGCAAAATGTATTGGATGTAAACAAGAATATCTACTTCGTGTAGACAATCCAATATGCACTAGTTGTAGGAGGATTTTATAATGAAATCCCTTGCTGAACTATCTGACCAAAAGTGTCCATTGTGTAACAAAGCACTTGCAAGTAAGGAATATGATCAAGCAATTAGTGGGTTGAAAGAAAAACTTCAAAAAAACTTTGATGAGAAAAATGAATCTCAAAAAGAATCATTTGAATCAGAAATTCAAGTCATCAAAGAAAGGTATGAAGAATCCCTTTCAGAAAATCATTCAAGTCATAAAGAACAACTGCAACAACTACGTAGTGAGTTAGAGGACTCATACCAAGTTCAGTTTGAACAAGTTCAGAAAAGTTATGAGAGTATATCTGAGCAAAGTGAGAAAATATCCAAACAGACTCAAAAACAGTTTGAAGATTTGGAAAAACAACTCAAAGCATCTCACAAAAAAGAACTTGTAGAAAAAGCAAAAGAAATCACACAACTAGAAAAACAACAACAAGCATACAAGAAACTGGCAACAGAAAAAGCAAGTGCATCTTTTGCAAACAAAGAGAGAGAATTGGTGCAAAAGCTATCTGAAAGAGACATCCAATTAAGTCGATTCTCCGATGAAATCGAGTCTCTCAAAAAGCAAATTACTCAAAGTCAATCTGAGTTAAAGGGCGAGGCAGGGGAATTAGATCTACTCTCACGCCTAAACGAGGCGTTCCCAAATGACCACTTTAGGCGTCAAAAGAGAGGTACGTCAAGTGGGGACATTATGCAACAGATACGAGCAGGTGGAAAGTCATTGGACATTCCAATCGTATTTGATAACAAGTCTGCCAAAACTGTAACAAAAAAAGACATAGAGAAAGCCAAAAAGTATCAAAAGATTCATGGAACAAACTTTGTACTGATAGTTTCAGCAAATCTTCCAAAGACTAGCGTTCCAAACGGATTGTATGGTATGCGTGATGGAATAATTTTGGTTCATCCAAGTATTGTAACTGAAGTTACTCGCCAGATAAGAAGTGGAATCATTGAGGTCTCTAAACTCTCAACAAGTAAGGGAGATCAAAAATCCAAACAAGCCAAACTGTACCAGTACATGACAAGTTCAGAGTTCTCTCGGCTTATTGAAGAAATTTCAATGGCAAACGAGACACTCTACAAACTTCAAAACAAAGAAGAAAAAGATCATCAGACCATGTGGAAATCAAGAAAACAAGAATACAATTCGCTTGTTCGATTGCACAATGATTTGTGCAGTCAAGTAGAGTCCATCACTCAAACACCACTTGATGAGGTAAAAATGGAGGTAAAAGAATAATGAGTTCTTCAGAATTGACACTGCTTGATCTAAAAAATCTCTTGGAGTGTTTTGAATTAATTCCAGTTGATTCAAAGAATGATGAAAAATTCCAAAGAACACAGGAAAAAATTCGTGGTCTGTTTAACATTCACGAAGACAGTTCTGAACCACTGATGAAAAATCTAATTTCATCAACTCTGGTGAATTTGGAATTATACACTGATGGTGATTTGAAAAGTGCCAAGTCTTTACTTTTAAATCGAAAAGTCCGACTAGAGGAAGATATCCGACAGTGTGAAAGACAGGTTATAGCAAAAAACGGTCTATTGGAATCCAAGATTTCAAGCCTTCAACACGAACTCAAGTCCTATCTGTCAGAAGTTAGAGAGAGACTGGAGATCACCAGACGCGAAATATCAAAAATCCATAACGCATTAGACCAAATAGACAAAAAACGGGAGGAATCTTCTGATGGCTGAATGTCCAAAGTGTGGGGGGAGTGACATTGCACTTATCCTGTTTGGATTTCCTCCCGACTCTGAATTTCTCAGAGAAGAAGTAAAAAAGAAAAAAATTGTTCTTGGGGGCTGTATAGTTTCTAAAAATGATCCTCAATTGGAGTGCAATGACTGTGGATGGAGGTTTATGGATGATTGCTAGAACTGATTCTCACAAAAAGAGTCTGTCTGAGGCACTAGTCAACTCCTTTGGAGGATATCCTGGGGGGTATGGTTTGGGATTAGTCATTTTACCTCTGTCTGCAGGCTGGATACAATCCGACCCAGTGGTAGCAACTACAGCAATCACGGGAGTGTATGCTACGGTATCATTTGTAAGGTCATATTTTTTGAGACGGGTATTTGAGAAATATGGGATTGATGATAATGTTCTCAAAATTGGAATAAAGTTTGTGAAAAAAACAGCTCAGAGGGGAAAGTAAAATGGGATTATTCAGCAGAGAAGACAAACTGACCACCAATGATCTGAAAAACATTCTGTTGTGGTATGAAAGAATGAATGTAAAGAGGGATGATATCACACTTTCAGACAATCGAACTATGATAAAGATACAGGCGATGCTAATCTACCAAGAAGAAAGTTATGAGGAAGAGAGCAGATTCCGAAGGAGACGCAGAGATGAATCATGATTGTAGCCATGTGTTTTAGATCAAAATATTATATCTCCCTTGGAAAAAAGGTGGGGATTCATTGAGGTAGAAAAGATTGGTAGGACACGTTGGATAAAAATTACTGATTCTGTACGTTATAGGGATTATGTTTGATTTTATGATTTGAATATCATTAATTTTGGATTTCATTTTATTTACAACCATCCCCCTTTTTTATCAACAAGGATTTTTCTCTGAATCTTATCAAAGACAATAATCTTTTTTCCAAACATCTTTTTTAATCTAAATATTGAAAATTTAGAATTTGTAGAGCACTCCCATTTTTTGTATTTTGATAAATCTGAATTAATTGAAATTATTTCTAACACTTTAGAATCATTTGAATCAATACTAACTAATTCATCACATGTATGACATTGATTTTTCTGGACACATCCTGTACTGTACATCTGTTCACAAAGGTTACACCGTTCAGTGTGATTACTACAATACTTTTTCTCACAAATGGAGCAATTCATCTCATGTTTTGTACAAACCAATTCATGACAAAATGTACATCTAGATGAGCAATCATTACAATTTTTCTCTTTACAAATATGACATGAGTTTAATTGATAATTACACTTTTGACAAAAGTCATTCTCACATGTAACACATTGATTTGAGCACAAATCACAACCAACATGACCATTTACACACAAATGAATCTCTTTTGAATTTACATTACACACATTACATGGAATTACAAATTCTTGAGAATATTCAAGGTATTCTCCTATTGTTTTATTTTGTGAATGCTGATTTTTTACTTTAAGGGTACATCTAGTTATAGAATATGAAAACACTTGACTTGCAACTAGAGTTGAGGTTACCTTTGTGGTGTATCTTTTAGTAATTTGTTGCTGTTGTATTTCTTTGTCATGTTTCAATTTATCAATTTGTGTGACTGATTCAATCTCTTCATTATGAATTTTATTTTGGGCTTGTGCCTTTTGTTTAAGATATTTATTTCGAGTTGCATATTTTTTTGAATTGTGAATTTTGTTGTCCCATTCTCGTAATTTGTGTTTTTGATTTGTTATATTTTGTTTAATTTCAGTTACGCGTTTTTTAAATGATGAATCCAATAAATGTAAATCTTCATTCAAATCCCCTGTTGTTTGTACTGTATATGTATCCACAATTGGTGTAATGTCTTTTTGAAGAATTTTTACTGCTTTACCATAACAGGTATCAATAGATTTTTTATCAAAACTTATTTCAGTTTTTGAGGGTTCAAGATTTAGTTCTTCTGGAAATTCTACTTTCTTTAGGGTTTCAGAATCAACATCTATCCATTGAAGTGTAGATTCATTTTTCACACTTTTTAGATTAACATTAAAATAAAATCGCAGTACTGTTTTTTCCATATTTTCAGATTTTTCTAGGTTAACTGTTCCTCGATACACTGGAATTGTATCTAACACATCTATTGGGAACTCCCCTTGTGTTTTGAGGTGTCCTGAAATTACAGGTGCTTGTTGTTTTATTTTATCCAAAATTATAGCCAAAAAATTACTGCCATAAATTACTAATTCACAAGAATGTGTTTCTGCCACTTCTGAATCAAATGTAATTCTTTTCTGTTTTCCTCCAAATGTAGCCTCAAAATTGGTTGGAATCTCTATTGTGTATAGCCCATCATGTTCCTCAAGGGTTGCACCAATCTTTTCAAGATAGTCTAATGTGATGTTTTTTACTTGAGATAATTCCTGATCAGACATTTTATTCCTCCATTGATGACAAGTTAAAGTTTGCAAATACTTGTTCATCAAACTCCATTATGGTCTCATTGATTTTCTTTTTCTCACCTTTCCATTTTTCGCCTAATGCTGAAAATTTATTTTTCATTTCTTTATTGGATGTTGTAGACATGTAGGATTCAAAAACATCCCTTGGAAGATTTTTCAAACCATCTTCTTCAAACAATAATTCTAAATCCCCAATGGTCATTTTAAATAAATTAATTTTATCAAAAAGTAATTTTAGAATATATTCCTCAATACTTCCAGATATTGCTAGATTATGAATATGTACATCTTCTTTTTGTCCAATTCTATGAACTCGACCAACTCTTTGCTCAACTCTCATTGGATTCCATGGTAAATCATAATTAATCACATTACTACAAAATTGAAAGTTTTGACCTTCTCCCCCTGCTTCTGTACTAACTAGAATATTTGTGTCTGCTTTGAATTGCCTTACTGCAATGTCTCTTTCTTTTGTAGACATACTTCCATTAAATTTCTGTACAGTTAGATGTTCATTTTCTAATGTATCTACAATGTAATCTTGAGTATCTCTAAATTCGGTAAATATAAGAAATTTGGATTTATTATTTTTATTGATAATTTTTAACAACTCTTTCATTTTGGTGTCTTGTGAAATATCATCACACAACCTTAGAATATTTTTTATTTTATCTTCAGAGTTTGGGAATTGAGAAATCTTCTTGTGTAAGGCAACTCGAATTGAAGTAGTACTGCTAGATATTTGTCGTTGTAACATCATTAAGGGGAGCATTTGGTTTTTCTTTCCTTTTTCAATTGACCATAATTCTCTCACAAATTCTGTTGCCTCATCATAAAGAAGAGATTCCTCCTTACTGGGCTTCATTACGTGTGTTTTAGGTATTCTTTCTGTAAATTCAAGATATTTTCGTACCTCATTTCGAGTGGTACGTACAACTACTTGTTGTAATAGGTCTTGAAGTTCATATCTCGAATTTTGATTAATCACTTTGGCTTTTTTATCTACCGTATATCTTGCTGAAAAATCACCCCATGTACCTAAAAATCCAGTCTTTACAATTTCTATCATATTGTATAATTCTAAAATACTATTTTGAATTGGAGTGGCAGATAACAAAAATATGAATTTCTTGTTTAATTCTTTTACAAATATGTGAGCACGGGTTTTTGAATTTTTTAATCTATGTGCCTCATCAACGATTACAATATCCCACTCAATACTTTTTAGTACTTCTGCAGTTTTTGGTTGGGATGCAGATGCTAGGGATATAATTTGCATATCATGTTTATCAAATCCTTCAAATCTTTTATCTTCCTTTACAACAAAGTCAAGACCAAATTTTGAATGTAGTTCTTCTTTCCATTGAGTTCTAAGTGAAGGTGGAGTTAAGATTAATGCATTTTTAATCATACCTGTAACAAAATATTCTTTTAACAAAATACCTGCTTCGATTGTTTTACCTAGCCCAACTTCGTCTGCAAGTATAACTCTTCCATTAAATTCATTTTTTACTTTTTTAGCACACATAATTTGGTGATCAAGAATTTGAATTGTTGTTCCAAGTGATTTTTGAATTGTTAATTCTTGTAGATTTTGATTATTTGTTATATTGTATGCAGATAATGTATTTGCAAGATCATGTGTAGTATCAAAAGTGGAATTTTTTATTTTATTTTTAATTTTGTAAATATCTGAATCTCTAAATTCAACTTTTGGTGTTTTCAATTTGGTCATGATATTAATTATTATTTTATAGACTCACTGATTCATGCTGATTAACTGATTGTACGTTACTATGCCATTTCTTGTGATACTCATCATGGTGTGTATGAATTGGAATAATCTTTTTAGAATTAGAGCCATCAATGACTTTCTTAATTTGAGTACCATCTCCGTGCCCAGAAACATGGATTTGATGCCAATCCTGATCTCTTTTTAGCACGCCAAAGTGAACAAACCAGTTTTTCACCTGCTCTTCCTTTAGTTCCATTTCCAAATCAAATGGCTCTGTAAGTGAACGGATGTATGTAGCACCAGAATCAGGTTTGATATCTATCAGATCTTGTAGTTTGAAATCGCTACAAAAGAAAATGAAATTACTTTGATTTGCCTTGATGTCTCTGTAATCTACGGCATTTGGATAATCCAAAAACTCTCTTTGCCACTCTGAATAGTCCATAACATATTGTCGTTGGGAAAATTTTTCCAAATCCTTATCCAACAAACCCCATGAGCCACGTGGAATGTACACTTTGATGTTTGAATCCGTTGGAGATGGATAATGTCCTCGCAAATTATCGGATTCAGAAAATAGTTTTAGCAAATAAGCTTGTTTCATGTCTATAACTAAATCTCTGTTTGTTGCTTTTGCTGATTCATAAAATGATAGTAACCTATCCAAGTCTCTAATTGGATAACCACAAATTGCCAACCCCTTTGTATTATTTACAATGTCTGCAACTTTAGTTTCTACATCGTACTCAGTTAGTGACGGTACTGCATCAACTCTAGTCCCTTCACATAATAGTAAATCAATATCAGACTCTCCACATCGCTCAACAAACTTTTCTGTATCTTTACTTCGTCTTCCATGAAATCTTAAATCTGCAGTGTTACCAATTGTTCCCTCACTTGTATGTAATACAAATGCATGAACTCCTGCAATAGAATGATCAACAGGTAATGGTTGTACCTTGATTGAATCAATTGAAAATTCTTTTCCTGATTCAAATACCTCAATTCTTCGGGGTACTGCTACCTTGTCTCCAGTGGCTCTACTTATCTGACCTTTCTTATTTTCATAAATTTGAAATTTTTCTTTTAGTGTGAGATATTGATCACTACCAGTATCATCAAAGTTTTGCATGATTAATTTTGATTCCTCAGAGCAGTAAATTGGGATGTCTTCACGAAGGTACGGAATGTATGCACAGTGGTCTACGTGTGCGTGTGTAAGTAGTACAGCATCAATTTCAGTATCCTCATCCCCCCCAAAATCCATGTGCCGTGCGTAATCTCTTCGGTATAATCCCTTGATTTTAGGCAAAATTCCTAATTCAAACATGTCATTGAGGCTGTTTGAGCCTCTGGCGTTTAGAAACTGTGAGAAGAATTTGTTTTCCTTGGAAAATGACATGCCAAAATCCATGAAGACTTTGGTGTCCTTGTCCTTTACAAGGAACTGATTTCCACCAATGTCATTTACTCCCCCGTGAAATGTAACATCGGTCATAAGATTAGTTTCTCCATGTTATGTATAAAAGAAATTTTTTGATTCTCATTTATGATACGGTACAATGTCATGTTATGATCATCCATCCATAGTATGTTCCAATTAATCCAACAAAAGCAATAGTAATTATTTTTCTTTCTTTTTTAGAACGATTCATGTACTTTCTTTGAATTTTCCAAATAAAATTAGTAATTACAGTATCTCGTCCTGTCTTTCTCCACAGATACATGTCTGCTTTAGTTATTCCTTGCAGTACCAGTTTGTTTGCGTACGAGTGAACGTAAATAAAAAATAAAATTATTTTATCCAAGATTGTAAATGTAATAATACTCATGAAGATGGTTAATGAAAACGAGGATAACTCCCACAATGAATCCATGTACCATGGAATGTAGTCTTGAGCACTTTGCCAAGTATCAAGCAAAAACCAAACTCCCACAGATAACTCCCATGATAGATACAACGTAATTAAAAATGCATCAAAGACTGGCAGTAACCATACTCCAATGTTTTTGTCTCTTGCTACCTTTTTGGTTTCTTTTATTTTTGCAAAATAATTCTCAAAGTATTTTTTAATCATTTTTTATCTTAAAATTTATCCCTCTGCAATTTTCTATTTAATCTCTTTAGTATTTCTCCAGAAATATCATCTGGATCACCATCAGGGTGGTTTTGAATTTCCTTTATCATATCTACTTTACGCTCTTTTATT
>Ga0233434_1002882_pt1 | contig 14509 bp, 12 predicted proteins | sample SI_122_August201_4_FD_182738 | JGI IMG/M metagenome (GOLD analysis project Ga0233434, IMG submission 182738) | Seawater microbial communities from Saanich Inlet, British Columbia, Canada - SI_122_August2016_120_MG | ecosystem: Environmental > Aquatic > Marine > Inlet | place: Canada: British... | reverse complement strand
AAATCCTTTAGAAATATAAAATATCCATACAAAAAAATCAACTAATGCTAAATTTAGCCTCATTTTTTTGTATGTATCTTTAGAAAAATGTGTTAAAAGACAATATTTTCTATTTCTTTCTAACCAGTAGAATTTTTTTGAACTCCATTTTAAAATATAGCTCTCAGCATGAAATATTGTTACATTTGGAACAAAATATGAATTAATTCCTAATTGTAGTGCTCTCCAACCTAAATCTAAATCATCATGATAAAGAAATAGAAATGGATCAAGTAATCCAATTTTATCTAAAACTTTGGATGATGTAAAAATACATGTACCTGATGCATATCCAATTTTTTCTATTTCTTTATATTGATTTTTATCCTTAATTCCTTTATCCCTTGCAAATCCAAATCCAAAAAGATGAATCATATTACCTGTACTTTGCAATATTTCTTTTTCATACAGTGAAAGAATTTTTGGTTGATAAAGTGCATCACCAAATTTTGAATATGCGCTTAAAAATTCATCTAACCAATTAGGTTTGACAATTGTATCCGGGTTTAAAATTACTATAAATTCTCCTTTTGCTTTTCTTATACCGATATTATTTCCTTCACAATATCCGAAATTTTTCAAATTTTCAATTAATTGTATTTTTTCAAATTTTTCTTTACATTTTTTATGACTATTATCTGTTGAAATATTATCTACAACTATCACTTCAAAGTTTGAATATTCTGTTTGAAAAACAGATTCTACACAATTTATTAATAATTCTCCAGCATTATAATTTAAAATAATAATACTGACTAATGGTTTTTTTAGCATAATAATTAGATCTTTATTTTTTAATATATGTATATGAGTTTCACTATTGATATCTTTAGATCTGTACTGCGAAATTATGAATTGTTTAAATTTTTTCTACCTTAGAATAGTAATGGGTAGAAAAATTTTGAAATATGACTGTAATACATCCTGTGTTGGAGATATATTTGAAGAATTTTTTCAAGATAAAAATACGCACTAGATTGAATTATCTAGATATTCATGTTTAGTGATCAAATTTATTTGAAAATATAACATTTAGTTTTTTTATTAAAATTGTTTAATACCCATTAAACACATTTATCTGATTTATTTTTTAATACATTATGCCATTTAAATTTACTAAATTATCTATTTCTGATGTAGTATTGATTGAACCTCAAATCTTTGAAGATGAGCGAGGATTTTTCTTAGAAAATTTTAAAGAATATGATTTCACAAAAAATGGAATACATGAAAAATTTGTTCAAGACAATTATTCTTATTCATTCAAAAAAGTTCTTAGGGGATTACACTTTCAAAAACCTCCAAAAACTCAAGCAAAACTTGTCACTGCATTAAAAGGAGAAATTTTTGATGTTGCTGTAGATCTGAGAAAAAATTCTTTTACATATGGAAAATGGATTGCTGAAATTCTTTCAGAAAAAAATCATTCGTCTCTTTATATTCCTGAGGGATTTGCTCATGGTTTTTGTGTATTAAGCGAGGATGCACATGTATTATACAAAACTACTCGAGAGTATTCTTCTGAACATGAATGTGGTATAATTTGGAATGATCCTGACCTCGACATATCATGGTCTTTTAAAGATCCTATATTATCAAAAAAGGATCAAAGTTTGCCTATGTTAAAAAATCTGGTAGTGGATTTTATCTAAATATTTTATTAATTAAAGTTAAATAGTAAATTTAAATCTTCTCAACATGAAAATTCTAGTTTGTGGAGGTTCAGGATTCATTGGAAGTACATTCATCAGAAATCATTTTCAAACTCATACTGAATCACAAATTATAAATCTTGATAACCTCACGATTGGTTCCAATCAAGAAAATTTGAAAAACTTAGAAAATAATTCTAACTATAAATTTCTTAACGAAGATATTAGAAATGAAATTTTTATTGAAAATTTAGTAAAAGATGTTGATGTAGTAATAAATTTTGCAGCGGAATCTCATGTTGATCGAAGTATATCTAATCCCAAACCATTCATTGAAACAAATATCCTTGGAACCTATTCCTTACTTGAATCTATTAGAAAACATGATAAATTATTTGTTCATGTTTCAACTGATGAGATCTATGGTGATGCTGAAAATCTCTCTTCTTTTACTGAAAATTCCCAAATTTGTCCTAGTAACCCTTATTCTGCAACTAAAGCAGCAGCAGATCATCTTGTAGCATCTTATCATCGAACATATGGAATAAAATGTATTATTACAAGATGCACTAATAATTTTGGACCAAGACAATTCCCTGAAAAATTAATCCCAAAAACAATAATACGGTTAATTAAAAATCTTAAAGTTCCAGTCTATGGTAACGGAAAACAAATTAGAAGTTGGATCCATGCGGCAGATCATGTAAAAGCTATTGATTCACTTATTTCTAAAGGGAAATCTGGAGAAGTTTACAATATCACTGCATATGAAGAAATATCTAACATAACTATTGTTGAAAAAATTTTAGACCTCATGAATAAATCTCATAATATGATTGAATTTGTTTCTGATAGACCTGGACATGATAAACGATATTCAATTAATTCTTCAAAAATTGAAAAAACCATAGGCTGGAAACCAACATATACTTTTGATGATGCCCTTAAAGAAACTGTAAATTGGTATTTAGAAAATAAAAATTGGTGGATGCCACTAATAGATGAAAAAGTACTTCATCCTCAACCCTGGACACTTAATTGGTCAAAATGAAATATCTTGTAACTGGTTCAGCTGGTTTGATAGGGAATCAATTAGTTCACGATCTTGAACAATCTGGCGAAATAGTTTATTCTTGTTATAATGATGCGAAACCAGTTTATGGCATTCCAATTAAACTTAATTTATTAAATTTAGAAGATGTTTCTAAAATTTTCAAAAAAATTCAACCAGATATAATAATTCATTCTGCAGCACTTACTGATGTTGAACAATGTGAGGTCGATCCACAATTAGCAAATTCAATAAATGTTAAATCTACTGAAATAATTGCTAAGGAAGTAGAGAAAATTAGTAGTTACTTGATGTATATTTCAACTGATTATGTTTTTGATGGTAAAAAAGGATTGTATGCAGAAACTGATTTAACACATCCATTAAACAACTATGGAAAAACAAAATTATCTGGAGAAAAAATTATAGAAGATAACAGTTCTAAATGGTCCATAATTAGAACCAGTACTCCATTTGGAACACATTCTTTTAAAAAAACTTTTCCAGTCTGGATTTATGAAAATTTAAAAAATAATAATAAAATCAATATACTTGAAGACCAATTTACTTCTCCTACATATGTTCCAAATTTAAGTAAAATGATTCTTGAAATAATTGAACGTAAATTAGAAGGATTTTTTCATGTATCTGGTTCAACTAAAATTTCCCGATTTGAATTTGCTAAAATAATTGCAACAAAATTAAATTTAGATTTATCTTTACTTAACCCAGTAAAAATTAGTACTATGCCATGGAAAGCTACTAGGCCAATTGATTCTTCTTTAGATGTATCTAAAATTAACAGAATTTTAAAAACAAAATCCTGCACAATTAAGCAAAGTATAGATGATTATACGCATGAATTAGCAGATTCTTTTTCTTTATAACTAAGAAATTTTATCAAATTTTGTAATAAGATGAAAGGAATTATTCTACACGGAGGTCACGGAACAAGATTAAGACCTCTTACTCATACTGGACCAAAACAACTTCTTAAAATTGCTAACAAACCTATGTCTCAGTATGTTTTAGAAGATCTTCGAGATGCAGGAATTAAAGACATAGCAATTATAATTGGTGATGTTTATCCTCAAAAAGTTAAGGAATTTTATGATAATGGAGAAAAATTTGGTGTAAATCTAACTTATGTTTATCAAGATAACCCCAAAGGAATTGCTCACGCAATAAGTTTATGTGAAAATTTTATTGGAAATGATAAATTCGTTGTTTATCTTGGAGATAATATTTTAAGAACTGGTTTATCGTCTTTTGTAGATAAATTTCAAACTTCATTAACAGATGCACAAATTCTATTAGCAGAAGTTGAAAATCCGTCCCAATTTGGTGTTGTAGATATTAAAGATAATAAAATTTTAAAAATTATAGAAAAACCAAAAAATCCACCAAGTAATTTTGCTGTTATAGGAGTTTATTTTCTTACACCTAAAATTTTTAAAATTATTAGTAAATTAAAACCATCTTGGAGAGGAGAATTAGAAATTACTGAAGCTCTACAATTACTAATGGAGAGTGGATTAAATATTGATCATGATTATGTAACTGGATGGTGGAAGGATACTGGTACACCGAAAGATATTCTTCATGCCAATCAATTGATTCTTGAAAGTATGCAAAATGAAGATAATGCTGGAATTTTTATTGGAAAAAATTGTGTAATTGAATCTAGTTCGAAAATAATTGCTCCTGTCATAATTGATGAAAATTCTTTAATTGGATCTAACGTAGTGATTGGACCAAATGTGAGTATTGGAAAAAATTCCCACTTAGAAAGATGTAATGTAAAGAATTCTATAATAATGAATGATTGTATAATAAATGCCCAAATTAAAATTGTAGATAGTATAATCGCCGATGGTACAGAGATAAGACATAATAATTCTGATGAATCTGTTTATCTTTTAGGCGAACGTTCACAAATTAACTCTTAGTATATTCTAAAACAACTTGAAATGCATCTGGTAAAGTATTATTTTTTAATTTATTTTGTATTTCATCAATTGTTATCTTTTTAATATCTTTTAATTTTCCTATTATCGGTGAATCGTATATTCTTGGTATGTAATATTTAACTTCATATTTCTTATTTTTAAGATCATTAAAAATTTGATATGTTTTTTCTTTTCCTAGATACATTTTATGAATTTCAATAAATAATTTAGGTTTAAATTTTTCTAAAACTTCATTTGCTCCAAGTAAAATATTATATTCAAATCCTTCAACATCCATTCTTAAGATATCTATTTTTTTAATATTGTTTTCATTTACAAAATAATCTAAAGTTTTTACAGGAATCTTAATAATTTTATCGTCCGAATTAACTTTCTCATTATTCATTCGTATTTTACTCCAGTTTGATTTTGTACTAATAATAAATTCCATTTCTTCATTTTTATCACCAATTGCAATATTATATGCAGAAAAATTGTTATTTTTTTGATTTTCTAGGTTTACTTTTAATATTGGAAAATTTATTGGTGATGGCTCTATGGCAAAAATTTTTCCAGACTTCCCAATTATGTTACTCTCAATTACTGCATAATATCCAATATTACTTCCTAAATCAATACAAACCATATCTTGTTTTAATTCATTTATGATTAAATGAGTAGTCAATGGTTCATGTGATTCATAAATTTGTAATTCTGTAGATATCCCTTCGTCATTTTCTATAGTTTGAAATTCATATTTCCCTAAAATTAATTTAATTTTTTTAAAAGTAATATTAGTTCTTTTAATTTTATCATTTACAAAAAAATACGTCGCTCTAATTATTTTTTCAAGTCCTCCATTTTTTAAAATGAATTTTATTGTATTCTTATGTACCATATTTTTATCAAAAATCTGTTTATTATGAAGTTTGAGTTCAAATTATCCTATAAATTCATAGTTTATTGCTCAACAAGTTAATTATAGTCATTTTTTAGAAAAATTCTATGTCAAAAAATGATACAAATGATTGGAAAATTCCATTGTATAAAATTTACACTGATGATGAGGATGTTCAATTAATAACAAAAATTGTACGTAGAGGTAGTAGCTGGGCAATCGGTCCAGAAATAGAAGAATTTGAGGAATCCATTAAAAATTATGTTGGAACTGACTACTGCTTAACTTTAAATTCTGGAACATCTGCTTTACATGCGTCTTTTTTGGCTTATGGGTTTGGTACTGGTGATGAAATAATAGTTCCATCATTTACTTTTGTTTCTACTGTTAATGCAACAAGATTTGTTAATGCAAGTCCAGTTTTTAGTGATATTGAAGAAAACACTTTTGGTCTTGATTCAGAATCCATTGCATCTAAAATTACTTCAAATACAAAAGCTGTGGTACCTATGGATTATGGTGGTTCGTCATGTGATATTAATTCAATTAAAAAAGTAACTGATGAAAATAATTTAAAATTAATTGAAGATGCTGCAGAAGGTTTGGGATCTTCTGTTAATGGTAAAAAAGTTGGTTCGTTATCTGATCTTGCAATTTTTAGTTTTTGTGGAAATAAAGTTTTAACCACTGGTGAAGGTGGAGCAATTGTTACAAATTCGAAAGAAGTTTATAATAAAATTAAATCCATTCGTTCTCATGGAAGATTAGATAATATTTCCTATTTTAACAATCCTTCTGATGCTGAATATATTGGAGTTGGTTATAACTGGAGAATGTCATCAATTACTGCCGCTTTAGGTATCTCACAAATTGCAAAATTAGATAAACTAGTTAAAATGAGACAAGAAAATGCATGTTTTATTTCAAATCATATTTCCAAACATAAACAAATTCAAGTCCCGCAAAATCCTGAAAATATTTATCAAATGTACTCAATTTTGCTTGAAAATAAAACATTAAGAGATGCATTACAAAAATTTTTGCTAGAGAAAAAAATCTTTTGTAAAATTTATTTTCAACCTATTCATCTTATGGATTACTATAAAAAATATTTTAAAAGTGAGATAATTTCTTTATCCGTGACTGAATCTATATCTGAAAGAATTCTTACATTACCTTTGTATCCAAATATGACCAATGATGAAAAACAATATTTGGTAGAATCTGTAGATGAGTTTTTTGAAAATTCTAATAATCTTCTCTGAAATTTATTTAAATGCCTTCAAGAAATACTCTTTGTTGCATTTCTTTTGAACCAAATAATAATTTATAATTACTATATTTTTTATCATTAAATTTTTTAATTTCTCCTTCTTCTATTTTCTTTTTAATTTCATTATATGCATCTTCAATTTTAAATTCAGGTTTGAATCCCATTTGTTTAATTTTTGCACCTGAAACTTGATAATTTCTTTTATCCTCATTTTCATTTGAAATTACAATTTCACAACCTGAAAGTTTGCTAATTTGCTTCGCAGCGTCTAAAATTGTCATATTTTCAGAAATTACATTATAAGTTCCAGTAAGATCTTTTTCCATTGCAAAAATTAATGATTGGGCTGCATCATTAACATGTAAAAATGGTCTAAACTGATTTCCTCCAAATACGGTAATTTTATTCTCTAAAATTGATTGTGCAATAAATAAATTTATGACTAAATCAAAACGCATTCTTTTTGAATATCCAAAAAGTGTTCCAAATCTTAGAATTGTTGGAGCTGTGTTAAGCCAGTTTATTGCTCTTTCAGACAAATATTTCTGCTTTGCATAGTAATCCATTGGAGAAACTTTTGATTTTTCCGTGATCATTGTTTTTGGTTGAGAACCATAAACTGAACAAGTACTTGAAAAAATATATGTTGGAATTTCATGTAATGTGCATAATTCTGCTATATTTTTTGTTACCAGATAGTTAATTTCTTCACTAGTTCTTGGTTCTATGCTTGATGCTGGCATCCCAACTACTGATGCTAAATGAATAACCCCCTCTATGTCTTTTAATGATTTTACAATTGTTGTAAGATTTCTTAAATCATCTTGGATTAATTCAAAATTATCATTTTTTAAACATTCTTGTATTGATTCTTTTCCATACCATAAATCATCTAATACTCTTACTTTGTGTCCTTTATCCAGTAATTTTTGAGATAGTGTAGAACCAAGATATCCTGCACCACCAGTAATTAAAATATTCAAATTTATCATTCATTGTTAATTATTTCAAAATATAAACATACTTTATTCTTATTTGTGAGTAAAGAATCACCTGCATTAAATTTTTGGTCTTTGATTAGATATTAGAAAATTTTTATATTTTTATTTATTAATTTTAACATATTTTTTCTAACTAATTTGTATTTTATAAAATTTTGAAATTATTTAATTTAAGACAAATAGTTAAAAAAATTATAATTTACTAATTTGTTGTCTTAATTCCCACTTTTCATTATCTTTTTTCCAAACAATTGGTTTACGGAATTTATCAAAAATTCTATTTAGTTCATCCATATCCATCTCCATATAATCTAAAAATAAATCTAAATATTTTGATGGGAATTCGCCATCATACTTTCTAACTAGTTCTACACCTTCATCTCTTGTGATTATTCCTTGCCTAATTTGACGAGAAGTATCTAAAGTCGCTCTTCCCATGCCCTGTTTAATGAACATAAAATAATAATGAAAACCTAGAAACTTGTCGTCTAACCCTGATTGATTTGTATGTGTTCCTTCTATTCGTACTGAATTTTGTTGATAACCACAATATTTTTTTGCTATTTCATAATGTTCTTCTGGTTTCCAATTATAATAATAACTAAAATAATGTTCTTCCACTCCAACTTTTTTAATTTTTGTTGTCGGTGGTGGTAAATACAGTTTTAAATCTTCAATTTTTACACCATCTGGAAGCCAATTTTCATAAGATAATTCTGATGTGGCTGTAGGTTTGGGGAGTCCAGAAATTTTTGTATCTGATGTCATGGGAGATATTTCTAAAGTTGGGATATCTAATTTTGCTAAATTTCCACCTGTCTCTAAATCCCCATTTTCTCCAAACATAATAAATGGAATATTGAATTTTACAGATACTTGTAGTGGAATATTCATTTGACCATATGCAAATGGAAGAAAACAATGTCCAAGATCTTTTAAACTTATTTTAGATAATTTTTTATGTATATGCCCATTAGTTGTAAAGCGCAGATTATCAAATCCAAAATAACTCATATTGCATAAATTTTGGTATCCTATTTCTGTTGGAATTGCTGGTGAAAATGTGACTGTAAGGGGATGCATGCCAAACTTTTCTTTAAGAATATTTAAAATAAATCCATTTCCTTTTCCTCCACTTGAAGGAACAATAACATCCAAAGTACCGTCTTCTTTTCTATGTTTATCACATAGTATTTCTAATTCTTTCTCACGTTTATCCCAATCAATTATTTTGTTTTTATATTCATTATAAACACAAGCTGAACAAATCCCTTTTTCATTAAATTGAATTCTTGGTCTTTGATTAGACATTGTACAATTTTTACAAAAAACTATTTCTTTCTCTGGATCAATAGTTTTTAAATCTCTAATTTTTTTTAGATAATTGTTCATAATTTAAGATATTATTTTTTAATTTATTATTTATTGTTTATTATTTTTTTATTCTAAATTTTAATTAATTTTCAAAAATGATTTATTTGAATCAAGAAGTTTGACAACTGATTCATATGAGATATAATTGCCTGGATTATAGATATTATCAAAAATAATTTTTAATAGTTTTAAATCTTCATTATAATCTAATGTTAATCTCCATTGATTTCTTTTTAATCCTTTAGGAGCCACAATATTTTTAGTTTTAAATTTTTTTGGGTTTTTTCTTAAATAAGGTGTAACATGTTCTCTACTTTCTAAATCATTTAATGAGTAATGTAATTTTTCTAAAATTTGAAAAGTAAATGCTTCTACTAGATAACCTAATGGAAATGTTTGAGAAATCATATTTGAAATATAATCAAAATCATCAAATTGAAATCCACTAATTATTTTATCAACTAACATTGGATCTATTAATGGATTATCTGCAGTTATTCTTACAATGATATCCACATTAAATTTTTTTGCACAAAAATAATATCTTGAGAGTACATCATTTTCACTGCCTCTGAACACACTAACATTATTTTCTATCGCAATTTGTTCAATTATGTCATCTTGAGGCAAATCGCTAGTTGCAATAATTATTTCATCTATATTCTTTGAAAATTTAAGAAAGGAAATAATATGCTCTAAAATAGATTTGTTCTTAATTTTCATCAAAACTTTATTGGGAAATCTTGACGAACCTGTTCGTGCTTGAATAATACATCCAATTTTCTTTGAACCAAAGTTACATGATTTTCTTATATTTTCTTTTGATTTTTTATTTTGATTAAATTTTTCTTTTACACCTAAATTTAATTTTTTCATAATTTCTTAAGTTTCTTTTTAATCAAATCTATGGCTAAAACTGGAGTTGGATCAATATTTTTTAAAATTGCAAGATAAATTGAAGTGTAATCTAAAATGTAAATTAATTGGATTATTTTACTTAGAATATTTTCTTTATTTGATTTTATTTCATAAAACAAAATATTTTTTTCTTCAAAAATTTCTTTTATAATTAACCATCTTTCTTTAGTTTTGATATAATCATCTTCACCTTCAATTAAAATAGGTTGTAATGTTGAGCTATTTTCCCATGAAACAATACCATTATGACAAGATTCTATAATATCGTCTATCATTACATGCATTTTACTATTTTCTTGAAGTGAATTTTTAAATCTAATTGCAACTGATTGTAATCCAAATGGATAATAAATTACTGGTATTTTTTTAATCCACTTTGCTATATTTAATGATACATTATCGTCATTTAGATTTAATGAATTAATTTTTTCTTTAGTTTTTTTTAATTCATTTATTGAATTGATTACATCTTCATTAGAAATTGGTAAAATTGGTAATAGTACTTTGATGATTGAATATAGGTACCCAACAAATGACGCTCTAGGTGAATGGTCCATTGGAATTTGTGTATAATTTATTTTATTATTTTCACAAATTCCTTTCATTTCTCCGTCACTTGAAAATACCATGATCTTACAACCTAATTCAATACCTTCCTTTAGAACTGTAATAGTTTCTATAGTATTTCCTGAAACACTTGTACAAATCAATAATGAATTTTGTTTTACTGTTTTGGGAAGATGATACCCTTTTACAATATCTACATGAATATCTGTTTTAGACAAAACACTAGCAAATACATCGCCAATTGTACCTGAACCTCCCATTCCTGCAAATACGATATGTGAAACATCTTGTTTTACAATTTTATCGAAATTATTATTAAAATTATTATTGAATGCATTTTCAGCAAGTTTTGGCCAATTATCGTAAAATTGATACATTCTACTTCTATCAATATTTTTAATTTTTTCTTGAGTTAACACAATTTTTGTCTAATTGGCAAAAATATAACTTTGATGAATTGACCAATTCCTCCTTTTTCTTGCTAAATATGTTCAAATTTTGGAATTAAAAAAGAAAGGTTTTTGAAATAACCCGTTATTTTCAAGTAATGGAGAAATTAAAAATTTATCTAGGCGATATTACTTACGATACTGTTTCTCTCTCCACTGATGCAATCCCTTTAGCTATTGGTTATGTAGCTGCATATTGTAAAAAAATTTATGGTTCAAGAGCTGAAATTACTTTATTCAAATATCTTGAAGATTTAGAAAAAGCACTAGTTGATTCCCCTCCTGATATAATTGGACTTTCAAATTATAGTTGGAATCAAAATATTGGTTTAGAGATGTTTGATATTGCACGGAAAAGTAACCCTGATGTACTTACAGTATGGGGTGGACCAAACTTTCCAATTGATTTTCCTTCACAGAAAAAATTTATGGATGAATACAATATTGTTGATATTTATGTTCCGTTAGAAGGTGAAATTGGTTTTTCTAATATTGTAGATGTCTGTTTTTCTGCAAAACAATCTAATGAAATTAGAGAATTAGTTATTTCAAAGTCTATTGAAGGATGTGTAGTTCGAAATCCAAATAATGAATTAATATTTTCTGGTCCTGGATTAAGAACACGAAAAGAATTAGATGAATTACCCTCTCCATATCTAACAGGATTATTTGATAAATTTTTTGATGGAAGACTAAGTCCATTAATGCAAACAAATCGTGGATGTCCATTTCATTGTACATTTTGTACTGATGGTATTGATGAAAAACAATTAGTAACTCAATTTAGTATGGAGCGTGTCCTTGATGAAATTAATTATATTGGACATCATTCAAAAATGAGACCATCTACAAGTATGCTGATTTTAGCTGATCTAAATTTTGGAATGATTCCTAGAGATAGAAAAATTTGTGAGGCTTTAGTTGAAACTCAAGAGAAATTTGGATTTCCAAAAAAAGTTGATTGCTCTACGGGGAAAAATGCAAAAGATAGAATTATTGAAGCAATAAGAATACTCAATGGTGCATTAGCAATTAAATTATCTGTACAATCAACTGATGAATCTGTGATGAAAAATATGAGAAGAGATAACATTAGTAGTGATCAAATGTTGGCACTTGTACCTGCTATACGTGCATCAAACTTACCTAGTGTTACTGAAATTATAGTTGGGTTACCTGGAGATTCATTTGCAACAAATATCAAAACTATAAAGGATATGATGCGTGTAGAGGTTGATGAATATCTTGTATATACCTTAATGCTACTTCATGGATCTGAATTAGCTACTCCTGAAGAAAGAAAAAAATGGGGATTTAATACTAAATTTAGAATTTTACCTAGAAGTTTTGCAGAATTAAAAAGCGGCAAGAAAATTATGGAAGTTGAAGAAGTAGTTGTTTCTTCAAATTCATTATCATTTGATGAATATGTAAAAATTCGATTATTAGCTTTTTCTATTTTTGTTACAAATCAACTTGCATACAAACCAATAATTAAATTTCTTCGTCACAACAATGTTGATATTTTTGATTTGTTTAATAGACCTCTGGACGATAAAAATTTACCTAAAAATCTCCAAAATATTTTTGACAAATTCAAACAATCTACAGTAAATGAATTGTGGGATTCTCCTGAAGAAATTATAAGGAATTTTCAAGATGACGATCAGTATCAAAAACTAATCTCTGAACATATTGGATTTAATGTAATTCAATTTCATCAAGCTCTTGTAACCACAAATCATATGCCTGAATGGACTGAATATGTTATAAAATTAGCAAAAACTCTCTTAGATGAAAACAATGTTCCTGAAGAAACATATCTGGAACCATTTAATGAAATTTCAAATTATTGTCGTGGATTAACACATAATACCTTAGAATTAAATTCTGATTTATCTAATCCTGAATTTTTATTCAAATATGATATAGAAAAATGGAATTCTGATTCTACTAATCAAACTATAGATAAATTTGAATTAAATTCATTAAGAAAAATCATATTTACATATACTACTGAGGAAATTGAATTATTTAGAAATAATATGGATATTTATGGAATAACTACAAATGGTATGGCTCAAGTTTTAAAACGAGTACCAAAATTTTATTTGTGGAGAAAACCAATAACCATTTCATAATAATATCATGATTTTATTTTAAATAAGGCTATTTTATCTTAATTTTAAATGTCTAACATTTCTATAGATTCATCATTACGAACTGTAGAGTGGAAGAATAATAAAGTGATAATGATTGAACAAACAAAGCTTCCTAATGAATTAATTTTTGTAGAATATGATGATTTTAATCAAGTTGCTAATGCAATCAAAACTTTAATTGTTCGTGGAGCTCCTGCCATTGGAGTATCTGGTGCGTTTGGATTAGGATTAGCTGCTTTACAAAGTAAAGCGACAACCAAAGAAGAATTACTCTCTGACTTGGAAGATGCAAGAAAAATCCTCTTTGCAACAAGACCTACTGCAGTAAACTTGGGTTGGGGATTGGAAAAAATAATGAATGTTGCAAAGACTGGCAAATCTACTGAACAAATCCGAGAACTAGTAATTTTTACTGCTAAAAAAATGGCCGATGAAGATATTGAAATTAACAAATCTATGGGAAAGAACGGTTCAGTTCTTTTTGATAACAATGACACAATAATGACTCATTGTAATGCAGGTGCTTTAGCTACTGTGGCGTACGGAACTGCATTAGGTGTAATTAGAGCAACTAGAGAAAGTGGAAAAAATGTTAAAGTAATTGCTACTGAAACCAGACCAATTCAGCAAGGTTCACGATTAACTGCTTTTGAACTAAAACATGATGGATTTGATGTTAGTTTAGTTCCTGATACTGCAGTTGGATATTCCATGGCAAATGGACTGGTAAACAAAGTTGTAGTAGGAGCTGATAGAATTGTAAAAACTGGTCATGTTTTTAATAAAATTGGGACTTATCAAGTAGCGACAATGGCAAAGCAACATGGAATTCCATTTTATGTTGCAGCACCGTTATCTACAATTGACTTAAAAACAAAGGCTGAAGATGTTATTATTGAAATGCGTCATGGTTCTGAAGTTACAGGTATTGGTGATAAAAAAACTGCACCTGATGATATTGGAGTAATCAATCCCGCATTTGACATGACTCCTCCTGAGTTAATTGCAGGAATTATCACTGAAAAAGGTGTGGCTACAGCCCCTTATGAGAAATCTATTGCAAAATTATTCCAAGCTAATTAATACAAAGTTTTTATTGTTTTTCAATCTGCTGTATAAAATATGAGTACTGTTTCTGCACAAGCAATTGAAGATTCATTGAAACTGTGCATGGAT
>Ga0233434_1002881_pt1 | contig 14510 bp, 13 predicted proteins | sample SI_122_August201_4_FD_182738 | JGI IMG/M metagenome (GOLD analysis project Ga0233434, IMG submission 182738) | Seawater microbial communities from Saanich Inlet, British Columbia, Canada - SI_122_August2016_120_MG | ecosystem: Environmental > Aquatic > Marine > Inlet | place: Canada: British... | reverse complement strand
ATATAGGTAAAAGTAAATTTACTTCAGATGATCTACTGCCACAAAAAAGAGAAATTATCTTTTTATTATTTGATATTATACTAGATAGATCTATTTTGTTTTTTGTTTCTTGCTCTAATAAAGGATGACCAACAAAAGTGTTTGGAATATTTTCTTTGTCAAAATATTTTTTTTCAAAATCAAAAAGTAATAAAATATGATCCAAAAACTTTTTAAACTTTTTTACTCTACCCTCTCTCCAAACCCATACTTGTGGAGCCACATAATGAATAGTCTTAATCTTATTGTTTAATTTTTTGACTTTTTGAGCAACTCTTAAGGTAAAATCAGGACTATCTACACTAAACAAAATATCTGGATTGAATTTTATTATTTCTTCAACAGTATTGTTTATTTTTTTTTTAATTTTAAAAATATTTAGCAAAACACTTGTGAAGCCAATGTAAGTAATTTCTTTAAGGTCAAAAATAGATTTTATTCCTAGTGAATTTAAATGTGTTCCACCAACACATAAATATTGAATATTATTATCATTTTTTTGAAGTTTAGAAATAACTTTAGAGGCAAGCTTATCTCCAGAAGGTTCACCAGTTAATATAAATATTTTTTTCATTTTACTGAGATAAACATCTTATTTTTGTTTGCAAATTTAATGCATTTAATTTTATCTAAAAAAACATGTTGTTTATTTTTAACCACAATGCCTTTTAATCCAGCAGTTTTACTTTGTTTTAAAGTTTTTAATCCAATTGTTGGAAGATCTACTCTCAGGTCTTGTTTCTTTTTTGGAAATTTAACTAAAACCCCTTGATTTCTAAATTTTTTACTTCTACTTTTTTCAAGCATTTTTTTAGTGCCACCTTTTCCTTCTATAGAAACTACTTTTTGGTTTCTGACCACAACTCCTTGGCTAAAATTATATTCTCTTAAACTATTTAATGTTTTAATTGCTTTTGTAATATCTAATTGGTCTTGTTTATTTGGTTTGATCTTTGAAAAATTTCCTTTTTTTAAATATAGTTCAGGATTAAATATGAGTGAATTTTCTGTCTTAATCTTGTTTTGAGCTAAAATTTTAATAATTTCCTTGAGTATAGCTGCATCTCCAAGCTTAGATGCTTTAATTATTCTTGGAATATAGTAAATACCTTTAATATCTAATTTTAATTGAGATAAGTTTGGTTTATCCACCTTTCCAGCAAATAAGACCTTTTTACAATTACTTTTCTTAAGAATATTAATAATTTTACCAAATTGGCCTATAGAAACTGAATAAGATTTTTTATCTTTCTTAAATTTCTTAGATTTTGATAAATCAATTATCAAATAATTAATTTTCTTTTTTTTGATAGTTTTTAGAATTTCAATTGGAAAATCAGTATCACCAAATATTAAACCAATCATATTAAGAAAATGGAGTGCAAATAGATCTTTTTTTATCTTTTGTAATAAAATCAATTACATTTTTAACTAATGAATTTTCTTGAAAAGAACCATTCAATTTACTTATATTTTCATTGATATTTTTTGTGGCAAAAATTTTCTTATAAGCATCACTAAGTTCTAAAATATCCTTATTTTCAAACTTGGCTCTTCTTAACCCTATTAAGTTCAATCCTTGAAGTGAGTTTCTATTTCCAGTTGACAAACCATAAGGTATTACATCGTGCAATACTCCGGTCATCCCACCAATCATAGCCATCTTACCAATTCTTGTAAATTGCTGAACAGCAGAATTTCCACCTATAACAACATTATCTTCTATTATAGCATGACCTCCTAAAGGCACATTGTTTGCTATAATAACATTATCACCAACTATACAATCATGAGCAACATGAGAAGAAATCATAAATAGACAGTTGTTACCTATCTTTGTTTTACCCCCACCTCCGATTGTGCCTGGGTTTATTGTTACATATTCTCTTATTGTATTATTATCACCAATTATCAACTTTGTCTTTTCACCATTATATTTTAGGTCTTGTGGATCATTGCCAACTGATGCAAAAGGATAAATCTTATTTTCTTTACCAATTATAGTTTGTCCAGAAATACTTACATGTGAATGAATTATTGTGTTTTCATTAACTTCAACGTCTGGCCCTATAATAGAATATGCACCAATTTTTACATTTGATGCAATTTTGGCTTTAGGGTCAATTATAGCTGTTTTATGGATCACTTATTATCCTTTATAAATTTTTTTAAATCTTTAGCAGGATAGCCCATTACTTTAGTGTTATCTGGAATATTCTTAATCACACCAGAACCACCACCTATTTGAACATTATTACCAACCTTCAAATGACCAGATATTCCAGCTTGTCCACCAATAATAACATTACTTCCAATAGTAGAACTACCAGCAAACCCAACCTGACCTGCAATTATACAATTTTCACCAATCTTATTATTGTGAGCTACATGAACTTGATTATCTAAGTAAGTATTTTTTCCAATAATTGTATTAGATAAAGAACCTCTATCAATTGTTGATCCACATCCAATTTCACAATTATCTTCAATTATAACGATACCAATGTGAGGGTATCTAATATTTTCATTTTGATTTGGAAAAAATCCAAATCCTTTTTTTCCAATAACACATCCATCTAAAATAGAAACATTGTTTCTAATTAATGAATTTCTAATAATAACATTAGACCCAATAGAACAATCGTTACCCACAACAACATTGCTTTCAATTATTGTATTATGCCCAATTAAACAGTTTGAGCCAATTTTTACATCTTTCCCTATTAATACATTTTGCCCATGTTTTGTATTTTTGTGAAAAGAGGTACTTTCAATAGCAGTTACATTAGAGTCAAAATCATCAGTAATAGCATTTTGATAAAATATTTTAGTAATTTTAGCTGTTGAAATGAGAACATTTTCTACTTCAATAGGTTGGCAATTATTGGGTAATATGTAAGATAATTTTTTTGTTGTTATGCAATAAGCTGCTTTGGTATTAACAGCAGCAGTTTCATATTTTTTTGAATGGAAAAAAGTAATATCTTTACTTGAGGCTGTAACAAGGTCTTTTATGTCAGAAATATTTGTATCTTTATATTTAAAGATATTTTTAATATCACTAAATTTTAAAATATCATCAATTTTGAATGGGCCTGAATTTTCAAAAAAAGGATTAATCATTAAATATTATTTATCAAAACAAAGATTAATTGCTTATCAATAAATATTACTAATTATTTTCTGTCAACAATTGTAGCAGACCACTGAGCATCAGCCATTTTCTTTTCACCCACAAAGGCTTCACCTTTATATTTCCAAACACGACCGTGTGATCTAATAGACTCAATTCTTAATTCAAGTTTACAATCAGGGATTACTGGGCTTCTAAAACGAGCTTTTTCAACACTCATTAAAAAAACTAGTTTATTTGCATAGGTTTCCTTATCTATACCATGAGCAGTCAATGCTGCAGCTGTTTGCCCAAACGCTTCAACAATCAAGACACCAGGCATAACTGGTTGACCTGGAAAATGTCCTTGTACAAATGGACTATCTTTACTTAAATATAGAATTCCTGTAGCCGATGAAAGTTTCTTAATATCTGTCAACTCATCAATTAACAACATAGGTTCTCTATGTGGTAGAAGGTTTTTTATTTGATCTTTATTTAATGAGTCCATTATTTCAATCTTTCATTTATTAATTTAATTATATCAGCTGTAATATTGCTATCTGATTTAGCAATAAAAATATTTTTTTTATCAAAAACAATACTTAAATTGTTTTTTTCCATATATTCATTTATTATAGGTGTAACTTGATTAAAAAAATCATTTATTTGTTTTTGTTTTTGTTTATTAAAATTTTCAATTAATTTCTTTTTTTCATTTTGAAATATCAATACTTTTTTTTTATATTCATCAATTTTTATATTTAATTCATCACTTGAAATAATATTTTTTTGTTTATTAATTTCGTTTTGACTTTCTTTAATTTCTTCTTCTTTTGGTTTTAGTAATTTCAAATTATTTTGATTTGTAGTATTTAAATCATTAATAATATTTTTACCAATTATGCTTTTTTCAAGCAAACTGTCTACATCAATGAATTTTATCATTTCATCACTGTATGAATTCAATGACGTGAAACAAAATAAAAGTATTATACAAAATAAATTTTTGATAATTTTCATTAAAATGTTGTACCTAGGTTAAATCTAAATGTTTCTGTGACATCAGTATCAGCTTTAGTTATTGGTTGTGCTAAAGAAAAACTTAATGGTCCAACAACTGTTGTCCAATTAAGACCTATACCTATTGAAGATCTTATTTCACTATTTTCTGCAATTGATTTGTCGTAATCTATTCCCCAAATATTAGCTACATCAAAAAAAATTACTAAATCAAGATTTTGGGCATTTTCAAAAATTTTAGGTATAGATGAAGAAAGATTTATTGCTGACATGTAATTTCCTCCTATAAAATCGTCACCATCTTTCGGTCCAATTCTACCTCTTTCAAAACCTCTCAACCTAGATCCAGGAATAAATAATCTTTCAGATAATTTGATATTTTTATCATTTGCAGAAAATGAAGACCCCAATAATAAAGACAAGCTTGAAATGTTGTTCTCAAATAACTCAGTAAAATATTTATATTTGTACGTATTATTTAATGTACCCGTGTCACTTAAAATAGGGAGATCTATAGTATAATAACTATAGTAACCTTTTGAAGTTGCAAATTTTTGGTTTCTTTTGTCGAGATTAAAATCTAAACTTATAAAACTGTCTAAATAATTGCCTGCCATTTTTTTTTGTTTAGCGGAGGCTTTACTTGTAACAACTATATCTTCAACAAAATTTTCTGTAGACACACCAAAAAATAAATCATCCAAATATTCAAATTGTGTTCCAAAAGTAAATCCTGTTCTGGTGGATTTGTATCCATAAGTTTCAAGTTTATCAGTTTCAGAAGCTTGAATGCTAAAATTTAAACTTTTTTCAGAATTTCTATAATTTGGATTATTAACAATAAAGCGCCCTCTGATAGAATCTTTGGAAATATTTGCATTTGTATCAACGGATACTCCTTTACCTAAATAGTTGTTTTCTTTAATACCAAATGAAACAGTTGCACCGTTTGTTCCGGTACCTGCGCCAGCAAAAATTTCTCCGGTAGGTTTTTCTTCAATTGATATATTTATTATTTTTGAATTATCCTTTTCATCTAGAGCTATATCAGATGTAACTTCCCTAAAAAAATTAAGGCTTTTAATATTATTAATTGATTTAGAAAAAAGTATTTTATTAAATGGATCACCCTCATCTACTAAGATTTGATTTCTGATTACAGACTCTGCTGTGATATTATTGCCAAATACATTTATCTTTTTAATATAAGATTTTTCAGTTTCAGTAACATTAAAAGTAATGTTAATTTTATTTTCAATTATATTCTCTTTTATTGTTGCATTTACTGACTCAAATTGTTCATTAGTTGTAATAATTTGTATTTCATCAATAATTTTTTCAACAGCATTTAATGAATAAGGCTCCAAATATAAATCTTCAAAATATTTATTTAACTTATTATAGTTTGTTAAGTCAAAGTCTTTTGGGAAATTTAGTTTGAAATCATTGAATAAAATTTTTTTACCGGGGCTAATATTATAAATTAATTCAAATTCATTATCGTCAATAAGTTTTGCAAAGGATGAATTTACTTCAACATTGTAATAACCTTTATTAAGATAGAAATTTTTTAGTAAATTTAAATCATATGAGATCATTGCCTCATTTAAAAATTTTTTTCCTGAGATAAATTTCCAAAATTTATATTCTTCACTAATGATTATGCTTTTTAATCTTTTATCTTTATAAATTTTATCACCTAAAAATGTAATCTTTTTTATTCTAGATTTTTCTCCTGTTTCAATTTGATAGACTAAATCAATTTTATTGTCTTCAAGTTCTTTAATTAATATTTGTGTTTTTGAAAAATAAAATCCAAATTTTTTAAGAATATCTGTGATTTTATTTTTGTCTTTTTCTAAAAAAATTTTGTTAAATGAAGTTCTTGGCTTAAATGATATATTGTCTAATAACTCTTTTTTAATTTTTTGTTTATTAATTCCATCAATTGAAACATTTTGAATAATTGGAAATTCTTCAACATTAATTATTAAAACATTTTCCTCAATTTTTAATTCAATTGAATTAAAAAAATTAGATTCATAAAGATTTTTAAGAATTGTGTTAAAATCATTATTATCAAAATTTTCTCCTATGGAAACATTTGCAAACATTTTAACGGTTTCTTCAGAAACTCTCTTATTACCATTTATTTCTATCATATTAATAACTTCTGCAGATAAACTGGAGAAAATAAAAAAGATTAAAAATGTATAAATTTTTAACATGCCTGTTTATATATTAATTTTTTAATTTTTGTATGCAGATAATTGTCCAAATTGATTATTTCTGTGACATTTTTGGGTTGAATTTTCTTTAACTTTTTGAATTTTTTATCATTTAAAATTTTAAATAAATATTTTTGAATATCTAAAAAATTAATTTGATCATTTAAAAAAAGATTTACCAATTTATCATTTGCAGACACAATTAGTGTTTCATAAAGAGATGTAATATCAGGTAAATTATCTAAAATTTTCACCAAAGGAAATTTTTTTGTATTTATATTTTGTAAATCTAAATGATTTAATTTTTTTATATCGAGTTTAGTTGAAATATAAGAGCTTTCAGTATTATCAATTAATGTATTTTGTATTGGTACTACCATATTAGTGTCATGAATTATTAATTTAGTCATACCATTTTTAAAATTAATTATTGAATGAACATATGAGTTTGGATGAACTAGTATTGACAGTTTTTTATAAGAAATATCAAAAATATTCCTAGCCTCAATAATTTCAAATACTTTATTCATCATTGTTGCTGAGTCTATTGATATCTTACCACCCATTTTCCAATTAGGGTGTTTTAGAGCCATTGTCTTATTGATATTTTTAAATTTATTTATTGGATAGTTTAAAAAAGGACCGCCGGATGCAGTTAAAAATATTTTATCTATTTCTTTATTCGAAAAACCTTTGCTACCAAACCAAGCTGAAAAATGCTCTGAGTCAACTGGTATAAATTTAGTTTTATTTCTTTTTAAATTCTTCTTTATAATATTCCATCCACATACTATTGCTTCTTTATTTGCTATGGCAATTTTTTTGGTGTGTTTAATAATTTTGCAAGTTGGTTCTAATCCTGCAATGCCAGTAATTGAACACATGGTATAGTCAATTTTTTTTACCAATATTTTATTTAAATTATCAAAATTGTTATAAATATTTATTTTCTTTTTTAATTTTTTATTTTTTAAAATATTAAAACTGTTGCGATCTGTTATAATTAAATTCTTTACATTAAAAAAATATGCTTGTTTTAATAAATTTTTATAATTTTTATTTGAACTTAAAAGAACAATTTTAAATTTTTTTTTATTTTTTTTGATTATACTGAATAGTGTTTTTCCTATTGATCCAGTAGAACCTAAAATTGCAATATTTTTTTTCATATAAGAGGATTCAAAGACAAAATTATATAAGAAAATGGAAAAGCAAAAATCATACCATCTATTCTGTCCAATAATCCACCATGCCCTGGAATAATTTTTCCTGTATTCTTAATTTTTGATAATCTTTTAAAATATGAAATCACTATATCCCCTATTTGACTTACAGCTGAAACCAAAAGAACAATAAAAAAAATTTCAATAGTAAATTCAATTTTTTTATGAATTAAATCAAAATTATTTATAAATATACTGCTCGATATTATTGATAAAAAAAAACTTCCTATCATTCCAGAATAAGTTTTATTGGGACTAATTTTTGTTAATTTAGGACCTTTAAAAGTTTTACCAAATATATATCCGCCCATATCTGTAGCTACACATATAGTGGTAATCAACAATAAATAAAAATATTCACCTGGAAAATTATTTCTTAATTCAATCACTGAATAGAATGAAAAAGATAAAAAAATGTAACCAATCAAAAAAAATTTTTTCTTTTTACTCATCATATACCACTCATATGAAGTTATTAAAAAACAAATTAGTAAAAAGAAAATAAAAAAAAATGAACCTTTGACTATAAAAAAAACAGAAAAGGGAATTAACAAAAAAGAGCTAAATATTCTTTTGTAGATTTCATTATTCATTAAATTGATCCAAAGTTTCTTTTTAAATATCTATATTGTCTTATGATTTTATTAAAGTCATTTGTAGTAAAATCTGGCCATAATTTTTTTTCAAAAAAAATTTCAGAGTATGATAATTGCCATAATAAAAAGTTGCTTAATCTTTTTGTGTTACCTGTTCTAATTAACAATTCTGGATCAGGTATATTTTTTGTATATAGCTGTGATGATATATTTTTTTCTGTAATCTTTAAATTATTTTTATTTAGCTTATTCACTGAATTTATAATTTCAGATTTAGCACCATAATTTAAAGCTAAGTTAACTTGGATTTTTTTATTATTTTTTGTCTTTATCTCTGCTTTTTTTAATAAACTATTTAAGTTTTTTGAAAAATTTTTTTTTCCTATAACCTTTAGTTTAATATTGTATTTATCAAAATTAATTAATTTATTCTTTAAAAAATTTTCCAATAAACTGAAAAGATAATTTATTTCCTTTTTAGGCCTTTTCCAATTTTCAGTTGAAAAAGCATAAAGCGTAAGAAATTTTATCTTATAGTCTATTGAATTTTTTATAATAAGTTCAACTGTTTTTAATCCTTCTTTATGACCAGCGTTTCTTGAATTTTTATTTTTAATACCCCATCTACCATTACCATCCATGATAATGGCCACATGATTTAATGGGTTCATATTGTCATTATTTCTTTTTCTTTTAAAGAAACTTTTTCTTCTACAGTTTTAATATGATTATCTGTAATTGTTTGAACGTTTTTTTCAGATGATTTTTCTTCATCTTCACCTATTTCTTTCTCTTTAAGAAGTTTTTTTAACTCTTCGTTTGCTTCTCTTCTAATATTTCTTATTGAAACTTTACATTTTTCACCAATTGATTTTATCAATTTTTTTAATTCTGAACGTCTTTCTTCATTTAGTTCGGGGATAGGTAGTCTAATTAATTGACCATCTATTTGAGGATTTAATCCTAGATCAGATTTTTTAATTGCAGCATCGACAAGAGCAACGTTTCCAGCATCCCAAACCTGTATACTTATCATTCTTGGTTCAGGTGTTGTAATACTTCCTACTTGATTTATCGGCATTTGTTGACCGTATACATCAACTTTCACTAAATCTAGCATAGCTGCATTTGCTCTACCAGTACGTAATGAAGTCAACTCTCTAGAAAATACCTCAATGGCTTTATCCATTTTAATGCTGTATGATTTTTCATCAAACATTTATTCTCCAATTTTAATTCTATAAAACTCTTTTATTTTTAAATCCGAAATTGATAGTTCTTTCACAATATCTTGAACTTTTTTCTTAGGCTCCATAACCCATGCCTGTGATAAAAGAGCATTTTCTTCTTTAAACTTGTTCATTTTACCAAGACTAATTTTTTTTGCAATTTCTTCGGGTTTTCCAGAGTTTTTTAGTTCTTCTGTGACAAGCTCTTGTTCTTTATCGACAACTGCTTGGTCGATTGAACTTGACTCTAAAGCTATTGGATTTGAAGCTGCTATATGCATTGATAATTGTTTTCCAAAGGTTTTAACTACATCAGAGTCATCTTTTGTTTCAAGCGACACAACAACAGCAAGTTTTGCAATGTTGTCTTTTACAACTGTGTGCAAATAATGATTATTTAATGTTCCTTCATTTTCTATTGTTTTAGTTTTGCCGATTGTGATTTTTTCTCCAATTTTTGCAACTAATGAGACTAAATTATCTTCTACAGATTGGCCATTTTTCATTTTAGAACTTTTTAATTCGTCAACATTTGAATTCTTTTCATTATTCAATTCACTAAGTTCTTTAACAAAATTTGTAAAATCCTCATTCTTAGCAACAAAGTCTGTTTCACAATTCACTTCAATAACTGAAGTTTTTTTTTCATTACCGCTAAGAGCAATCACACCTTCTTTTGCATCTCGAGACATTTTTTTTGATGCTTTTGAAATACCTTTAACTCTTAATATTTCAATAGCTTTATCAATATCACCATTAGACTCTTTGATAGCTAAATTACAATCTTTAAAACCAGCACCAGTTACTTCTCTTAATTTTTTAACATTTTCAATATCACTCATATTAGTTTAATGACTCCTTTTTTTTTGCAGAAAATTTTTGATCTAGCTTCTCTCTATCTAATTCTTGAGTAGTTTTACCTAGTGTTTTATCTTTATTTTCATTTAAAGATTCTTTTTTTGGTTCAGGTGCAGGTATAGAACTTTTAGCATTGTTGATTGTCTCTTTAATTAAACTACAATAAAGGTCTATTGATCTTCTTGCATCGTCATTACCTGGGATAGGATAATCTATGTTGTCAGGATTTGAGTTTGTATCTAATATTGCTATGATAGGAATTCCTAACTTCACAGATTCAGCTATAGCTAAAGACTCATAATTTGTATCAATAATAAAAACTAAATCAGGAGTTTTTTTCATTTCGGCTATACCCCCTAAAGATCTTTCAAGTTTATCTTTTTTAACACTCATTTTTAAAAGTTCTTTTTTAGTAAAACCTCTATTTTCAGCTACAAGATCAGACTCATATTTTTTCATTTTCTTGATTGAACCAGAGATTGTTCCCCAGTTTGTAAGCATTCCACCAAGCCATCTATAATTTACAAAATATTGATCCGTTTCTTTAGCAACCTCAGCAATTGCTTCTGATGCCTGTTTCTTTGTTGATACAAATAAAATTTTGCCATTATTGGCTATAGTATTATATACTTGCTCTAGAGCAATTTTTGTTAACTCCAAGGTTTGAGTAAGATCAATAATGTGAATGGAATCTCTTTTACCAAAAATGTATTTTTTCATTTTTGGATTCCATCTTAAAGTTTTATGTCCAAGATGAACGCCTGCTTCTAATAATTGCTGTATTGTAACGTTAGGTATTTTCATATTTATTCCCGGTTAAGCCACCACAGTAATTTCCAATTAAGGACCGGAGGTATAAAACCAACAACTGTGTGCGTGTTAATTTAATTACACGTCTATGTACTAGATTTTATCAATATAACAAGGGTTTATTTAACTTATAGTACTTGAAATCTCTCTTTTTCTTAAAAGATTAAGTGATTTTCGATCTAAATCTCTTAAATTTTTTAATTTAAATTTAAGAATTTTGTCTTCAGCAGTTAAACTAATATTAACTGTAGTTTTACCATCCTCATTTATCATTTTTAAGATTTCATTAATATCTTTTTCAGTTTTAACGTTAAAAGATACTTCATTAATTGGGCTATTAAATAAAGCTTTTAAGGATCCAATCTTTTGCACATTAACTCTTTTAAATCTATTCTCATCGTTAGAAATACTTTTGGAAAGTGTTAAAATCAGCGAATTACCTTCTTTTAAAATCTCTCGATTTAATTCCAAAATATCAGAAAATATAAAAAGTTAAAAAAAACTAGTTAGATCAGTTAATTTTAGAACTGCATAAGAATTACCTTTTGCAGTTTTTCTTTCTTGCACTTTCAAAAGAGTTGCAGCAATATTTGTATCCTTGATTTCATCATTGCTATTAAAATTTGAGTAATCTAAAATTTTATAATCAGCAAAAATTGATGTAAATTGGTTTAAAGGATGATCTGAAATAAAAAAACCAACTGCTTCAAATTCTTTAGATAAACGTTCTTCAAATTTCCAATCCTCAGTGTCATTTACAATGTTATTTTGTGTTGTTTCGTCTTCAGAAAATAAATCAATTTGATTTGCATTTTTATTGTCAAAAATACTTTTGGTTTTTAAAATAAAATTTGGAATTGAGTTAAAAAGTGATTGTCTATTTTTATTTGCTTTATCAAATGCACCTGATTTAACTAGACCTTCTAGTTGTAATTTATTCATGTCTTTTGGATTTACTCTATTTAAAAAATCATTTATAGATTGAAAGTTACCATTTTTAGTTCTCTCTTCTACAACATTAGAAATTGCCTCAAAGCCAACTGCTTTAATACCTCCTAAAGCATAATAAAATTTATTATCAATTGTTCTAAAATCAGCAAAACATTCATTAATATCAGGCCTAATGACTTCAACATTTAATCTTTTTAACTCTTCATAAAATTCACTTAATTTATTTTGATTTGAGATATCCATCGTCATAGAAGCTGCTATAAATTCTTTGGGATAATAAGTTTTTAAAAATGCAGTTTGATAAGAAATGATTGCATAAGCTGCAGCATGACTTTTATTAAAACCATATTCTGCAAAAGGTTCAATCTTTAAAAAAATTCCTGCCGCAACATCTTTAGCAATTCCATTTTTTAAAGCACCTGCTATAAAAACTTGTTTTTGTTTTTCTAATTCAGCTCTTTTCTTTTTACCCATAGCTCTTCTTAAAAGATCTGCTTGACCAGCAGTAAAACCAGATAATTTTTGTGCTATTTGCATAACTTGTTCTTGATAAATGATAACTCCATATGTTGGTTTTAATATATCTTCTAATAATGGATGAAGATAATCAGGTTTTTGTCTGCCATGTTTACAATCATTGTAGGTTGGAATGTTGCTCATAGGGCCAGGTCTATAAAGAGCAACTAGAGCAATAATATCCTCAATATGGTTTGGCTTCATTTGAACTAAAGCCTCTCTCATTCCTGCACTCTCTACCTGAAATAATCCAACGGTATTACCACTTGATAATAATTCAAAAACTTTTTGGTCCTCGTAACTAATATTTTCTATATTAAAATCTTTATGAATTTTTTTAACTAATTTTTGAGTGTTGTTGATTACTGTAAGTGTTTTTAATCCTAAAAAGTCAAATTTGACCAAACCAGCATTTTCTGCAGAATACATATCGAATTGTGTGGAAGGTAATAATAAGTCAGCTGAAACATCTTTATAAAGAGGAACAATTTCAGTAAGTTTTTTATCTGCTATAACAACTCCTGCTGCATGTGTTGCAACATTACGATTTAAACCCTCAAGTTTTAAAGAAAGATCTGTTAATTTTTTAACTCTAGAGTCTTCATTTACAAGTTTTTGTAACCTTGGTTCACCAGCAATGCATTGTGATAAACTTTGTGGCCTAGAAGGATCAAAAGGTATCATTTTTGAAATGCTATCAACAAAACCATAAGGTAAACCTAAAACTCTACCAACATCTCTGATAACCATTCTTGCTTTTAATTTACCAAAGGTAATTATGTGAGCGACACTATCTTTATATTTTTTAGTTAAGTATTCAAAAACTAGATCTCTTTTTTCCTCACAAAAATCTATATCAAAGTCTGGCATAGAAATACGATCTGGGTTTAAAAATCTTTCAAAAATCAAATTAAATTTAATTGGATCAACATCAGTAATAGAGAGACACCATGCAACTAAAGATCCAGCACCAGATCCCCTACCAGGACCAACTGGAATATCATTATTTTTAGCCCATTTAATATAATCAGAAACTATAAGAAAGTAACTGGCATATTTCATTTCAATAATAATAGAAAGCTCATGATCTAACCTATCTTTATATTCTAAAAAAATATTGTTATTTTCTGTTTCATTATTTTTTATTCCAAAAACTTTATGAAATTTATCTTTTAAGCCATGTAATGAGTCTTTTCTTAAAATATCATCTGCATTACCACCTTTTTCTGAACTAATATTTGGTAGAATTGGGTTAGAAAACAATGGTCTAAAATTGCATCTTAATGGAAAATTGCAATTATTTTCTAAAGCTTCGGGCAAATCTGAAAATAATTCTGCCATTTCTAAATTAGATTTTAAATAGTGTTGATCACTATATCGCTTCCGAGTTTTGTCGTTGATGTATGTTTTGCTCCCAATACAAATTAGAGCATCATGTGCTTCGTGCATATCTTTATTAAGATAAAATACCTCGTTAGTTGCAATAAGAGGAATTGAAAGTTCTAAAGATTTTTTTAAATTAAATTTTTCAAAACTTAATTCATTTTGATCATTATGACGTTGTATTTCTAAGTAAAATCGATCACCAAATTTTTCTTTGAGCTTACTATATAGATCTTTTATTTCAGTAAATTTACCTTTATCAAATAATTGACCAAATAATCCAAAAATAGTTCCTGACAAAATAGCTACACCATGGGTGTCTTCCAACAATTCATTAAAATCTAAATGAGGTTCCGAAAGCTCATCATTATTAAGAAATGAAAATGATGATAATTTAATTATTCTTTTATAACCCTCTTCGTCTAAAGCGAATAAAGGTAATAATCCTACAGTATCACTAAATTTAAAATTTATCTGAGTTCCAATAATTGGTTGAGTGCCTACTTTCGAAATTTTTTCTGCAAACTCTAGGGCTCCACATA
>Ga0233434_1002860_pt1 | contig 14571 bp, 17 predicted proteins | sample SI_122_August201_4_FD_182738 | JGI IMG/M metagenome (GOLD analysis project Ga0233434, IMG submission 182738) | Seawater microbial communities from Saanich Inlet, British Columbia, Canada - SI_122_August2016_120_MG | ecosystem: Environmental > Aquatic > Marine > Inlet | place: Canada: British... | reverse complement strand
AAGAAGAAGAAAATTGTTCTTGGAGGGTGCATAGTTTCTAAAAATGATCCTGAGTTAGAATGCAATGACTGTGGGTGGAGGTACTAGTTTGGGCGTATTAGGCAAGTTCCTTTTTTGGAGTTTAACTATTGGTCTGGGATTTGTCAATCCTTTGATCAGTGTGGCCATGGTTGTATTGTACTATCTTCCGGGAATCATCCAGGACATCTGCAAGCCCTGCAGTGAGCCTCAAGAAGAGTATGAGATGAATTCATTTTCTGAAGATGTTGCAGAGGAGATGAAATAATGTCAAACGAATTAGTTGATTCAAAAAAGAAAAGTGCATCTGAAGCACTTGTCAATTCCTTTGGCGGATACCCAATAGGATACGGGGTTGGAATTCTAATTCTTCCTCTTTGTACTGGATGGATACAGGAAGACCCATACACAGCAAACATTGCAATAACGGGAGTGTATGCCGCAGTGTCATTTGTAAGGTCATATTTTTTGAGAAGGATTTTTGAAAAGTATGGAATTGATGACAACTTTATTCGATTGGCAAAAAAGGGAATTGTGAAACTAATGGAACGAATAAGATGATCAAAAAATACTTTGAAAACTATTTTGAAAAAATCAAGGATACCAAAAAGGTGGCACGGGACAAAAACATCGGGGTGTGGTGGATGCCAGTCTTTGATTCATTTTTGATCACAATTTACTTTTCCTGGCAGCTGTCAGTCGGGGTATGGATTGCACTTGATGCATGGCAAAGCGGTCAGGATTACATTCCATGGTACATGGATTCGTTGTGGGAAATCTCATCATTTTCACTTTCCATATTCATGAGTATCATCACATTCACTGTCCTTGACAAAATCATATTGTTTTTCATCTACGTTCACTCGTATGCAAACAAACTGGTACTGCAAGGGATTACCAAGCTTGACATGTATCTTTGGAGAAAGACCGGAAGAGACACCGTGGTCACCAATTTCATTTGGAAGCTGCAAAGAAAGTACATGAGCCGCTCAAAAAGGGAGCGGAAGATTATGACGTTTGCATTTGTCGGGATAGTTGGGGCGTATTACGGATGGATGATACTGACATGATTATTTCAAATCATTTCAATGAATCTTCATCTCCCTCCTCACTATTAGATTCGGGTGGTCGATAATCATCGATGTATAATCGTACATCTCTAAGAACAATTTTCTTAATTTCATCAGGATTGCCAAAGCCTGCAGCATAAATCATATGGTTAATTTGATCCATGATTGCAAATTGTACTCGGCCTGTCATGATCTCTGCAACACTTTCTACAACACCTTCTTCATCTCCAGGTTCGTACTCTGTCAAAAATGCTTTCAATTCTTCATCCCGTTCTTCTACAGTTAGTTCATCTTTCCGCTCTTCATCATCATTCCGTTCTTCTTTATCCCATTCATCCATATGACATATTGTCCATTTCCAATTGATAAGCATTACATTCCCACTTAGGATTATTATTTCAAAGACAAAGAAGAAATCAAATGATTACTGACATGAGATTCAGAATTCAAGGTCTGCTCAGACAAATGCCTTCCAATCATCAATTTCAGATATAACTCTGATTCTTCATTGCAGTAAATGATTTTTGCATTGGCCAGTTTTAAAACTAATTGAAAACTACAGAACCAATAATTCAGAAGTTGGTATCAAAACTAACACCAAATTGCAAAAAACTAATCCACTTCAGGGTAGGGTTTTGTGTCAGGGGCCTCCAAGACATAGGAGTTCTTGCCCTTCTTTGTAACTATTATCTGGTGCCCCTCAAGAAACTGGTAGACGTAAAGCTGTCCTGTCATAATGTCGTCCTTGTGGTTTACCTTTAGCTCGTAAGTTGTGTCATGAAACTTTATCTTGAACTTTACATCGGACTCTGGAAAGAATTCACGGTCTGCCTTTTGAATGTGCCAGTATCGGTGTCTTGCTTCTGGTTTTTTGAGAGGTCGCGAGTACTGTTCCATCTGAATCACTTTGCATAGTCAGTTATCATTATTCTATGTTTTCCTTCTGCCATGCACTTTACCATTGCCTTTGCAATCTCCTTTACAACCGGAACCACAACTGCGTTTCCAAACTGCCTGTAAGCTTGGTTGTCTGAAACTGGAATTTTGAATTTTTCTGGGAATCCCATAATCCTTGCACATTCCCTTGGAGTGAGCCTTCTCGGGTTCTTTTCTCCCTGGTCAATTAGTATTTCAGCTCCGTCCTTGTAGTACCTTGCACTCAGTGTCTTTGCAATTCCCTTCTTGTCTGCAAAAAATTTCTTTTTTTGTTCCGGTGTCCAGGACTTTAAATCTGCTGACGTCACTATGTCATTTTTGCTGTATCCAAACCCGTTTCCCTTTGCCTTGTGCTTTGCCCTGTGTCGCTGCAGTGCATTCCATGTCCCGTCCTTGAGAGTATATTTCTCATCCACATCATCCTCAAGAACATCACCTAACACAGGTCTTTTGTCTACTAGTTCCGGGAATTTAAAGTCAAGTGGTTCCTTGAAGCCGACAATGAATATTCTCTCCCTGTGCTGCGGAACAACTTTTCCTGCATCAACAACCTTGTAATGAATGTCATAGTTCAGCTCCTTTTCCAGTGCGTTGACAATCACCTTGAACGTGTTTCCCTTGTCATGGCTTTGCAAGTTCTTTACGTTTTCAAGCAAGAATGCACTTGGCTGTTTTTCCTTGATTATTCTGCATACGTCAAAGAACAACGTTCCCTGTGTCTCGTCTTTGAATCCGTGTTCCCGTCCAAGATGGTTCTTTGAAACTACACCTGCAATGGAAAACGGCTGGCACGGAAATCCTCCAACCAGTATGTCATGGTCTGGAATTTCCTTTTCGTCAATTTCTGTAATGTCTCCGTGAGGAACTTCCCCAAAGTTTGCCTCATACGTCTGCTGCGAGAACTTGTTCCACTCTGATGAGAAAAGACACTTTCCTCCAGATGACTCAAAGGCCTGACGAAGGCCTCCGATTCCTGCAAACAGATCAATAAACGTAAAATTTTCTTTCTTTGCCAATACTCATTTTATGTCTGAAGGATCTTATTTCTTTTCCTTTCAAAAATAATCAATCAATGATCAAGGTTATAGGCCATTTGATATTTTGATCCGTTATTCTGTCAGACAAATTTGAAGAAACATTAGAAGTCAGGAAAAAAATTGTGGAAATCTACACGTCTAAAGTGCATGGCAAAAAGGCAGACATCACAGGTTCTGATCCAAAACACTCCGGGAAGGAGGGACATTGGCTGGAAAAGCAGATGGGCGTAGAGCCCAACGCAAGCAATACTCCTGACTTGTACGGATATGAGATGAAAAACCACTCCAACAGTGTTGTCACGTTAGGTTCATGGGATCCAAACTACTGGATCTTTCGAAACGAGCAATACGACATCACAAGAGATGATTTTCTAAAAATATTTGGAAAGCCAAATCCGCTAAAAAACAATAGAATGTCGTGGTCTGGAACACCCGTTCCAAAAATAGATGGGACCAATTCTTTTGGAATGAGGATTAATGTTTCAGAAGACAATTCGGTTTCTTTTTTTTATTCGTTTGCAGAAGACAAAAGGGAAAACAAAAACAAAGTTGTTCCAAAAAGTCTTCAAGCGGATGATTTGGAAATATGCAGATGGAACTCAACGGGCAAGAAATCATTGTATGAAAAGCTTGATAAAAAATTTAATCAAAACGGATGGTTCACATGCTTTAGGGATGACAACGGAACATACAATTCAATTGCGTTTGGAAAACCCATAACATTTGAAACGTTTATGGAATATTTTAAAGCGGGAAAAATTTACTTTGATTGCGGAATGTATCAGGGAAACAACAGAAACTACTGCCAGTGGAGAGCAACAAACACATTTTGGGATTCCCTGATTGTCGAAACTTATCCGTAGGTTTTTTCCATGACAGACATCTTCACTCCGGAAAAACGATCATGGGTCATGTCTAGGATCAGGGGCAAAAACACAAAGATAGAAATCAAAATGGAAAAGATTCTCAAAAACACTGGATTCAAGTTTGAAAAGCATCCGGAGATGTACGGCAATCCAGACTTTGCAAACAAGAGAAAGAGAATAGCAATATTCTGTGACGGGGACTTTTGGCACGGATACAGGTATGACGAAAAGAAAAGACCTGCAAAAAAATACTGGCAAGACAAGATTGAAAACAACATGAGACGCGACAAAAGATACAGCCGAAGGCTCAGACGGGAGGGATGGTCGGTCCTAAGAATTTGGGAGCATGACATTGAGAAGAATCCCGAGAAATGCATGAGAAAAATAGTTGCAAAGTTTCGTTCTAGATAGAACTACACCTTAGAGAAATTCCACGGCAGTACAGACTGTCATTGGTTTTGATCCATGCCGTCCAATTCCCTTATCCTGCTCATGGTTGCGTTGATCTGGAATTGTATCTGCTTGTCTACAAGGTATGCCAGGGCCGTCTCTTCGGAAGTGCCCTTGCGTTCAACTTCTGACGACAGTTTTGCCTCCATCTCGCTTCTCCTTCTACCTTTGAGAACTCCTTCTTTCTCTTCAAGTTTACTCATTTTCACCCTAACCTGCCATTGTCTTACATCGGCGTCAGGATTGGAATGTATTTCAGATATCCTTTCTGGAAATTTACGTAACAGATAGTTCGCCTTTTCTGTCACAAATATTTTTTTGATTTCATGTGAATTTACCAATAATTCAGATACTTCCTTGCGCATCTCCAAAATCTTTTCAACAATTATTTCCTCCAGCTCGTATCTTGCGACAATTTCTTTTTGAATGAAATGGCGTTCCTCTTTGCTGAAAGTTTCTTTGCCGTTTTGTTTTTCTCCATCAGCAAATGAGATTACAGGATTTTTCAACTTTGCAAACTCCAAGCCTCTTTGGCTTAGCGTTATCTCCAGTTCTCTTTTCTCACCCCTTGCTGCAAGCAGCCCCATCTCAAGACATGCGCCGGAATATACCAGGCCGTGATCCTTCATCGTGGACTTTCCGACAAATTGGGAAAAGAACCTCACTCTGCTTGAGAGCTGGCGTGTTGAAACGAATTGTCGGATCTTGTCATCGACACTTCCCCGAAGTCCACGAACGTTGTTTCTAAATGACTTTGGCCGCTCCTTGTGCATTTTTTCATACCTATCAACCAGGGCCTCCTGCGGAAGTGGAAATCCCTGATGCACTGTCGAGTCCAAGGATTTGTTTTGGTGTATTTCCTGGACAAACTTTTCAATTGCCTTTGCTATCTCGTCGCTGAAGTCGTCAAGGTTCAGCCATGTCTGTTGTTCTCTGTCCATTATCTGTGCAACAATATTCAGAACTATCTTTATTGGAAAAAACCGGTTATGAAATATCCATATCAGGCCAGCTGATTCCTCGCCATAGATTTTGTCCTGCGGATATACTTGGAGGTTGTCATTGCCTGGCTCCATCAGACCTTCCAAGGTCTTGAAAGTACTGTCTGACAGCGAATGGACTGAGACATAACGGTCAGGACCAAACTCAGAATCTTCAGGTTCAGTCAATTGGTTATTTTCAGTTTCTGCAAAAGTCTCGCTTTGTTTGGAATCCACAGGATTCAGCTTCTCATGGATTGCCGCAAAGATGAACGCATACTCGTCATCATACTTTCCGGATTTTACGGCAGCCATGATTTTCTCCATAGTGAGAGGATCTAAAAACAGACGAATATCCATGTTCATTATAATGGAGTTATACCAATATAAAAGATATATGGAATTTATGATTTGTCTGTTCATTATTGTTCAATTTTTAGGCATGAATATAATGGCGATCAGTAATATAATCGCAGTATAATGGTTATATTACAAAAACTTATATAATACAGTATTCTATAGGGTATATGGAACTTGAATCTAACAATATACAGTTGAAAGAAAATGAAGACGGTCACACGCTTGACACTTGCGGGGCCATCAAAATTTTTGAGAACCCAAACATGGCAAGCCTCTTGCTGTGTCGTCTGGACCTCAAGGGATCACAGATTCACTTGACTTCCCAGACCGTGTTTGAGCTAAAGAAACTGGGTTATGATTTTGAGCAGATTGCAAAACACATCCAGCAGACAGTCGGGGCAGCCATCATAGTCGGAGACATAACGCAGGACATGGAAAACGACGCAGAGTATCTGGAGACAGTCTGTCCAACATTGCATTTTGGAGACAGCCAGATTCTTGCATACTCAAAAGCCACCGGCACCACACTGATCACATGCGACAGGGGCCTAGTCAAGGCCGCAAGAATGTCCAATGTCAACGTAGTCAATCCGGACCTGTTGCACTGCGGCGAGTCTGCAGCAAAGGCAAGAACATCCAGATTGCGCGGAGATGTCAAATGGTGGATTTCAGGACAGCTCCAAACAAGGCAAAGATTCCAAGCAGAGGGGGCAATGGCATGAGCAGCAGCACCACACAGCGCAAGATACTTGAGGACAACGTCAGGGTCGGAAGGTTCTGCGAAAAGGTTGCAAGAGACGAGTACGAATACGACGGATGGAACGTCACTCCGGCATCATACGGCTATGACTTTCTTGCAGAAAAAGAAACTGCAGACGGAACAAAGATCACAGAGCATGTCGAAGTAAAGGCAGGGAATGCAAGGCTTTCAAGACTCCAGGTGGAAACGATGCAGAAGTGCAGAAGGGAGGGAAAGTCCTACAGGGTGTACAGGGTAAACTCAAACTACATTGCCGAACACATCGACAAAGAACCAAGTTCAGCAATGCCTTGTGACAAACAGGTGCAAGACTGCGACAGGTTCAAAAAAACTTTCAGCAGCACATTTCAAATTATAAAAAAATTCAGCGGAATAATGTTACATCGTAATACAATGCATGACGGAACAAAGATCATACTTTTAGGTAAGCGATTTACAAAAAAGTATTGCGTTTTTCTAATTTGGGGGACAAACAATAATGGCTGATTTTGATAGTGGCAGTAAAAGACGTTTAGTTATACAAGTTGATCAAGTAGTTGATCAGATTATTTCAGGGTACAAGGACAAAGAGCAACGTGCCAGCCACTGGGTCCAAAAAGACGGAATTCAAAACTGCTGGGATGCAAGAAAGGATCCTCAAAACAAAAACAAGAATTGGAAGTGCGAAGTAGAACTTCATCAAGATAAAAAAATGAGCATTGTCACAATTACGGACTATGGGACTTGGGGCCTTACTGGTAAAAGGTTAGAAGAAAAGGACTTGTTGAAGGAGCAAGCCATCGAGGAACGTTGGTGCCGATTTGAAAACTATGCATTTAACAACAAAAATACAAAACAGAAACATCTGCTAGGATCTAGGGGACGAGGAAAATTTGTCTTCTCCGGGGCATCTGAGTCAAAGACAACACTTTATGAAACTCTTCGCGATGACAAAGTTTACCGACTTGGAAAACGAGTTGTAGAAAAATTAGATGCACCTAACTGGCTTGAAGAAGGTAAAAAAGCAAAAGATATTTTGACAGATGCAACAAAGGGAATGCTTAAACCGCTAACCCATGTCGGTACAAGAATCATAATCATGGATCCTTCCAAAGAACTGGTGGAGGACATACAAGACGGACACATGGAACAGTTCATCTCAGAAACTTGGTGGGAGATAATTGAAAAATCTGGCGCAAAAATCGTAGTGAATAATGGAACAACTTCCAAAACCGTAAAACCGTTTACACAATCACTTCCGTGTTCTGCCATGACACAGACAAAGGTATCAAGACCCAAGACATCCAAAGACCAGGAAATTTTCATAAAGGAAAGTGTACCCATTACAAACACCAACTACAGAATCAAAAAACTGTACATACTGTATGATCCGAACAGATCATTTGATGACAGACAGATTGGAATTTCCGTTCAAAGGGGCGGAATGAGTATCTGCCGCTTCCCTATGACAGAATTGGGAATAAATTTGAGCGACCACATGACAGGATACGTTCTAGTCGATGAAAAGTTTCAAGACGAGATGCGAAAAACCGAAGGCCCTGAACACTACTCTTACAACTGGAGTTCCAAACCCACATCAAGTCTTTCATTTGTTCTCAAGAAACTATACAAAGAATTTGCAACAAAACAGCTAGGGTGGAAGGAGAATACATCTGGCAAGTCATCAAAATCAGATCAGAAGGCAGATGATAGGGCCAGAAACAAGGCAAATGAGATTGCAAAGAGAATGGGATTTGGAAAGGGAAAGCGAACTAGAGGACCAACCCACTGTAGACTTCCGAAGAAGAAGATTGCAAAAATTGTGGGCTTGCAGCTAAATGACCTTGAATTTCCAAAGGCCGATACACTGCGCATAAACTATGGAGAATTCCTTAAAAAAATTGGTGCAAAAGTTATCAACACTTCAAGCAACGACATCAAAGTTGGAATAAAAATTGAGATTAGATCGATTGAAAAGGATATTCAAGTATATGGAAAAGAGGTTTTTACCACAAATGATTTTTCATCAAAGAAAAAATGCGAAACAGGTTACTGTAGCAACATCAGTCTAAAGATCGACAAAAAGGATTACTCACCAGGAAAATATCACGTGAAGTCAACCCTTGCACTAATTACACCATTTGGAAAATTTACAAAAGGCCAAATCCTTGATGTTTCTGAGAGAGCATTTTGGGTAGAAACAGATCCACCTGAGAGTGGAATTTGGGAAGGCTTTGAAGCCGCAGACTTTTCATTAATGCAGGATGAGTACAAGACAAGAAGATCATATGTGAAAGATGGAACAAGAGAAGGTTCGTACATACTTGTTTACAGCATCAGTCATGCGGCACACAAAGCATTAAAGAGTACAGATGAAAAAGCAGTTGCCCAATACAGGTATTGCCTTACCGTTCCCGAACTCTGTGTGCTAGATATTGAAGAGGATGACCCTGAACAGTTTACTCTGTTTACAGAATCTGATCGAAAACAAGGAATGGGACACATTGCAAAGAGGATAAACGACACAGTAGACAAATACACTGATTCAAAATATCTGGATGATGTGTAGTGGTAATACTCGTAAGAACAGTCCAGGAAGATGGCACCATTGTTAAATCATATCCTTCAATCGAAGTTGTAACAACCGAAAAAATTATCCAAGCAGAATTACAAGATAAAAAAATCAAGGAAAAAATCTGCGGCATAGAAAACAACCCAGAAAAGAAATCATTGATTCAACTCAAGGGCGGGAAAAAAGATATTGTAAAGCTCCACCATTATATTGGAACCGAGCTAAAGCCGTTCATTGAAAGTCTGAAACTAAACAATAATGACAAGCAATACATCTGGGGCGCAATTAATTATCACGCAGACAAACTGAAACTAGTTGGTGAAACCAGGTTGGACAGACAACGTGGACATAGAAACACATGGAAAAACTGCATTTTTCTTGCAGGGTATTCAGAAGAGGACGCATTTGAGCTGGACTGGGGAAACTGGGTGGAAATCTTTGATGTTACACTGGCAACAAAGGATTCCAGAATAATTGACTGGATAATTTCCACAAAACGTGAAAAATATGACAAAGAAAAAGATGGCAGCCTTCAAACGTGGTTCAGAATTCTCAGAAAAGCTGTAACTTTTAGAGTAAGCAAAGAAAGAAAGATTGACACAACGTATCTTGATGATGACGAGCTGAAGGCAGAGCTTGATGCGGCACTGGCCACAGCAGAACCAGATTTCAAATCCACAAGGGACGAAGTTGCAAAGAGAAAAGCAAATAACAAAGCTGTTGTCTTAGCAGAGATAAAAAAAAATCCCTTCATAAGAGAATTATGTGAAAAAGAATTTTTTGTTAATGAGCAACCACCTAAAGACGGAATTTGTGAAGGATTTGAAGCTGTTGACTTTTCCAATTTTAAAGAAATAGAAAAATCAAGAAAAGCATATTTTACGGATGGAAGCAAGCCAGGCACATACATCATACGCTACAACATAGAACATGCATCAGAGTTTAATGCCATAGCAAAGAAATATTCCAGCAGTCCAAAGAAAAAAACAGATCCAAAGAAAAAAACTTCAGCTGCAAAGAAAAAAAAAGCCAGCGGAAAGGGAAAGCAGGCCCGATGACGCTAGAAGAGAAAGACAGGGTTTCACTTGACGAGCAGGGACTGCACCTCAAGGAGTTTCTGATTACAGACACCGACATAGTCTCATACTTTGGGAATCTTCCAGAGTCAGAAAGTTTGGAGGAGAAGGTATCAAACTTGATCAGGATTGGAATCGCAGTAAGCAACTCCGTCAGTACAACTGAGAATGTGAATTATGTCGAGAAGGCCTTTGAGAATCTCGGCTCTGACTTTACTAAAAAATTAAACGATGCGTTTGCAGACGGTGGAAAGTTCTCCGACGTTATTGCAAGCCACTTCGGGGAGGACGGAAAGGTCATCAAGGAGATATTTGATCCCAATCGAATAGGAAGCCCGCTGCAGATACTAAAGCAGGATTTGGATTCAAGCTTGTACGAAATCAGAGAGAAGCTAGGAATCAACACCGCAGTGGAAAAGGAAAAGGAAAGAGGAACAAAGAAGGGGTTTGACTTTGAGGACCAGTGCGAGGAAAAGCTGCAGTGGATTGCAAGAATTCATTCCGACAAGCTTGATAGGACTGGCGACACTCAAGGAAAGATCACAGCGTCAAAGAAAGGCGACTTTGTTTTGACGCTGGGAGACATTAACAAAAAGATTGTTTTTGAAATGAAGGACAAGGACAGCGTTTCAGAAAAATACATTCACAGCGAGCTAAAGGAAGCAATTGAGAACAGGGAGGCAGACTATGGGATTTTTGTAGCAAGGGGCAAGGACTCGTTGCCTGATTCGGTTGGCTGGTTTAACGAGTATGACGGAAACCACCTGGTATGCGCAGTGGAAAACGGTGACAGCGAGGAAGTGATGGACGGCGAAATCATCCACATTGCATACAAGTGGGCCAGGGCAAGGCTTCGCATCGAGGCAAGCAAGGAAAAGAAGACAGACTCATCCTCAATACTCAGCAAGACTGGCGAAATTCAGGACAAGCTGGGCGACTTGTCAAAGATCAAACGACAGTGTACCAACATTGACAAGTCCACAGAGGCGATACGGGCCACCACAAAGGAAACCGAAAAGGCAATCAAAAAGCAGGTGGAAGAGATTATCGAATCCATGTCGCAGTGACATGACAGAGTAAAAAACTCCACAGGAATTTGAAAAGAAAATCAGTCCGAATCGGATTTTGGAATATTGTATGTGCCGTGACTTACTCTTTCAACAAGTCCCGACTCTTTCATTTTGATAAGAATTGACCTGGCTGAGCCGTTGCTCATTGACAGTTTTTTCATGATGTCAGTTACGTTCTGTGCACCCTCTTCCGTCATCAGGTCAAGTACTTTTTTTCGCAACGGGGTCGGAGGTGCTGCCATGTTTTATTGTCAGAAAGTTATCACGTAAAAGGGTTTAAGATTTAATCATTTAAAATCAGCAATTGAAAGTATTTTCTTTTTCTTAAACAGATTCCAAAACGTATCATTTGAAATTTTTTGTTGCTTTACCAAACCATATAGGACTAGCAAATCATGTGCCAGGATGACGGTTCCAGGTACTTCCTGTTCGTGTAAAATATTTTTAAAATTTCTTTCACCTGCAAAATTATTGCCTACAACATATACAAAATAGTCAAGTCGGTATGTCTTGCCACTTTTTTTTCTTTTCTTCCGCTTCGCAATGTACGTATGGACCATTTTATCCTTGTCTTGGATTGGTAAGGAATATTTTTTTCCACTTTTACATTCAAGAATTCCAGATTTTAAGATTTTTGAATTTAGGATCAAGCCATCAACATCCCCACCTCCGGTGAATGCTTCTTTTTTTGTACAAAATCCAAGATCAGTAAACATGTGCCTTGTCATTTTTTCAAAGTCTTGATCATCCACGCCAGATTTTCCACATTCTTGATAATATTCAACAAAGGAGGCATCCAATCCCGAATTTGAAGTAAGATCAAAGGCATCAGGATTAGACTGAATGATCTCAGTAATATCTTCAGGTCGGATTGCAGTCTTATCTACAATTTTTTGAATTAATTTTGTAACGTCAGTTTTTGGAGTTCTTCTCATGATATCGTCAAAGGCTTTGTTAATTTTTTCAAAAAGCTTTGCTTCACGCGTTTTAGGTTTTGTGCGTTTTGTTGTTGCCTTGTGTCGATTAAAGTCTAAACCATAATGCTCATAGAAAGCACGTTCTCCAAATTGATCACGAATTGAAAAAGGATATTCACGTTCATGTTTTTCCAAAATATCCTGCATGTTTTTGTAATTTCTGTTATCAATAGAAATTATTTTTGTGGTTTCATCATAGTGTATTTCATGTATGAACTTTATATGATTGAAAAAGGTGTTTGCCAAATCAGTGTTTATGTATCGCCAGTGACCTGCAATAGTGTCTGGAGTGTCAGTTCTTCCGGATGGACGATGTGTTTCCATGTGATTTCTGATTAGGTCAGTTCTGTCCTTCAGTTCTTTGCCGCCATTATTTTTCTCCTTGCGATATTTTAGAATTTGTTCTTTCGCCAACTCAAAGTCTGATGGTGTTTGCATATTTAGAAGAAATAATGCAATTTCTGCTTGTTCTAAAAAATTTATTTTTTTGTCAAGCAGCATCTTAAGGATTATTCTAAATGGAAAGATTTTGAAAGTTGGTTCCAAGCGTTGATGTTCACTGTAAGGGGATCTTAGCTGAAAGTTTAGTATCTGATGAACAACTTGTTGATAAAAAAATCTGCCCTCTATGATCACTCTACCTGCACTAGTGATTGTAACATTTCCATCATCATACCAAAGACCATAAACCTTTAGCAAAGATGCCCAAGTTCTTCCTCCACTTCCATTTTCACTTACATTTCCAGTCTTTACAGGATTATCAGCCTCAAAATTTATCTGTAATTGGTTATTTCCCCTCCAAACATTACCTTCAGCAATTTTTGCAAAAGATTTGAGGGATTCTTGTAGATCCAATAAAGAACGAGTAGGTCTTGGCATTGTCCAAAGAGTTCGATTTGCCACAAAACACCATATTGTCTCACACTAATAGAGTTGATCCTGTTTAGAAGGTAATAGGATCATTACCATGTCTCTTTTTTAGATACTGACAAAAAATAGACAAATTGATTATAAACAACATGAAAGAAGTTACTGAACAGAGCATGACAGATTATCTTAATGTGGTAGATCTCTTTTCGGGACCGGGAGGTCTGTCAAGGGGATTTGAGGATGCCAAAAATCATAATTTCAAATTCAAAACAGTTGTTGCAAATGACATTAACAAGTATGCAGGTGAAACGTACAAGGAAAATCACAAGGGAACGGAGTTTATCCTGGGCAGCATATCTGAAGAGGAGACAAAAAAGAAAATTATTTCTGCGGTGAAAAAAAGTACCGGAAAGTCTACAGTTGATCTTGTGATCGGGGGGCCGCCATGCAAGGGTTTCTCATTTGCAAACAAGATGACAAGGGACATGGACAATCCGATGAACCACCTCATGTTTCACTATCTTGAGATGGTAAAGAGACTAAATCCCTCGGCATTTGTAATGGAAAACGTTCCAGGAATCATTGCCATGGAAAAAGGCAATGTGATCAAGGGCCTGATTGAAAAATTCAAGGAATTGGGATACAAAAATACAGACTACATGTTTCTAAACGCCGCAGATTACGGGGCGCCGCAATTCAGAAAAAGAGCGTTCGTTGTAGGCTCAAAAAGCAAGATTCCGATAGAGACTCCAAAGCAGACTCACGGTTCTGCAGAAGATTTGAAAAAAGACCCGTCGCTGTTGCCCCATGTCACATTAATTGATGCAATTGATGATCTGCCGGCAATCAGGACAGGAAGTACGACATCGCGCAGTGACGAGTATCTTGAAAAATTAAATCCGTTTCAGATGCAGATGAGAAAAAAATCAAGCGGCGTAAAGGACCACGTAATCACAAAAAATTCTCCTCTAATAATTGAAAGAATCAAGACAGTTCCGCCAGGAGGCAACTGGGAGGACATTCCAAGAAAGCTGATGCAAGTTGATGGAAAGTACAAGAAGATTGAGCAAGCACACAGCATGATTTACAAGAGACTGCTCAAAAACGAGCCGGCAATTACAATTACAAATTTCAGAAAGGGAATGATGATTCACCCGACACAAAACAGGTTGTTTTCTGTAAGGGAAGCTGCAAGAGTTCAGACATTTCCTGATGACTATGTTTTCAAGGGAGGACTCAGTGCAAAACAGCAGCAAGTAGCTGACGCAGTTCCCGTAATGCTTGCAAAAAAGGTTTCAGAGTCTGTCTTAAAACACCTGCATCAGGAAATCAAAATTGCGTCTGTTTAGGAACTAAACACACTTCATTTGTCGTCCCAATATTTCTTAACATCCTCTTTGGACATATTTTTGAATTTTTTGTTCTCATTATCTAGTTTCTTTTCTTGCATCAATTTTTTTAATCGTAAAATCTCAATGACATCCTCACCTAATCCTTCATCCTCATCGTCCTCATCGTCCTCATCGTCCTCATCGTCCTCATCGTCCTCG
>Ga0233434_1002854_pt1 | contig 14585 bp, 13 predicted proteins | sample SI_122_August201_4_FD_182738 | JGI IMG/M metagenome (GOLD analysis project Ga0233434, IMG submission 182738) | Seawater microbial communities from Saanich Inlet, British Columbia, Canada - SI_122_August2016_120_MG | ecosystem: Environmental > Aquatic > Marine > Inlet | place: Canada: British... | reverse complement strand
GAAGAATCTATCGAATCTGCTCAACGTGAGTCGATGGCTTACTTTGGGCGTGATGAGATTTACATGGAGCGCTATCTAACTGCTCCTCGGCACATTGAGATTCAGGTTCTGGCCGACCAACACGGCCATGCGGTTTATCTTGGTGATCGGGATTGTTCGGCCCAGCGCCGTCACCAAAAACTTATTGAAGAGGCACCCGCTCCGGGGTTACCCGATGATATTCGTGTCGCCATGGGTGAGGCGGCGGTGAAGGTGGCTTTGGGTTGTGGTTACACCAATGCCGGCACGGTGGAGTTTCTTTATGAAAACGGAGCTTTTCACTATCTCGAGATGAACACCAGGCTTCAAGTGGAGCACCCGGTAACCGAGTTGGTAACTGGCCTGGACTTAGTGGAGCAACAACTTTTGGTGGCGGACGGCCAGCCGCTGACCTTCACTCAAGAGGACGTGGAAATCCGCGGTCACGCCATCGAGGTACGTATCAATGCCGAAGACCCGGCCGGCGGAGCTTTTTTACCCTCACCCGGGCGCATCAACACACTGAAACTCCCTGACGGTTTTGGGGTGCGTTTTGATGCCGGTTACGAAGCCGGTGACGAGGTCAGCCAGTTTTACGACAACTTGGTGGGGAAACTGGTGGTTTGGGGCGCCAATCGAGACATCGCTATTCGACGCACCCTGCGGGCTTTGGGCGAATTAGAAATCACCGGGGTGGCTACCACTATTCCTGCCGATATCGCCATTTTGTCTCATGAAGACTTTCAGGCAGGCACGCATTCCACCAAGTGGGTTGAAGAAACGTTGGATCTTTCTGAGGTCAAAGCCGACAAGGGTGAACCTCCCGCAGAGGTAGATCAGCCGGCGATAAAACGTGAAATGTCGGTGGAGGTGGACGGTAAACGCTTCGCCGTCAGCATGTGGGTGCCGGACCCATTAGCCACCCCCGTCGCTGGTGCTCCTCGCCGGCGCCAGAGCCGTTCTGGGGGCAGCGGAGGCAGCGGTAGCGGTCAAGTAACCGTGCCCATGCAAGGCACCATTGTCAAAATACTCGTTGAGGTGGGCGACACGGTAGAAGCCGGCGACCCGATTTGTGTGTTGGAAGCCATGAAGATGGAAAACAACATCGCCGCCGAAAAAGCCGGCACGGTTACCGAAGTACGCATCGCCGTGGGCGACTCAGTAGGCGGCGGCGACGTCGTTGCGGTGGTTGAGTAGGGCTAGTCTCACTAGTCGTACAGCAATGGCGAAAGTGCCTCAATAAAAGCTTTAGCGCTGTAATGATACGACAGTTCTTTTGACCGATCCAACCCAGAAGCAACGATTGATTGATACACCTTTGGATCGCTAAGCACCTCAAAAATTACCGCTGCCACATTCGTTGGTTTTTTCTCTAGAAGAAGTAACCCACTTTTGCCTACTGTTTCCCCTACCGCCGCCACATCAAAAGCAACTACTGGAAGCCCGTGATGCATGGCTTCCACTAACGGCACCCCATAACCTTCATGGTCTGATAGAGAGAGGTATATATCCGCAGACCGAAAATAATCTCTCTTCTCTTCCTCGCTCACTACCCCAACCATTCTTACTGCTTCAGAGATCCCCAATTCAGAGAGCAAATCTTGCAACTTCTTTTGATAAGAGGGCAAACCCCCGCCCACCAAAGTGAGAGTTGCTTCAGAGTCGTATAACTCTCGATAAGCAGCTAATGCCACTATCAAATCGTGTTGAGCCTTGTTCGGAACTAATCGCCCCACAAATAACCACTGAGATCCTCTCAATACTGGCTCCGTTCGCGGTTTTCGCTCCACTCTCTTTCCGAAATCCGCCAAAACCGGGATCGTCAGAACATTCGCAAACCCGAGTGCACGCAATTCGGATGCGTTGAATTCAGAATCAGCAATCGCCATTCGGGCACGTTTTGCCATTCTACTCAACTGTTCTCTGCCCTGTCGAAGTTCGAAAGCCAGATTTGGCGCCAGTTGATCAAAATAATGGGCCGGTGTTATATTGTGATAATTGACAATCAGTGTCTCCTGGCGGAGGAGAATCTCTTCAACCATTTCTGACCCGGTAGCCGCCTGATAGATAAGAAGGTCTCTACCTGATCTTTCTGTTTTAAATCTTCTCCAATGCTTTGCAGGGGCGGGACTCCTCCGTTCCCCAGACCAAATTAGAGAACGATTTCCAACATTTGTAACAAGCCCATGAAGATTCTTTGTATGCACCCCAAGCGCATCATGAGGTCGAAACGTTGGGGTCAGGTGATGAACGGTAATAGGCATAGTAAGAAAATATCCAAAATATTTTTATTGTTTCTCCACGGCAATCATACATCCGTCTAACATCTTACGAAAGGAACCCTGCTTCCGCTAAACTGTAACATGACTGTCCACGGCTCTGCATGAGAAGTCGTCCTGATAAATTTCTTTGAGGAGCAAAATGTTATGAGCGGGAAACAGCAAGCGCTTCAGGCGGACCATCGCTCCCAATCCAATGGAAGCATCCGTCAAATAATCGCTTACCGGGGATTGCTTTTCAATCTAACTCGGACCGAACTACGCCTTCGTTACAAAAACAGCATCCTTGGATTCTTCTGGTCGCTCCTCAACCCCTTACTCTACCTTGTGGTATTTACCTTAGTTTTCCAGGAAGTTCTTCGTACTCAGATTCCGATGTTTGCCATATTTCTTCTTTCTGGGCTTCTGATCTGGAACTTTCTTTCAACCAGCCTCGGCAACGGAGCTGGTTCGATCATCGGTAACGCTTCCATCGTTCAAAAAATTTGGTTTCCCCGTGAAGTTCTTCCTCTGGCTAGTGTAGGAGCGGCTCTCGTCCATTTTTTCCTTCAAGCATCGGTGCTCACAGTCGCTCTTTTGGTCTTTCGCCACGCCCCAGATTGGCAAGCACTACTTCTGCTTCCCCTGGCTCTACTGGCAATTGTAGTGCTTGCTGCAGCAGGCGCTCTTTCTCTATCTGTCCTCAATGTTTATTATCGAGATGTACAGCACCTTCTAGAAGTGACTTTGCTCGCTTGGTTCTGGTTCACTCCAATTGTTTACAACTACAACCTTGTCGCTGAACGACTGGGAACCTCCAGTTGGCTAGCCATGCTTAACCCTGTTACTTCTATAGTCCTTACCTTCCAACGGGCCCTGCATAACCCACCACCGGGCTATATCCCTGATATCTCTCTTTGGCTCTACTTCCGTAACATTTCCATCGTCTTGACCGTCTCTACCTTGCTCTTTATTGGTTCTTTACGTTTATTTCGACGACTTGATGGTCAATTAGCAGAAAAGATATAGGCGGAATCATGGCAGACCTTGGCGGTATCTCTGTTCAGGACGTAACCAAAACTTTTCGCATCTACCAAGAACAATTTCGAACGCTCAAAGAACGAGCTCTTCACTTTGGCAAGATTCCATATCATGAGTTTGATGCTGTGCACCAAGTTTCTTTCAACGTGCCCCCAGGGTCCATGACCGGTCTTCTCGGCCATAACGGATCGGGGAAATCTACTTTGCTAAAATGTATTGCGGGAACTCTCAGGCAATCAACCGGAACCATCCAAGTCCAAGGGAGAATGGCTGCCCTATTGGAGCTCGGAGCAGGGTTTCATCCTGAACTTACCGGCAGAGAAAATCTCTATCTTGCCGGATCAATACTAGGACTGAAAAAACACGAAATAACCAGTCGCCTAGACCGCATAGTTGAGTTTGCAGAACTAGGCGACTTCATTGATAACCAAATGAAACACTACTCCACTGGAATGTTCGCCCGGTTGGGATTTGCCCTTTCCGTACATGTGGAACCTGAGATTCTATTAATTGATGAAGTTTTAGCAGTCGGAGACGAAGCTTTCCAACTCAAATGTTTAGACCAAATTCGCCGCTTTCATGATGAAGGAGTCACCATGCTATTCGTCACACATGATGTTGACCTTGCCGCATCTATCTGCGACAAAATCATCGTCCTTGATCATGGCCGGGTGATTGCTCAGGGTGACCCTAGCGAAGCAGCGATTACCTATCGTCAGTATCTCCACACCGATGAAGCAATTACTTCGATGGAAATAACCTCCCCCAACGGTGCCATCAGTTTTGGAAATATAAATTTTTTAGTAGATGGTCGCCAAATAACTACCATCCGACCACTTGATGTTGTTACCATGAATGTTGAAATAATTATGAATGAACAAGTCAATGACCTAGTGGTCGCCTATGCAATTCGGGAAATCGGCGGAAACATAATCAACTCTTCAAATACTCATTTGTTGACTACTGACCTTTCAAATATTTCTTCAAGAACCGTCTTAAGTTTTACATTTAACAGTTTTCCTCTGCTAAATGGAATGTACGAAGTGGACCTCGGCGCTCATTCCTCAGACGGGAAAACTCTTTATACCCAAAGTAACCAAGCAAGCCGATTTACTCTTACCGGATCCTCAAAAAGTGCAGGTGTGGTTGATTTAGCGGTTGAAGCCAGAGTCATCAACTGATCTCTGAATAGTCGCCCACCACTTCAAATCTGTTCACCTCCACTAACAATCATTCGGCTGGCAAAAAGAACATCCAACACTATTGCAAGCAGAAGAACAATCCCGCCTCCCATGAACAAAAGGGTCGCCGCCACAACTTCCGGGGTCGTAACCGACATCTGAATTGATCGAATAAACAAAACAGCCGTCCAACAAAAACCCGAGATAAAGCTCAACAGTCCAGAAAGATACGCCAGCGGAACAGGGGTGGTCTCTATAAGGAAATGCCGATAATACATGCGCTTCCAGAAACCTCGGAGAAGAAGAAGGAAAATTGGAAATGCTACTCGACTGGGCCGCAATTTGGACTGCTCTCCTACATTGTAAACCGGCTCCATCGGGACATCTAGGACCCGGGCACCATAGATGGCACAAGAGATCAGTAAATCATTAGGGACTCCGTATCGGGGATAGAGGCCTCGACGAGCAAATTGCTTAACAAGTTCAGATGACGCTGCATTATAGCCATTCTGGGGATCACCGATAGTCCAGTAGCCGGTAGCCAGCCGAGTCATAAACGACAAAATAATACTGCCAATCAACCTTACCCTCGGTATGACAGACCAATCGCTTTGAAGGTTGTACCGATTTCCTTTAGCTAAATCGGTTTTTCCCGAGGCCACCGGCTCAACTACTCGGTGAAGTTCCTTGGGGTCCATTTGACCGTCGCCCGCCATCGTGGCAATTACTGCAGCCCCTCTTTTCAGTGCCTCGACATAGCCATCTTCAATCGCTGCACCAACCCCTCCATTCTCCTGACGAGCTAGCAGTACTACTCGAGAGTCTTCAACAGCCAATTGGCTTACAATTTCGCAAGTTTGATCTGGTTTTGGGCTTGCGTCGTCAATCACTACTATCAGATCCACAAAATCTGGCATAGTTTTGATTACACGCTCAATTTGTGTTTCCTCCTTATAGGAAGGAACCACTACAGCTACTCTTTTATTCAGATACATCATTTACCTCACAAGTCAACTTGGCATAGTCATTTGAGAAAGGCTACCTAACTAAACAGCATTAGATATACTCTGCACATGCAAAACGACACCAACGATCTTCTGGACAAGCTCAAACAGAACGTCGCCGCTCGCCGAATCGCTGGAGACTACCCACCTGGGCTAGAGCAGCAATTAGATAGCCATTATCATCAAATTCTTCGAGGGTTTGATTTTGATGAAGCGGGTCAGGGAGAGCTACAAACAATACTGCGACGCCTTAATGCAGCCTCTATCTTTGATGCCGCGCAAATCAAGACTTGGTCCCCGAACCCTTTCAAAAGAATCCTTCACCACATTGCAGCCAAGTTAACCGTCCGTCAAACGAATGGAATTCTTCAACAGTGTCAACAACATGCTGAAGTGGTCAATCAAGTAATAGTTCAGTTACTACTACTCATAGAAGAGCAAACAGACAACGGTGATGAAAGCAATAAAGGTCCGCCCGAAAGCCGCCGTGATATAAACCGTCGACTCTCTGCAGCACTAGATCGCCTCAATCTCATTGAAGCAAAGCTTGATATAAGCCCACCAGCGTGACAGAAATTCATCAAATTCTTGTTGGCGCAGGACGAACCGACGCCATCACCAACATGGCAAGAAACCTTCGTTCATCCCTCCGCGATTTGGGTAGAAGTGAAATTTTTGCTCAACATCCCTCTCCTGACATAACCGATGTCATCCCGCTAGATGAGTTTCCCCAAAAATACTCAACCAAAAGAACCATAATATTTCACGCCAGTGGTGGGGACAAAGAAGTACATCGCTTTCTTCAAAACTCCAGCGATCCGTTAGTTCTCATATTTCATAACATCACACCAGCGCATTATTTTGAAAACTTTGATCCAATACGTGCAGGAAGCCTCCGAGAAGGTTGGAGCGAACTAGAATTTCTTCGCTCGAAGGTAGTTCTTTCCATAGCCGACTCTCCTTATAACGCAAAAGGCCTCAAACAAATCGGCTACAAAAACGTAGTTGTTCTTCCCCTCGGGGTGGAGACCTCTCGACTGCAGAAACTCACCAGTGACCCAGCAATGCTGCACCGTATTGAGCGGGAAACCTCTGGGCATCTCTTACTCTACGTCGGCCAAGCTGTGCCCCACAAGCGGCCAGAGGTTCTCATTCAAACACAATCTCTTCTCACCCAATATCTTGGGCGGAATACCTCATTAGCACTTGTCGGCCCCCCCACCCTGCCCATAGTAAATGATGCCGCCTTTCAACAATCTCAACGTCTTCATGTCCCGAACTGTCTCTTTTTAGGCCAAGTCAGTGACACCGAGCTAACAGCTCTTTACCAGCAGGCCGACATATTCCTAACCGCCAGTATGCATGAGGGTCTCTGCATCCCTGTACTAGAAGCAATGGCGGCAGGCGTTCCTACCATCTCTCGAAATATCGCTGCTCTTCCTGACACTGTCGGTACGGCAGGAATCCTTCTTCCCCCTGATGCAGGACCTGAACTTTTCGCGGAAGGAGTTGTGGAATTACTTGAAAATAAAGACCTTTACAAACAACTCACCACCAGCGGAAAACAACAGGCCAAGAGCTTCTGCTCCAGTTCAACAACCAAAACTTTCCTCAACATGTTGGCTGAATTAGATTAATGCGCATCCTCTTTGTCGTTCAAAGGTATGGCACAAACATTGCCGGCGGATCAGAACAGTGCTGTCGTCTGTTCGCCGAACATTTATCATCAGCCGGCCATCAAGTTGAGGTTGCAACCAGTTGCGCTAAAAACTACACCGACTGGTCAAACGAATTTCAAGCTGGTAGCGAACGAATAAATGACGTACTTGTTCACCGTTTTCCGGTAGATCGTAAGCGCGATGGGCAGCGATTCAGCGGAATTGATGCGGCGGTAGTCTGGGGTACTCATCCGGTTCCCTTATCCGCTCAAGAGCTCTGGGTAAATGAAATGGGACCGCGAACTACCGGCCTTCCAAAATGGTTAGCTAGTGATTCATCCAATTATGATATTGTGATCTTTTTCACTTATCTCTACTACACCACAATTCGAGGGCTTCCAGCGGTAGCCGGACGCACTCCCACCCTCTTTCAACCCACAGCGCACCTTGAGCCGCACCTATTGGTACCGATCTTTGACCGATTATTTCGCCTCCCTGACGGTATTGCTTTTCTGACCGTTGAGGAAGCCTCGCTAGTGAACCAACGTTTTGGACATAGCGCAGTAGAAGAAGTGATCGGAGTGGGAACCGACCTTTCTCTTTCTGGTGACGGCAACCGTTTTCGCTCCCGCCACCAAATCGGCAACAACCCATTTCTACTCTATGTGGGGCGTGTGGACCCTGGAAAAGGCTCGCTTGAGGCTTTTGATTATTTTGTGGCCTACAAAAAACGCAACCCTTCCTCTCTAAAATTAGTGATCGTGGGGGAGCAAGTCATGCACCTCCCCAACCATCCTGATCTCATTACAACTGGTTTCGTGCCAGAGCAAGAGAAACTCGATGCGTTAGCTGCCTGCACCGCATTCCTTCAACCTTCCTACTTCGAAAGTTTCTCCATGGCCTTGACCGAGGCTTGGTCTATGGGTAAACCAGCTTTGGTGCAAGGGCGCTGCGAAGTACTTGTAGGTCAAACTCGACGTTCAGGAGGTGGTTTCCCTTATCAGGGTTTTGCCGAATTTGAAGCGGCCTTGGACCTACTTCTTGAAGACCCCCACCTCAACTCACAATTAGGAGAAAACGGCCGGTTGTTTGTCGCCAACCATTATCAGTGGGAAGATTTGATTATGCGCTACGAAGATCTGCTCTTGCGAACTATTGAAGCATTTAACCGTCGACCCTACCGTCATCTTTCTACAGGACGATAAGCGACCAATAAAGCATCTTGACCGCTCAATACATACTCCTGAAGGCCAAGCACGGCATCGCTCACCGGTTGGCCCGCTACTTCTTTATCTAAACGCCACGGAACCTCGGGCAAAGATACCAAGTCAACCTTTACCTTATCGAACCCAAAATAATCGGCAAGGGTCTTTAATAAATCGGGGTGAAGTGGCCGCACATGCGTATGGTCGATCCAAAACGTTGACCCGCCAACGGCCAAATTTGCCCCATTTGGCGTTTCTCCTAAAAAAAGGCCTCCAGGGAGAAGAACCCGGTAAGCCTCGGCGAGAACTCTCACTAAGGTAGCAAACGATAGATGTTCTAATACTTGAAAAGCCACCACCGCCCGCATGGAAGAATCTGGGCAAGAAGTGAGATAAGTAAGTGCATCACAATTTTGAACCTCAAGGCCTTGTGTCTGGCATTCGGCGACAAAAGTGGTATTCAAATCAACCCCAACCCCATGAACGCCCTCCTCCTGGAGCAGGGAGAGGAACTCTCCTCGGCCACAACCAAGGTCAACTACTTTCCCTACATTCGGAAGTTCCTTGACCATCTGTACATATTGGGCCTGACGGTTGCTTATTTCTTCTCTAGTGCCTCGCATCTTTTCTTCAATAGCCGCATAGACCGTTTCCTCATCCAGTGTGCCAAGGGGTATGTTTTGAGTTAGTTTGACAGATAGTTCAGCACTTGCAGTCAAAGGCGATCTGGCCGTTAAACCCCGGTGAACTGAGGCAATTTGATTCTTAGCCGCACCGAGTTCTTTACTAATATTCCCCGTTTCTCGTTCTAGTCCATCCACCCTTATACCTGAAGATTCTGCATCTTGAATTAATAAACTAAGTTGAACTTGAACTTCGTTCATCATCGTTTGAACTTCGTTCATCATCGTTTGAAGTTCTTCAATATCTGCGAAAGCATCGCGTATCTGACCCTCAAGAACAAGTTGTACATGCTTTGCTCCCGTCAAGCGAAGAACAAAATTTCTAAAAGAATCTCTAACCATCTTTGAAGACTAGCAAGCACTCAATACTTTACAGACGAATATAGCCACACCGCCTGGGCCATACTGGGCCAATAATGGTCCTAACCGCTAAGATACATTTCTGTGAAAGGGCTCATTCTCAGCGGGGGCGCAGGTGTGCGACTTCGCCCAGTAACCCATACCAGCGCTAAGCAGTTAGTGCCTATCGCCAATACCCCCATTCTCTTTTACGGTATTAAACGACTAGTGGAAGCGGGAGTCACCCAGATAGGAATCATTATTGGTGAAACGGGCGATGAAATCCGCCGTGCCGTTGGTAATGGAGAAAAATGGGGAGCAAAAATTACCTACCTCCCTCAAGAGAAGCCACTGGGCCTTGCCCACTGCGTACTTGTTGCTCAGGAATTCCTTACCGATGATGACTTCATCATGTATTTAGGTGACAACATGCTTGAGCAGGACTTAAGCGACATAGTCAGTCGCTTCCAGCATGATCGCACCTCCCGCCCTCTAAGTTGTCGAGTACTGCTCAAAAAAGTTGCAGACCCGCAATCATTTGGCGTAGCAATACTTGATTGCGAAGGTTCCATCACTGAGTTGATTGAAAAACCTAAGAATCCTCCCTCTGATCTCGCTCTGGTAGGGGTTTACCTTTTTACACCGGCCATCCATCAGGCCGTAGCCACGTTAAAGCCATCTGGTCGAGGCGAACTTGAAATCACTGACGCTATCCAAAAGTTGATCAATGATGGTTTAGCGGTGGATCATGAAATAATTAAGGGTTGGTGGATTGATACCGGCAAAAAAGACTCTCTTCTTGAGTGCAACCGGTTGGTGTTGAGCACAATTGTTACAAGCATTGACGAAAGAGCCACCGTTGACTCCGCATCAACACTGAGTGGAGCTGTACAAGTCGGGGCACAAAGCACCCTCACTAACTGCACTATTACTGGTCCGGTAGTTATTGGTGAAAATGTAAGCATCAGCAACTGCCAAGTAGGCCCTTATGCCTCACTGGGGGATGGTTGCTCACTCGATGACATCAGCATTGATGATTCCGTCTTGCTCCGCGATTGTATGATCAACGGTGGAGGGCGTATCACCTCCTCACTTTTAGGGCGCTCCAGCAGTGTTTCTGGCTCATCCTCCAACGGAGTGAGTACCTTAATGTTGGGCGATGATTCAATCGTCGAACTCCACTAAGGGTCCTCATGCCAAGCATCGTTTCTTCTGATCTCATTACCGGGATAATTTTTATTCATCCTGAAGTGTTTGATGACCAACGCGGCTTTTTTGTAGAAACATGGCGAAAGGAGTGGTTCCCAGGCGTTCCCGAGATGGTCCAAAACAACCGAGCCGACCGCCAAGCAGGCAGTTTGGTAGGCCTGCATTACCACCTTCATCAAGCCGACTATTGGTATGTGCCTTTTGGTGCTGCTCGGGTGGTTCTCCATGATTTGCGTCAAGGTTCCCCCACCGAAGGAACAACCATTTGTACCGATCTGGGCCACCAAAAAGATGGCTCCCATAACCATGGTGGCATCTATATTCCACCTGGAGTAGCGCATGGGTTTTCTGCCTTGAGCGATATGACCATCACCTACCAAGTCGATGGCTACTACAACCCAGCCGACGAACTTGGAGTAGCGTGGGACGACCCAGAGATCAACGCCGACTGGGGGGTCCCTAATCCTGTTCTTTCGCTAAGAGACCAAGCCAACCCTCGTCGAGGCGACCTTAAACCCGACCTACAACCAAGGTTCTAATATGCGTCTTTTCATTACCGGTGCTGCGGGGTTTATTGGCTCCAACTATGTGCGGCATGTGTTAAACACCACCGACGATGAGATAACTGTTTTTGATGCCTTGACTTACGCCGGCCACCGAGCCAGTTTGGAAGATTTAGAAGACCACCCTCGTTTTTCTTTTGTCTATGGCGACATTTGCGACCGTTCTGCAGTAGAAACCGCACTACCTGGGCATCAGGCCGTCGTCCATTTCGCGGCAGAGAGCCATGTGGACCGATCCATTACCGATCCGGACGCCTTTATTCGCACCAACTGTGATGGGACTAATGTGCTCTGCGATGTGGCTCGCAAAGCAGATGTGGAACGTTTCGTGCATATTTCGACCGACGAGGTTTATGGTTCCATCGAAAGAGGTTCTTCCTCTGAAACCGATGTTCTTAACCCTCGTTCTCCATATTCTGCCTCAAAAGCCGGGTCTGATCTGATTGCTCTAAGCCACCACATCACGCACGGTCTCCCCGTATCGGTAACCCGGTCTTCTAACAATTACGGTCCATATCAATTTCCTGAAAAAATTATCCCCTTGTTTGCCACCAATCTGTTGGACAGAATCAAAGTACCTGTTTATGGAGACGGCAAAAACATTCGTGACTGGTGCCATGTGGCTGATAACTGCACCGCCGTAGACCTCGTGTTACGCCGAGGGGAAATTGGTGAGATCTACAACATTGGAGCAGGAAGCGAACTCACCAATCTTGAGCTAACTCACGCTTTGCTTGAACTGATGGGTTTCGACGAGTCAATGATCACCTGGGTTGATGATCGCCTTGGCCATGACCGGCGTTACTCCGTTGATATTTCAAAAATTACCGCTCTTGGTTGGACTCAACAGCATAATTTTGCCGAGGGGCTAGCCGACACGGTGCGCTGGTACGCCGACCACCGTGATTGGTGGGAACCCCTCAAGGCTCGTGCATGAAAATTCTCGTTACTGGAGGGAGCGGTCAGTTGGCTCTCGCTCTTCAGCGCCAGAGGGGCAATCATAGTTTAATAACTTTTAGAAAAAAAGACCTTGATATTACCGACCAAGAACAATTGAAAAATATTTTTGAACGAGAAAAACCAGAGGTCGTCATAAATTGCGCCGCTTGGACCGATGTCGATGCTTGTGAATCCAACCAACAAAAAGCTTTTGCCGTTAACGGTCACGCAGTTGGCTCCCTCGCTGAATCCGCAAGACAGGTCGGAGCGCAGTTGGTACAAATCTCTACAGACTATGTTTTCGATGGGCAAAAAGGATCCTCGTATTTAGAAACCGACCCAACCAATCCTCAATCCATTTATGGGAAATCAAAATTGCTGGGCGAACAACTAGCCGGAGTTGGCGCATTGATTGTACGAACAGCATGGCTCATGGGGCCCGATGGGAACAACATGTTGCAGACGATTTTACGCCTGTTAAGGAACCCCGGAGACCTGTATTTTGTTGACGACCAAGTGGGTTGCCCCACCTTCACTGGCGACCTCGCCGGGGCTTTGTTGGCCTTGGTTGAAGCAAAGGACGAAGGCATTTTTCATGTCACCAATGCCGGTCCAGTTTCATGGTTTGTTTTTGCCCAAGAAGTAGCTGAAGCAGCCGGCCATGACCCCAGCCGAGTATTACCCATATCCACCACCGATCTGGTGCCTTCACGACCCGCACCACGGCCCGCCAACTCAGTACTCGATAACCTAAAATTAGTAGATTCTGGGTACTCGCAATTAGCGCCCCATCTTGACCGACTCAATGTTCTCCTCAAGTGAGTAACAAAAATTCATGACAAACATCGCTATCTACAATCATCATTGGGCAACCATGGGAGGCGGCGAGGTTAGTGCGGGGATACTCGCTGAAACATTAAGTAAAAATCACCACATCACATTGCTCGGCCCGACACCACCAAATACCCGACTCTTTAAAACCCGCCTAAATATTGATATTTCAGACTGCACGTTTCGTCAGGTAGAAAATGATTTTGAGGCTTCGAGAGTTAGCGAAGAATTTGACTTTTTCATAAACCATTCTTTTTCGAGCAAAGCCCAGAATCATTCTCCTCATGGAACCTACATCGTCATGTTCCCGGGTAACCCTTCACGGATTCGCTCTCGCATCAAATCAGCGGTCTACCTTCCTCTTTGGAAGTCCTGTCAGTTACTTGGCACAGTTTCCTCTTACTTCCGGGACATCGACCAAAAAATACGCCTACAAACAACCAACCTTCAGTGGACAAGGTCGTATCAGCGGTTTCTATCCATCTCTGATTTTTCTTCAATCTGGACAGAAAAACTCTGGAACCAATCAAGTGAACTTCTTTATCCACCGCCTTCGCGCCAAGTTTGCCCGGGTGAAAAAAAGCCTTTTATTCTTTCCGTTGGCCGATTTTTTGATTCGAAAACCACTCACTCCAAACAACAGATTGAGATGATTAAGGCTTTTCGAATACTCTCTCAAAAAGATGGCTTACCAGATTGGCGGTTGGTTCTCGCAGGAGGATGCTCTCCTAACGAAACCTCTTATCTGGAAACGGTCCGTGCTGCTGCAAGCGGCCTTCCGGTAGAAATTCTCCCAAATGTAAGTGGAGGTGACCTCGCAGACCTTCTTGCCTCTTCTTCGATCTACTGGCATGCAACAGGTTTTAAGCAAAACGAAAATAAACCCGCTCTCTTCGAACATTTTGGAATCTCGATTGTCGAAGCAATGACGGCCGGGTCCGTACCAATTGTTTTCGGTGCGGGAGGGCCTCTTGAAATTGTCCGTCATGGAGTAGATGGTTTTCATTGGGGAACCCCTGATGAACTTATTGAAAAGACACAACTCTTAGTTAACGACACAAACCTACGCACACGACTCAGCAACAACGCAATTAAACGAGCCACTCTGTTTGGAAAAAACCAGTATGAGGAAAAGGTGCAGTCGCTCTTTTCCTTTGAGCAGGAACGGATTTAGCCCGCCTGGGCCAAGGCCACCAAGAACACGATGACCGAGGTGGCGAACTTTTGTGCTTGGGCACCGGTTAAACCAAAGGGTTCAGCTACTGATTCCAATGCTCCTTGCGCACCGTTTGAAGCAAAATAAGCCGACTTCACCATGTTGGTGCCATCAGTTGCTGGTGGAACCTCCATGGGCTCTATCGTCAATTCATCCCCACCTAAAGCCAGCAAAAAGGCCAGTACCCCCACTGAAGTGAGTTGGAGTTCTTCTGGTGTGGTTTCAAAATGGTCGGCTGCTGACTGCAGGCCTACCATTTCTTCGTCGGTGTAGCCAGCGGTTACTCGATATTCGTCATAGCGGTCAGCGGGAAAAGCAACACTGGCATCTGGTGGCCCGTATTCAAGGTTGTACCACTTCGATTTCATGCCGAACTGCCATTGGAAGTCGTAGCCACTTACCGTCACTACCTGACCAGAGCGAGTACGAAGTTCAAGTTC
>Ga0233434_1002852_pt1 | contig 14595 bp, 18 predicted proteins | sample SI_122_August201_4_FD_182738 | JGI IMG/M metagenome (GOLD analysis project Ga0233434, IMG submission 182738) | Seawater microbial communities from Saanich Inlet, British Columbia, Canada - SI_122_August2016_120_MG | ecosystem: Environmental > Aquatic > Marine > Inlet | place: Canada: British... | reverse complement strand
CCAGTTGTACATTTTGTATAATATTGAGAAAATCATTAAAGACTGAGCCCAAAAATCATTTGGTCAAATGATCAATTCTCTTTACCCTTTTTAGGACTGAATAGATAGATTTCTCATGAATATAGGCCTCATAGTAAGTATTAGCGGGGTAATTTTCGTGATTCTAGGGATAATATTTTATCTGCAGGGATTATCATTGGTTGGACCAGAATCATCTTTCATGTATTCTAATCCAAAATGGATAACATATGGATTTGAAATAATTATTGCAGGAGTTATAATTATAGGAATAGGGTCAGGGGTTAAAATTCTCAAAAGAAATTAGTTAGTTACACGAAGTGTAATTGTACTACGAATTTTTTGTAATTTTCTAATCTTTGATGTAATTATTTCATTCATATCCATTGAAGAGTCTGTAACAAATTCTGCAACAATATCATAACTACCAAAAGTTACTAAACAATTTTTTATTTCAGGAATTTCAGTTAATTGTGAACAAAGTGATTGTTCTTCTCCAATTTCACAGCTAATTAGCATGTAAGCTTTTTCCATTTCAATCATATTCTCATAAGATTAAGATCAACTTAAAGACATCTAAGAAATTTTCATTAAAAATTAGATCTCAAAATCCAGCAGTCATTGGGTTTTCGGGTTTCATAATTTCTCTTAACAAAATGGTTGCAAAAGAACCACGAGATAAAGAAAACTCTACGACATCATCGTGTGAAGAATAATCAGTACAATGAATTGCAGCTTGTCTAAAGCCACCCTCATTACTTACTTCTTGCATTTCTTTTATGAAGAAATCTTTTGGTGCGATCTCTTCTGCTTGTAATATTTTTGAAATTTGATAATCAAATCTTGTTTTTTTGTAATAAGAATAACCAACAAAAGGTAATGCCAAATATTGATCCATTCCTTTTACATATTTTCCAATTATTCCTTTAAAATCAAAACAGACATCACCTGATTGTGCTTCAAATAAATTTTCACCATCAGAAAATGCAGAACTTAATGACTGATTAAAAATAAAGGATTGGTAGGCTTGAATGTAAAATCGTCGTAGTGATAAAGGAATAGCATGAATGGCTTTTAGAGGCTCACCATGATCAATCATTTCAGATAAAACAATTCTCTCAATATCCATCTGGAAAGGAACATCATCAAGATATTTTTTATAATTTGTAGGATCTAACAGTTTTTCTCGAATCTCAGTATTTTCCTTTGAATCATAACTAGATGTAAAAGACAATACCAATTCAACTGCTTTTTTGAAATCTCTTTGCAGAATTGCCTTACCAATTAGATGGGTAACTGGTCTTTTTGAGCCAAATCGCTGATAACCATAAAAATTCAAAGTTTTTTCAAAATCATCAAAAGAAGACAAGCCATCAGAGCATTCAGAGATTTTTATTTTAAAATGATTTCCTATCATGTCTTTTTTTGATATTGGTTTTTTTACATGACCAAGTTTTTCAAGTGAATATTTTTCAGTAGAAAAATTATCCACACCTCGTCCTTTATTTCCAGCACAAACAAATTGCTCAGTAACTGCTGATGCATCTTTTAATCCGAGTGCTTTTAATCGAATTCCTTTCTTTTTAAAAATATCAGACAAAGCATGATTGGTGTCAATCTTTTTCTTTTTTAGTTTGTATACAGCATAACCATCAATATCGTCAATAGATTTTTTTGCCTTTTCAGAAATTAGTTCACTTACCTGAAAATCTTCAGGTTTAATTCTAATTTTTCCACCAATGCCATTAAAGTTAGTACTATAAACTGAAATTCCAATTAAAGAATCTAGATTTGGAATCACTCTATTGTCACAATAACAAATTTGCTAATTGCAATATCAGATGATTGTGCACCAAGAAGAACTTTGTATGTTCCAGGAACTGCATCATCAGAAATTGAAATATTAGTATGAATTGGTCTTGGAGCATCAAAATCTAATTGGAATGTTTCAGGAGTATTCATGTCAAGTTCAACATTCAAGAAATCATGCGTAGATTCAAGAATTAATGAAACACCCATTAAATCATTTTGAGAATTTGGAGATACGATAAAGTTGAGATGTTGTGAATCCCCAGAAGACATTACAAGTGAATTAGTTTCTAGTTGAATTTCAATAGGTAATGGAATTGAAGTGTCAACTACACCAATATTGTTTTCAACCCATTCAGTAAACCAAATTTTTTGTCCATCTATTGCAAAATCAAAGATTTGTGCGATACCACAATCAGCTATCATCATACCAGTTCCAGGATCACAGTCACCCCAATTAGGATTCTTTGATGGGATTTGATATTCTACAAGTGATTGTAATTTTGGATCCATTACAGAAATATTATTTGCAGTCTGTTCATTGAAAATTAGACGTCCTTGATCATCAGTATCAATCCAGTATGGTCGTGAAATTGGAGTTTTTACAATTCCTGTTTGATTTCCATATGTACTAAGTAATGGATCTGCTGTAACATATTGAATGAATTTTTCAGATACAGGATCAAAACTGAAAAATGATGAAGATGTTGTATCAGCTAACCAAACTAATCCATCATTTGATACTGTAGCTCCATTTGGAGTGAGTAATGTTGTTGGTAATTTGTAAACATCAATAAAATCTGCTAATGCAAGATATTGTTCACCAGTATTTGTAACAGAATCAAGATATTCATGTTGATTGAATTTAACTAAAACTCCACCTTGTTGGTATAACCAATTAGTATACCAAATGTTATCATTTGCATCAATTGCAAAATCTGCAGTTACAGAATTATCAACAGGGGAAGGAATACTAAGATAATTTACTTCTTCATCAGATTGACTTGGATCCAGTAGTGTGAGTTTATTTCCTGTAAAATCATTAATTATAATTTGAGAACCATCAATTTGGAGTCTTTGTGGTAATGCATCATTTTCAGTAGGATATCCTAATCGAGTGTATTGTTCATCAATAGTTGAAAACTTCCATACAGAATCATATGTTTCATCAGTAAACCAAACAGAACCATCAGGAGCATAATCAATTCCCCACATCATTGAACGAGCACCAGGGGGCCATGTAGGATTATCATATTCAGTAAATGTTTCAGTTAGTGGGTTGAATTTTCCCAATTTTCCAGTATTAGTTTCAGTGAACCAAACATTTCCATCATAATCAGTTACAACAGCTAATGGATTTGTACACTCTGTTGGGATAGAAAATTCTTTTACATATTTTGTCGATTTTGCATCACTTGAACCACAAAATTGATCACGTTGTTCATCAGGAAAGTTATCAGCTGGAGTTCCAGTTATTGTTACTTCAGGATTATCATCAGGTCCAGGTAACATCATACTTTGTAAACCAAATCCAGAGGTAACCATGATTCCACCAAAAAACAAGACCATGAAAAGTCCCTTTTTCTTCATAATTCAAAAAATATCTAGCCAGGTTATATCTTATTGCAAGAATGAATTATTACATTAATTTAAGATCTCTAGTGATTTTATCAATTAGGTTTTCAGGTGCAGGTCCAATTGAAATACAAGTTGTTGTTCCAGGAGATATCTGAGTATGACCAGCATCTGTGACTTCAGACCAAGGAAGATTCAAATCAATTGCACCTCTTTTGACTTCTTGTAAATCTTTGATACCTGAAACTTTGACAACAATTTTCTCTTGTCCTCCCCACCATTCTTTGAACCATTCAGGGTGTGATTTTCTTACATGTTCTGCTCCAAGTACGCAAGCATGTCCCACCTGAGCTGCAATCTTTCCTTTTCCCATACCAAGATCAGTCCTTACAGCTATCACCTGTTTGATATCGCCCATATTATTATCAAATACAGGCATAATGAAAAACTTTTGAATTAAATAATTGACAAAGAAACAAAATCTGTGAACTATGACGTAGTAATTGCAGGTGGAAGTGTTGCAGGATTATCATGTGCACGAGAAATTGCCTCAAAGGGATTTTCAGTATTAGTAATTGAAGAAGATTATGAGATTGGAACACCAGAACATTGTGGTGGGCTAGTCAGCATTGCAGGATTAGAAGAATTAGGAGTAATACCATTTAGAAAAACATTTGATCATATGATAGAATCAGCAAAAGTTACTGCACCAAATGGAAATAATTTTACAATTAATTCAAAAAAACAAAAAGTTATTGAAATAAGCAGAAGAGAATTAGATAAACAAATAGCATTTCAAGCCCAAAAAAACGGTGCAGTGATTAAAGTTAGAACAAGTTTTCAAGAAATTACAGATTCAGGAATCAGAACAAGTGATGAAAAAATTGATTGTAAAATTTTTGTTGATGCCAGAGGAGTTTCATCACTAATTCATAAGGATAGAACAGGAATTATTTCATCAGCACAATATGAAATCTATGCGGATTGGATTAAGAAAGGAAAAGTAGAAGTAATTTTTGATCAAGAGAAATATCCAGGGTTCTTTGCATGGGTTATTCCATCAAATGAAGGTAAAGGAAAAGTTGGGGTTGCAGGAAGAGGAATCAATGTAGCTGAAGTGTTAGATGAAATTTTAAAAGAAAAAGGAATTCATTCAACAATTAGAAAAATTTTTGCACCAATTTGGATAAAGGGACCAATTGAGAATTTTATTGATGGAAAAACAGTAATCATAGGCGATGCTGCAGGACAGGCAAAACCAACTACTGCGGGAGGAATTTTCACTAGTGGTATGGGCGGAGTATATGCAGGACAGGCAATTTCAAAATTTTTAGAAACAAATGAACAGAGTGATCTTGAGGAATATCAAAAAAGATGGAAAACTCGATTTGGAAAAGAATTTGATAAACAGCTTTTAGCAAGAAAACTTTTAGAGAGAATAGATAATCAAACAATCAATAAATTATTTGAATCAATTACACCTGAAATCATAAAAGATATTTCAGAAAAAGATGATTTTGATTTTCATACAAGTTCAATAATCAAATTACTTGGAATGAAAGGATCAATCAAAACTGCTCAAACTCTTATCGGAGGAGAGCTCAAAAAATTACTTAGATAATTTATGCATAAATTCTAAGCAAGGTATAAATGAAGTTTACAGAAAATTGCAGTATGTCATCATCCACGATCTCATTACCAACATGTAGTTGTTGTCATAGACATATTATGCCTAATGATAAATGTGTAAAATTCAATTGCCCTGAATGTGGCGCTGATTTAATTTGGAGATGTCAAAGTTGCAGAGAAGCAGCAAGAAACTATACTTGTTCTTCATGTAACACGGTAGGACCTTAGAAAAATGGCTCAATTATTATTTATCACAAAAATTCTTCCAACAGGAACCGAAATTGATTTAGATAAACTAGCAGAATCTATCCAATCAGCATTACCTGAAGGAATTAACATGAAAAGACATGCCAAAGAACCATTGGCATTTGGATTAGAATTTTTGAAGGCAGAATTTGTTTTAGAGGATAAAGAGGGACAGAGTGACGCATTAGAAAATTCCGTTAAAGGTGTAGAGGGCGTCAGTGAGTTTGAAGTCCTAAACATGAGTAGAATGTCCGTTGACATGAAATAGGTGATTTTTTGGTACGCAAAGAAGAGACTTTGCAAATGCGGATTGGAGAAGCAAAACAAAGAGACGTAGGTAAAAAACGAGCCAGAATTGGTCCGGATGCTATGGATTTTCTCAAAGTATCTCCTGGAGACATTATAGAAGTAATGGGTTCAAGATCTAGCTGTGCAGTTATCTGGCCAGTTGATGAGGATGAAAAATTGCCAGACATTATTCGAGTAGATGGTCAAACAAGAAAAAATGTTGGAGCATCATTAAATGATATTGTAAAAATTAGAAAAGTTTCATCAAAGTTTGCAAAAACAGTTTCACTTACACCAGTTAATGATTCAGTAACTGTAGACAAAGAATTTACAGATTTTGTGAAAAATCGATTGAAAGGATTACCAATTGTTCATGGAGATGAAATTTCAGTTATGATTTTAGGTAATTCAATGGATTTCAAAATTACAAAGACTGTACCAAAAGGAGTAGTCAAGATGGACAGCTCTACTGCACTTACCATTTCAACTGAGACTTCAGTTGATAGAAAAGTTCGTGTAACATATGAAGAAGTTGGTGGACTACGTGACAAAGTAAAAGCAATGCGGGAAATTGTGGAACTACCACTAAAGCATCCAGAATTATTTGTAAGATTAGGAATTGAACCACATAGTGGGATTTTACTTTACGGACCACCAGGCTGTGGAAAAACTCTACTTGCAAAAGTAATTGCCAGTGAATCAGAAGCTAACATGTATCCAATTAACGGTCCAGAAATTATGAACAAGTATTATGGTGAGACTGAAGCCAAGTTAAGAGATATTTTTAAAGAAGCAAAAGACAATTCGCCAAGTATTATTTTTATCGATGAGATAGATGCTATTGCTCCTAAAAGAGAAGAGGCATATGGTGATGTTGAAAAAAGAGTTGTAGCTCAATTATTAGCATTAATGGATGGTCTCAATGATAGAGGAAATGTAATTGTACTTGGTGCAACAAACAGACCAGACAGTGTAGACCCTGCCCTTAGAAGACCAGGTAGATTTGATAGAGAATTTGAGATTTCAGTTCCAAATGAGGATGGAAGATTAGAGATTCTTGAAATTCATACAAGAGGAATGCCAATTAATGATGACATTGATTTGAAAGATTTGTCATCCGAATTACATGGATATACAGGTGCAGACATCAAATCTCTTTGTAGAGAAGCTGCACTAAAATCAATTCGAAGATATCTACCAGAAATAGATCTTGAAACAGAAAAAATTCCATCTGAAGTGTTAGAATCAATGCAAATCAAACTAATTGATTTTTACGAAGCAATGCAAGAAGTAATCCCTACAGCAATGAGGGAAGTTTATGTTGAAAGATCCAAAGTATGGTGGCAAGATGTAGGAGGGTTAGATAGTGTCAAAAAAGCATTAACTGACAATCTAGTCACTGCAATGAAAGAGCCAAGTAAATTCACAAAAATTGGAATTAAACCACCAAAAGGAGCTTTGATTTATGGTCCACCAGGCTGTGGAAAAACACTCCTTGCACGAGCACTTGCAACTGAAACTGGTGCAAATATGATTTTAGTTAAAGGTCCTGAAATTCTTTCAAAATGGATTGGTGAATCTGAAAAAGCTATCAGAGAGGTTTTCAGAAAAGCTAAAGCATCATCACCATGTGTTGTAATTTTTGATGAACTAGATTCACTTGCACGAAATAAAACAGGAGAAAGTGGAGTTGGTGAGAATATTCTAAGTCAATTACTAACTGAGATTGAAGAGGGAATTTCTTCACGAGTTGTAGTTATTGGAATTACAAACAGACCAGATGTGTTAGATAACTCTCTATTAAGAACAGGAAGATTAGATTTAGTTCTCTATGTATCACCACCAGATGAAAAAGGTAGATTAGAGATTATCAAAATTCTAACAAAAAAGATGCCGTTAACCAATGATGTAAAATTACAAGAGATAGCAATTGCAACACAAAATTATTCAGGTGCAGATTTATCAGCACTATGTCGTGAAGCTGCAGTTCATGCAATGCAAAATAATGCTGATAAAATATCCAGTCAAGACTTTGCAAAAAGTTTGAAACAAGTTAAACCATCAATTACAAAAGAAGTTGATCTATGGTACAATAACGTGAAGGAAAGTATATCTAACGTAGTGCCAAAGTCAGAGGATAAAACATTCTACGGATAAAAATGGCAATACCAATAAGAAATACTGTATTTGATAAAATCAAAGAAGCAAATTCCTTAACAGATGTTGAGCTTTACAAAATGTTAACAAAAGATGAAAATATCCTCCCACTAGACAAATTCAACAAAATACTTTTGGATTTAGAAATCCTTGGCCTAATCAAAGTGGCATGGATTACAAAAGATGAGCGTAGAATAGAGGTAATAGTCGTCGAAAAAGTAATTGACAAAGTTGCAGAACAAAATAAAGAAGTAATGGAAAAAGATTACGAAGCCAGCTTCCCAGGTAAAGACAAATAATTTCTAAAACAATGGGATGTGGAATGCTGCATCTAATGCAACTGCTACAAAAATTATTGTAAGATAAGGAGCAGTAACCTTGTATGCTTTCCAAGCAAATTCAGATGTAGGTATCTTTGTTAATTTGTAATGATACACCAACATCATTCCACCAGAAATTGCAGCAATTATTGTGTAAACAAGTCCCAATCCATCAGGAATTAAAACAAGTGTAAATGAAAATGGAAGTAAAATTAGTGTATTTCCTAAAATGTACTTTGATGTTTTTTGCATTCCAATAACGACAGGCAACATCGGAACATTGGCTTGTGCATATTCGTCTTTAATCTTCATTGCAAGACACCAAAAGTGAGATGGTGTCCAAACAAATACCAAAAAGCCAACAAGGAATCCTAGCAAATCCATACTACCAGTAGCTGCTGCCCATCCGGCCCAAGCTGCAGCACTACCTGCAATTCCGCCAATTACAATATTTGAAGAGTTGAGACGTTTTAGCCAAGCGGTATAAATTATGACATAAGAAAATATTCCAACTGCAATAAAGAAAGCAGATACTGGATTTAATGCAAAGAATCCATAAATTACTGAAATGCAACTGACAGCCAATCCATATATCATCACATGAGATGCTGCCATTCGTCCTGAAGGAATTGGTCTTGTACTTGTCCTAGTCATTTTTGGATCAATATCTCTATCATAGTAATGATTCAAAGCACTAGAGCCAGCTGATGCCAATGCACCTGCTACAATTATGTGTAAATAATCAATATATTCAAGAACAGGAGCACCATCAACTAGCTTACTTGCAGCATACATTGAGGTTACAGCAGTAATTACTAAAAGAACGACAATTCGAGGTTTGGATATTTCCATTATTTCTTTAAGGCCCAATTCACACTTTCCTATTCCAAAGCCATTTAATTTCTTCGTCTGGTATGATCCATTCCAGTTCAAAAGGAATAAGTATCTCAGTCAGTCAGCTACATTAAATGAGTAATTGGGACCTCATGATGCCAGGAATGGGATTAACAGCTATAGGTTTAGCTGGAGTTGTAATATCGTACACAGGTATTGCTCACACATTCATTGATGGCATGCATGCATTGACTGGCCTTACGATGTTTTTAGGATTAATTTTTCTAGCAGTTGGAATCCTTGATGGAGGTGTTTCAACTAGTAATAAAGCAAAAGCAACAACTTTGGTGATTGTTTCGATAATCTTAGGATTTGGAATGTTTGGATTTACAATGAATACATCAGACCATACTGTAATTTTAGCTGGAATATTATTGGCAATTGCGTTCCCTTCAATTGTTATTGCGTATTTGTCGATGAAGCATCCAACATTAGTTAAACCAATTGGATCGATTGCAGGAATGGCAGGAGCAACTGGAATAATTGTGTGGTTAGCATTTGGATTTGTAAGTCCTGACACATACATGATTCCACAACAAATTGGAGTAGAAGAACCAGAAGACCTTACACCAGCAGGTCCAACATTTGCAATTGAGATTTTAGCAGATTCTGCAGTAGAAGGAAATCCAGATTATGCACCAGATGTTGCAATAGTTGCACAAGGGTATGTTGTAGAATGGACTAATGCGGATTCTGCAGCTCACACTGTAACTAGTTCAGTAGACTTTGGTGAAACATTTGATTCAAGTTTAATGAGTGCAGGTGATGTGTTTACTTTGGATACAAGTGATTTAGAGATTGGCGAGTATGAATATTTGTGTATAGTACATCCTTGGATGGTTGCAACTTTAATTATTGAAGAACCTACAGCACCAGTCAAAGTTATAATTCCAGAAGGAGCTGCACTTCCTGAAGATGGCCAAATCTATTATGATCCTGAAGTGTTAGATACAACAGTTGGTACAACTGTACTTTGGGATAATGTAGACAACACAGTTCACACAGTTACATCAGGTGAAGCACCAGAAGCTGATGGGATATTTGATTCAGAGATGATGACTGCCGGTGGTGTGTTTGAATATACATTTACAGAAGCTGGAAGTTTCAACTATTACTGTACATTCCACCCATGGATGGTAGGAACTGTTAACGTAGAATAGATTTGCAAAAAATTACTCTATCACAATCTATTAAAAAAACACTAATTCAACATGCAGAAAATGAAAATCCCAACGAGTCATGTGCCATTCTTTATGGGAATGGAGATACCGTGTCAGATGTATTTTTAACAAAAAATATTGAAGAGTCTCCAGTAAATTTTACAATATCAAATGACCAACTAATAGAAGGATACAAAATTGCAGAGGAAAAAAAACTTCAAGTCATTGGTATTTTTCATTCACATCCAAATTCTGAGGCCTATCCATCTAGTACTGATAAAAAATTCATGCACAGTAACCCAGTCGCATGGATAATTTACTCAGGTGCCAATAAGAATTTCAAAGCATATGTCTTAGAATCAGAGGTATTAGAAATTCCCATTGAAAATTAAATTAAAGCAAAGGTTGCACTAGTGCCATCAGCGTCATTTAGAATTGCTTTGTCTAGTGAGATAATTTTCCCAAGTATATTGACTGGTGATGCGGGTGTGATTTCACCAGGGTTTCCAATTGGTGTAGGACCAAAAAATAGACAAATTGCTTTGCCTTGAGGCCAATATGCAACATCATTTAGCTCAACTGGGGTTTTTGCATTTTCTTCAGGCTGAGATATTGGAGATTCTGAGGTATAGATTTCATCACCCCAAACATTAAGATCTACAGTAAAGGGTAATTTTTCTATAAACTGTGAAACAGTTTTGGGGGAATTTACATCATCTAACTCTAAAGGTATGACTTTGTCATTTGATAGGGTTGCATTTACCAAATACTTCATGATTTTACTTTACTTGCAAGTAAAAAACAATTGCGGGAAGAAAATAATAATTTAGTAAATTTGGTTTTTAATTAGTTGAGGCAGAAAATAATAATTTTAGCAATATCTGTGATTCTTTTTGGCAGTATCCAATCAGCAGCAGCAATAGATAATGTTACTTTAGAGAAAAAAGAGTTTTCCATACAGTATCCATCAAACTGGAAAATAAGTGATTACTGGAATAAATTCCAAAATGAAGTGACATTACAAGCAGACTTGCGTAGTGGTTCTGGAATGTCAATAAAATATCAAAAAAATATCACTCCAATTAGTATAATTAATCACGAATTGATTCAGGTTCTAATTGCAAATGAAAAAGAAAACTGTAGAGTAAACAAAGATGGTCCATGTTGGAATTTTGAGTTTACAAATGCCAAAACAACAACAATGGATGGCACTCAAGCAATATTTTTGCAATTTGATGCTACACTAAAAGACAAAAAAACAATTGTGAAAAAAATATTTCTACCAGATGGAGATGAAAACTGGTTAATTACAATCAAAGTTACAAAAGATAAAGAAGAATTGCTTGAAGAAATTGAAAAAAGTGTACTAACATTTTCTAGAAATATTGAAAATTACAATCAAGTGAATTTATCAAGTATAGAAAATACCAAAATTCCCAAATGGGTTAAAGATACCATGAAGTGGTATGTTGAGGGTCAAATTACAGAGGATGAAATGATAACAGTTTTAGAATTTCTAATTAATCAAAATGTTATCAAAATTAGCGATTCTCAATAGTATTGAAAATTAGAGAAATTCTATGACCGTGTTATTACGTATTTGAATTAAATATCCCTTTTTTTGGTGAATAAATATGGAAATTCACGTATACGACACTTATGTCAAAGCAGCAGATGGTCACACCATGCACTTTGATGTAATTACTGGTGAAAAAGATCACGATAAAGCCCTAGTATTTGGCAAAGAGTGGTTACAATCAGTTGGGGAAGGAGAAGCAGAAATGACTACAAACGAATGTACATTCTGTCACTCACAATCTTGCCCAGAGCCTGTAGAACAGGCAATTAAAGAAAAAGGCTACTTTATCCAGAAAATGGAAGGTTGTCCTTAATCTTTTTCCTTTTTACAAAAGACTAGACTTTTTAGATTAATCGATTCAGTTCTTTCATGTCTGAACAAGAATATTCAAGATGCACAGTTGAAGGAGATAAGAAAACAGAATGGATTTGTGGATGTTTTCTAACAATAGATGGTTATTTCAAATTCTGTGATGCACATGATGTATCTTTGAAACAAGCAATTCAAACTCAAATTGATGGATTAGATATGACGCTAATTGTTGAGGATTAGATATACAAATTCATAGTATAATGTTACCTTTTTGGGAATAAAAAAAGAAATTACTCTCTTACTGTAAAGAGAGGACTCCATCTATCAGTATTTCTTAGATCTAAGGAGCTTTCATTGGTTGCTGGCTCAACTGTATACATTGCATCATAAGTTGGATTGTTTGGATGATATCCTTGACATTCAAATTCAAAGAGATTTTCTAATGCAAATTTGTTTTTAGCATAGCTTTCTTCTTTGTTTGCATCATTGTCTACATCATAATTTATGGCTCTACAATTTACATAATTAAAACCACGAAGTACTTGTCCATCAGATACAATATCTACATCAATATCTACAAGATTCCTAAATTGAGTACCACTAACACCTTGAATTTTACGATTTTCATCTACGTGGTTGTATAGTAGAGGGTAATCTCCAACAATTCCTCGAAATTCAATTGTAGGATATGCAACTTTTCTAGTAAAGGCATCTGCTGCTAAAGCTTTTTGACCGTTATCATCATTAACTTTTTCAGTACTAGTAAGGATTTCATTTTGTTTAAACATTGAAAACTCTACTATCTCAGTTCCATCTGCTAAAGTAAACGTGGATATAGTTTTCAATCCTTGATCAGTATTTTGGATAGGTTCTACGAATACATTTGTGAGATGTGATGCTCTAATGGTGTCGCCTTTGAGTTCATCATAATACATGTTAACTGGAGAAATTCCAGAACAAGTAAAACCTAATTGATGAACCAATACAAATGCACTTTTTCCAGTAAATCCTTCTTCTTTATCTCTTTGAGTAGTGATTTTAGCATCATCTACAAGACATTTTTTGAATTCAAATCCGCGTAGTGATTTTTCACCATTTGTGAATTCCACTAGTGCATCAAAATCCAAGTTTGATGAATACGAATTACCAGATGCCCCTCTTGAATCATCAATCGCACGATACAACAATGGATAATACTCCAATAATCCCTCTACTGAAAATTCAGCTACGACATTATCGATAGATTCAGTATATGCTGCAACTAGATTAAACACGGGGAATTCAATTTGTTCTGCCCCATCATCAAAAATGAAAGTAACAGATGTTCTCATGTTATTTGCAAATGTGAATTCAGATTCACCATAATTGGTAAAAGACCCAGTTGACACAGATAAATCATTATTAGAATTTACACCACTACATACAAAATCAATCATATCAACTACTGCAAATCCAACTTCTTTGAAATAACTCTCAAAATCATTTGAATCAAGTGTTTCAATATGATAATTATCTACTCTACAGTTGTTGTAATCAAGTGAAATTATAGATTCACCGTCTTTTACAAAATCTGCATCAACGTCAAAATATTTTAATTGATAGTCAAATGCAGCATTTGAGAATCGATACTTGTATGATTCATCTAGTGCTTTATGGAGTAAGGGTGAATTAGTCACAGATCCCTCTACTGAAAATGAAACTCCAGAATTATCTGCAAAGTTTTCATTCATTTCAAATACAGGAAACTCGTATGTTTCAATCCCATCTCGGAATGTAAAGGTCAATACAGGAGTCACATCTCCAACCATTTTGTATTCTCTATGTTCTTCTGCAAATACATTTGTAAAGTCTACAAATGATATTGAAAGTAATGCAACAATACTAAACATTGCAAGATGTTTTGCGTTTTTAATAGTCATTAAAAATAAAATTGAAATTTTTCCCTATAAGCTATGTCATGGTTTTCTAATTATAGAATATATCAATAGATAGCATACAATAGTCTATATAGAAAAAATATCAGCAAGAATAATTCTAAAAATATAAAACAAAAATCAAAAATGAAAACCATTCCATTATAATAGAACATCACCTAATTATCATGACTGAATCTTTAGAGACTTGAATTATTTTTGCATATAAAAAAGACAATCAGATCTATCTTTTAGATAGACCTAAACAGTAAGCACAATTATCATATCCTTCTGAATGTGCTTGAGCCAAAGTATCAGGTTCAAAATATTTTTTATTTTCAGATTTGATTTCATTGATATGACAATTTGTTTGTTCATCCATAAGATTATGCACTTCTTTGGTGTTTTTATTACCCAAGTATACCATTACTCATTATTAGCATACATAATAAAAAAAGGAATTGCAGATAATCTTTAAGAGAAATTACAATTAAAATTCTCTACAAAAGATCATGACTGAATCTTTAGAGACTTGAATCGTTTTTGTGGAATAATTGTGATACATCTATCTCCTGTCAAATATTTTTTTAAATAAAATTACAACTGTGACAATTCCAATACTAGCTCCCAATACCAAATGGATGGGATCATAGGAATTTAGTGATTCTGAGGTAAAAGAAAGAGTAATTGTATCA
>Ga0233434_1002846_pt1 | contig 14620 bp, 16 predicted proteins | sample SI_122_August201_4_FD_182738 | JGI IMG/M metagenome (GOLD analysis project Ga0233434, IMG submission 182738) | Seawater microbial communities from Saanich Inlet, British Columbia, Canada - SI_122_August2016_120_MG | ecosystem: Environmental > Aquatic > Marine > Inlet | place: Canada: British... | reverse complement strand
TTCTGAGACAAATTTTTCAGGAAGAGTTATATAACAATCCCTAAGCAGAGAAACGAGATCATAAGTTATAGGCCCTAAAACTGCATCTTGAAAATCCAATATGCCTAATTGATTATTGCTATTGATAATAATATTTCTTGAATGAAAGTCACGATGCACGAATACCTTTTCTTGTTTAACTGCCCTGTCTGCAATTTGATTAAAAATACTATATAGATCATATTTTTGCATCTCTTTATCGTTTATTTTTAATTCCAGTTTACAGTACCAATATACAAACAACTTCATCTCATCGAGCATCATATCTTTATCATAAAGAGGTAGCTCAGAATGAGATGAAACTCCACTATGCTGCATTTTAGAAATCAAGCTGACCGCTTTTTTATAGTAATCAGATGAGTGTTGATTATTTGATGTCAATTTATCCAACATCGTGTTATTTCCTAAATCACTAATGATTAAAAAACCATGATTTAATTCACTATCAATAATTTTTGGAACTGCTATGCCCATATCATTCAATATCTGAGCAATTCTCAGGAATTGCCTATTATTTTCATGTTCTGGAGGAGAATCCACTGCAATGAAAGTATCTTCATTGTTAAGAATAATTCTATAATAACTTCTGAAGCTGGCATCTGAGCTTGCAGGCTCTATTCTTGTTATCATTGCATCGATGGAATTTTCTATCCAAGACTTAAAAAGAATATTTCTTTCACTTTGCTTCAATTATTACCTTTATATATTCTAAAAAATTAAATTTATTCTATAAAATTAATCATATTACATGATAATTAAGAGCATGAATTCAGAAACCTTATTTATAATGATGTGTGATAATAAAGTATTAAAGAAGAAAGGAATGTTATTTGAACTATATGAATACTACTAAACAGTTATTTATATTATTTATCATAATGATGGTTTCTGAAGCTAGTGCTGAAGAAATCTCCAACAATACTTGCTTGATTGGTTATAAAAATTCAAACAACTTTCCAATAGATTCTGGAACATCTACTTCACTGACCGCTGGCTCCATTGAAGGTGAAGTGGGTAAACAATTAAAAATTAAGAATGAGATAAAAATAACCTCAGGAAATAATACCATTACTGGTGGAGAAGCAGCTTTTGATGAAAGTGGAGGCATTATCCGAGTAACTAAGAATCTTATATTTGAAAATTCAGATGCTCTCATATATGGAAAAGAAGCGATTATTAGGACTGAAGAGAAAACAGCATTAATACAAGAAGGTGATTATCAAATCTTTAGCGTTCCAGCAAGAGGGGTTGCTAAAACAATAGCGATAGATAGTAATAATAACTTTAGCCTGACTGATTTTACCTATACCACTTGTACTGCTCTTGATAATTCTTGGGAGCTCAGAGCTGAGTCAATGCAACTCAATAAAGATGAGGGAGTGGCAAAGAATCTAAGCTTAAGATTTAAAGATTGGCCTATCTTATATCTTCCATACTTAACCTTTCCTCTATCAGATTCAAGAAAATCAGGCATTCTTACTCCTAACTTTGGCTCATCAACTAAAAGAGGCATAGAATTAAGCCTTCCTTATTATTGGAATATTTCTCCTAATATGGATCTGATAACCACTCCAAAATATATGGATAAAAGAGGATTCCAGCTGAGTAATCAATTCAGGTTTATGACTAATAAGCAAAAAGGTGAAACGCGTCTTGATTTTCTATTTAATGATAAACAATTAAACAAAGACAGAACTTATATTTCTCATGAGCAGATCATTAACCTAAGGCCTGATTGGAGAGTATCCTTAAAGGGTGAATACACTTCTGGAAATAACTATTTTGAAGATCTAACACAATCACTCAGTACTACTAGCAGAACCCACTTAGTGAGGTCTATAAATCTTGATCATTATAGTGATAATTGGTTTTTAAATTTTGGCATGGATAATCACCAAATATTAGATGACTCTCTTCTCTATAATGAAAGGCCCCATAGAAGATTACCTTATCTAAATTTTTCAGGTTTATGGACGTTGAAGAATACTGGTATTAATTATGGACTGAATAGCCAATTAGCCTATTTTGATAAGAATGGAGCACTCTCTGGTGGCAGGTTACACATGATGCCCAATGTATCAAAGACATTTAACCTGAATGGCATTCAAATAAAACCTGCTTTAGAGATTGATTTAACAAAATACAATCTGGAGAAAGATTTCAATGAAAAAACACCCAATCTTTCAGCCAAAAGGGCTGTTCCAATATACAGTTTGGATTTGAATGCACTGCTGAAAAAGTCTTGGAGTGAAGGAATATATACGCAAACCATAGAACCTAGAATAATGGGAGTCTACATCCCTTTCCGTAATCAAAATGATTTTCCTGTCTTTGATACCATTCAACCAGATATTAATCACATTCAGCTATTCAGAAAAAATAGATACGTAGGTCAAGATCGTATAGGAGATACATCAAAATTAAGTTATGGAATGACAACAAAACTATTTAAAACAGACAACCTGAAACCCATTCTAAGCCTAACCTTAGGGCAAACTCATTACTATAAAGAAAGAAAAGTAACTCTTCCAAATGAGCTAGAAAAGAATAATAGTTCCTCAGCATATCTTGCAATGATGCAATGGAATATCAATAGAGAATGGTCATTAAGATTAGGTCATATGTGGGATTCAGACATCGGTAAGTCAATGAAAACAGAAACGCGATTTCAATACAAATCGGATGATGCAAAGATCTTTAATTTCTCATATAGATATCGTCGAAATATGCTCAGGCAATTTGATACCTCTTTTTCTGTTCCCATTCGAGATAGTTGGAATATTGTTGGACGCTATAATTACTCAATTATAGATAAAAAAGTCTTAGAACAATTCATAGGAGTGGAATATGAAACATGCTGTTGGGGAATTCGAGCTATCTCTAGGAAGCATTTAGCATATAGAAATGGTGCGTCAGACTCTTCTTTCTCAATTCAATTTATTTTTAAAGGTCTGGGTGAAATAGGTATGCCTATTGAAAACCTATTGGATCGGGGAATATTAGGATATGATGGCACTTAATTATGTTCAAAAAAAATAAAATAGTTCTTAAAATAATTGTTTGTATGGCAATTATTTTTAATACCAATATTTTTTCTCAGACAAGAGAGCTGGGTGGTACTGGTGAGTTTATTGATGGTATTGCTGCCATTGTGAATGACGGAGTTATTTTAAGAAGTGAAGTTGAACAACAACTTGAACTAATTATAGCTAATTTAGAAAAACAAGAAGGACGATTGCCACCAAGAGATGTAATACAAGAACAAGTTATGGAAAGACTAATTATTCAAAGAGTTCAGCTTCAGCGTGCTGAAAGATTTGGTGTGAGAATCTCAGATGAGGCACTGAATGCTACTATTACAAATGTAGCTCAGAATAATCAGGTTGAATTTAAAGATTTTCCAAAAATATTAGAAGCGGAAGGCATTAACTATAAAGACTATAGAAAAGAACTAAGAGAACAACTCACCATTGATCAATTAAGACAAAGGGATGTTGCATCCAGAATTTCTGTTTCTGAAAGTGAACTAGAAAGCTTTATGGTTCTACAAAAAGATCAAGATGCTCTCAATTATGGCTACAATCTCTCACATATATTGATACCTATATCATCTTCTTCAAGCAATAACGAGACAGCAAAAGCAGAACTTTTAATTAATAATCTTTATAAAAAGATTAGTGATGGCGAGAATTTCGAATCATTAGCTGTGGAATTCTCCAAAGGTCAACAAGCACTTAATGGCGGAAATTTAGGCTGGATGCAGGGAGAGCAGTTACCTAATATTTTTATACAAGCGGTTAGCTCAATTGAGACAGATCAAATAAGCCAACCTTTCAAAAGTGCCAGTGGTTTTCATTTACTAAGACTGAATGCTATTAAAGGCAATGATCCTATACTTGAAGATCAAATTAATGTCAGACATATTCTAATCAAGACCAATGAAGTATTAGATGATTCTGCTGCAGAAGAAAAACTTAAAACAATACGAAATCAAATAATCAATGAAGGTGATTTCGGTGCAGTTGCATCAGCAGTCTCAGAAGATAGTGGCTCGGCTCAAGAAGGAGGTAATATGGGATGGACTGCTCAAGGTTTTTTTGTTCCAGAATTTGAATCTGTGGCAAATTCATTGAATGAAAATGAAATTAGCATGCCTATTAAAACGCGTTATGGATGGCATATTATTGAATTCTTAGGCAAGAGAACATTTGATAATACTGAGGAGATTCAAAAGAGAAAAGCCATGTCAGCTATTCGGAATTCAAAGCTATCAGACGAAATTGAAATCTGGGCACGTGAATTAAGAGACGAGGCTTTTGTAGAAATTCTACCTTTCAATTAGTTAAATATTCTTGACGAAAAGATTATGCTAAAACCGTTTGCTGTTACTTCAGGAGAACCGGCTGGCATAGGTCCTGATCTAACTCTATCCATAGCTCAAAGAGAGGATGCATCTGAATTTGTAGTTTTTGCTGACTTACTGATGCTTGAAGAAAGAGCGAATGCATTAAAACTAAAAATTAACTTTATTCAGTATGATCGAAAACAAAATTATTCGTCGCTACCCAAAGATTCCCTATTGGTTAAAAATTTTGATACTGCCAAAAAAGTTCTACCGGGGAAACTTGATCAAAAAAACAGCCCTTATGTTATTGCAATGATTGAGAATGCTACTCAGGCATGTTTGAACAAAGACTTTCAAGGAATGGTTACTGGACCTGTGCATAAAAATATTATTAACCAATCCGGTATTAATTTTAGTGGGCATACAGAATTTATTGCCAATATTTGTAAATCCAATTCAGTAATGGCATTTGTCTCTGACAATATGAAAATGGCATTAGCAACAACTCACATAGCTCTAAAAGAAGTACCTGAAGCCATTGATAGTGGCTTACTCATAGAAACAATTGAAATTATTGAAAAAGATATGCAAGTCTTTTTTGACCTCAAAAAACCAACTATAGGCGTCCTAGGATTAAATCCTCATGCAGGTGAAGAAGGGTTATTGGGGAAAGAGGAATTATTAATCATTGAACCCACCATAGAATATCTAAGAAAAAAGAATAAAAATATTATTGGTCCTATATCAGCAGACACTGCTTTTTTACAAAATCTAGATTTGGATATTATTCTAGCTCTTTACCACGATCAAGGGTTACCACTATTCAAATTTGTAAACCCACATCAAGCAGCAAATGTAACGTTAGGTCTACCAATTATTAGAACTTCTGTCGATCATGGCATTGCATTGGATTTAACCGCTAGTAATAACGTGAATAATGAAAGCCTTCACTACGCATTAATGACTGCAAAAAAAATGTATCAAAGCTATGCAGAAAAAAACTAAACCTGTTATTCGAAAACGTTTTGGGCAGAATTTTTTGCATGATAAGAATATAATACAAAAAATTATTAGATCGATTAATCCAAAAATTGATGATCATTTATTAGAAATAGGTCCGGGTCAAGGCGCTTTAACATTTCCACTCTTGGAACATTTAAAAAAAATAGACGTTATTGAGATTGATAAAGATTTATCTTCAAGACTGCAAGAAAGCAATCATTCCAACAACATCAACATTCATTGCATGGATGCCCTTTCATTTGATTTCAAAAGTGTTGTCAAAGATAATAAAAAAATACGTTTGATAGGAAACCTTCCATACAATATATCCACTCCACTTATTTTCCATATACTGAAATCTAATTCACTATTTGAAGATCTACATATCATGGTACAAAAAGAAGTTGCTGATCGTATGATCAGTGGTGAGAATAAAAAAACATATGGCCGACTGTCTATTGCAATACAGGCTCGTTGTAATATTAAGAAACTTTTTAATATTTCTCCGAATGCATTTTTTCCTAAACCTAAGGTTATTTCTTCTCTCGTTAGAATTACCCCAAACAATAATTTAGATGAAAAAATATTAGATTCATTGGATGATATTCTTAAAACAGTTTTTTCCAAAAGACGAAAGAAAATCAGCAATGGATTAAAAGATTATTTTTCAAAAGAAGAAATTAAAGCAATGGGTATTGATTGTGAAAACCGACCTGAAAACTTAACTGTCAAAGACTATATTAAGCTGTCAAATAAAAGGTGCGTTTAATTGTCCATCTATGCAATAGGCGATATACAAGGCTGCTATGTAGAATTAAGAAGGCTTCTCGAAAAAATTGAGTTTGATGAAAGCAAAGATCAATTGTGGTTAACGGGAGATTTGGTTAATAGAGGACCACAATCATTGGAGGTACTGAATTACTTACACTCTATTGATAAATCAATTGTTGCTGTTCTTGGTAACCATGATCTTCATTTGATTGCTCTTGCTCTTTCTGATAATAAGATTAAGAGCAAAGATGAATCACTTAAACCAATATTGGAATCAAAATATAAAATCAATTTAATTGAGTGGCTCAGAAGTAAGCCATTAATGCATTTTGATCAAGCATTAAACACTGTGCTGGTTCATGCTGGCATTCATCCCAATTGGTCTATAAAAGAATCCATTCTTTATAGCAATGAAATGAGTTCAATCATAAAAGGTCAAGAAGGTCCTAATTTCTTTAAGAATATGTATTCAAACACCCCTAATAAATGGATCGATCAAACCAATCGTAAAGAAAGAAGTAATTTTATTACTAATGCTTTTACAAGAATGAGATTTATTGGTAAGGATACTGAACTAGACTTTAATGAAAAAGGGTCGCCCATAGACAACACTTCCAATTTATTGCCCTGGTTTTCTCATCCAAATAGAAAAGCCACTGAAAGTTTAATTATTTTTGGGCATTGGTCTGCACTTAATTACTATCATGATAAAAATATAGTGTGTTTAGATGGCGGCTGTGTCTGGGGAGGAAGCTTAGTAGCTATAAATATTATGCATCCTAAAGTTGCAATAAAAGCTAAAAAACTAGATTGATATAGGAGCAGATATATGTGGATGAGATTGATAATCAAGGAGCTCAAAGTCCTCATAAGCATAATCAAATATTGAGTTGGGTTTTCTCTTTATACTCAATTTTGGCAGTGCGTAGGGCTCCCTTGTCAGTTGCTCGTTGGCTTGATCTAGGTGATTGAGATACAAGTGAACATCGCCACCAGTCCAAACAAAATCACCAACTTTTAAATCACATTGTTGAGCAATCATATGCGTCAATAAACTATAAGAAGCAATATTAAATCCAAGGCCTAAAAAAGTATCGCAACTCCTCTGATACAATTGACAAGACAGCTTACCTTGTGAAACAAAAAACTGAAACAATGCATGGCAAGGCGCTAATGCCATTTTTTGTTTCTTAACATTATCCTGAGGGGAAATACTTTCATCGGGTAGATCTGCAACATTCCAAGCACTGACAATAATTCTTCTTGAAGAAGGATTGTTATTAATTTGATTAATAATTTTTTCAATTTGATCTATCACTCCACCATTACGAGAACTAGGCCAAGATCTCCACTGGTGTCCATAAATCGGCCCCAAATCACCGGACTCGGTCTCCCATTCATCCCAAATATGCACTCCTGCATCTTTTAAAACAGTATTATTAGTCGCGCCATCCAAAAACCATAGAAGTTCATGAACCACGCCTTTAAAAAATATTCTCTTGGTTGTAAGAATGGGAAAGCCATCGTTAAGATTAAATCGCATTTGGTGCCCAAAGAAACTTCGGGTGCCTGTACCCGTTCTATCTTCTTTCACCTCTCCTTTATCAAGAATACTTTGGAGCAAGTCTAGGTATTGATGCAATTTTAACTCCTCTTTAAATGAAATTTATTTTAGACAATCAATTATACAAATTTAGTTAAGTACTTTTCCTAATTTTTGAACTAAACAAGATGTAGAAACCAATCACCAACATTGGGATAGACAAAATCTGTCCCACGGTCAACCATCCCCAAGCAAGATACCCTATGTGATCATCTGGCAATCTAAAATATTCAATCAAAAATCTAAAGCAACCGTAACAAATTAAAAATAATGCTGCCGTAAAACCAGAAGATCTTTTACGGACAGTAAAGACCCAAAGAATTATAAATAAGACCAAGCCCTCCAAAAATGCTTCATAGAGTTGAGTGGGATGCCTAACAACACCATTAACCAAGAATCCCAATTGAGAATCCGTTGGTTTTCCCCATAACTCGCCGTTGATAAAATTACCAATTCTACCCAATCCAAGCCCAATAGGTACCAGTGGAGCAACAAAATCAATGACCTCTACAAACGGTTGTTTTATTTTTTTAGAAAATAAAACAACCGCAATTAAAACACCTATCAAGCCTCCATGAAATGACATGCCACCAGTCCATAATTGAGGGAACTGAGTGAGCCAAGATAAAGGGTCTTCTATTAATGCATTGGTAGCATAGAAGAGCATATAGCCAGACCTTCCACCTATAATGACTCCTATAACCGAAAAAAATATTAGATCATCGATTTGATTGTCTTGTATCGGTGACCATTCTTGTTTGACTCTCATTTTTGCTAATGCAAAGGCAATAATAAAACCCATTAAATACATCAGTCCATACCATGCAATCGATAAAGGTCCGATCTGAATTGCAATCGGGTTAATTTCTGGATAAATAAACATCTAAACTACTCTCTTACCAAGGTATGACCATGCCATTGTAATTGGTTGATTTGCCTCTGTTTTTCTTAATAGTTTCATTGCTAATTTCATCGATAACTTTAACCAATCCTGCAGCGCTTTCGTCGGTTGTAATGCCTACTCTAGGATAACCTGAATCTCTCAATAATTGTGTCTCCACCATACCTGGGGCAATCAAAGCCGAAATGACTCCTTTTGATTTTAAGCTGACATTCATTGCCAGTACTCCCATATTTAAAGCCGCTTTGCTCATGCGATAATAGTAGAAAGCATCCGAATTTAAGGTAATCTGCATAGACCCCAAACCACTTGTCATGGAGACAATTTTTTTCTGTTCGCTTAAGGCCACACTGTCTGCAAATGCTTCGGCTACTTTTAGAGGTCCCAATGCATTAACGGCCATAACTTTTTCAAATAGAGCTTGATCTAAGTTTCCAAAAGATTGGTTTTCGATATTGCCCAATATACCAGCATTGTTTATAAGAATATCAATCGGCTGATTCTTATATTTTTCAGCTAAATACTGAATCTCAGAAAGATCAGTTACATCCATTTCCTCGATGGAAATACTACTATATTGATTACTTAATTGATTAAGGTCTTCTGCTTTACTTGGATTTCTACAAGTTGCAATAACATTCCAGCCATTGGCAGCATAGTTTTTCACTAAAGCAAAACCAATCCCTCTATTGGAGCCAGTAATCAAAACAGTTGGTTTACCCAACTCTAAGGTTTTACTTTGATGCCCGTCTGCTAGCACAGAATAATTTCCAAAAGAAATTAAGCAAAAGAACAATGAGATTTTCCATACTTTCAAAACATATCCATCCTTCATAATTTTCTCCGTTATATATAAATACATTCTAAATAAATTTGAGGAATATAAATAATAGATTCTTGTCCATATCCAAATTACAACATACAATGAATTTTTAGATAATGGAGAATTAATCTAATGAGAGATTTTTTAAAAATTGGAACTATAGTCCTAGGGTTACTTACAATTGGTAGTTCAAACATTATGGCAAGCAATCATCACGATGGTGACAGCAATAAACCAAGTGGCACCGGTTCTTGTACTTACACAGCGGAAAATCCTTTTGCTGGAGATCCTTATAAAGCCTGTAGAACAAATATGTCAGAAGAAGCTTGTTATCACTATGCTGAAGTAGGAGATGGTATGGTTACCATACTGGAACCAGTTTATGCAGAAGGAGATTGTTCAAGGGAAGCATCCATTGGATCATGCGAAAGAGGAGGATGGGAAGAAGTCTACTATGAAGGTGAATCAGCACCAGAAGATGTCGAGTTTGGCTGCATGTTTGCAGGTGACTGGATAGCGCCTTAATTTAAAGTAATATTTAAATCTAGTCATGCATTCTCAACGAATGTTTAGATTAATGATTAGATTTAGGTATCTGCAAATTGGCATCACTAGCTATAAATAAAACAAACTACTTAAGTAAATCAATGGCTAAAGGTAAAAAGATAAAGAAGATAGAGGATTCTATTCTTTTTTCTTTGGCTAGAGAAGAAACAGGGGCTTTTGAAAAATTAGTGGATCAATATGGGAATCTTATCTGGTCAATTGCCAGACGATATCTCTCCAATCAAACTGAGGCAGAAGATGCCGTACAAGAAGTTTTTATTGCCATTTGGAAATCAGCAGGAAGATTTGATCCCACTAAGGCCTCCGAAGTCACATTTGTATCTATGATCGCAAGAAGGCGTCTAATAGATCATCTCAGAAAAATATATCGTCATAAAAATTTAGAACCCATAGATGATTGCTTTGATGATGATGCACTTGAGACGAAATCTATACTTGATAAATCTGCAGACGTTCAAATTATATCTGAAGCAATTAATCAATTTGCAGAAGAAGATAAAGAACTTCTCTCATTGTCAATCTACCAAGGTTATAGTCATTCAGAGATTTCTAAACTAATGAATATTCCGCTTGGTACAGTGAAAACTAAAATTAGAAGAAATTTGATTAAGTTGAGAGAGACTTTCGATCAAGATCAAAATACAGTAGTGAGTATCCATAATGCGTAGCTTGGATAAAGAATTATTATTGGATCTTCTGGTTGTGCAATCAACTCAGCCTATGTCTGATGACGAAAACATAGAACTTCAAAGGCTTCTCAAAGAGTATCCGGAATACAATAACTATGAATTCGATGAAATAGCGTCTCTCGCTCACATGAGCTATCACCTAAACGATAAAAGAATTCATGATAAATTGCCTAGTGATATTAAAAGTAAGATTTTAAATTCCCAGAAAAAAATTGATTCACTTTCATTTTATAAAATCAAGATCAATGATTTTATGAGATCCCTATTTTATAAACCCGCCTATGCTTGGGCGATCACAGTATTGCTTACAATTGGACTATCATTCTCAATGATTGAATTTAAAAATTATGAGAATAACTTCAAATACTTGCCTCTTAAAAGAGGAGTTCTTCAATTAACATCCAATGATCTAATTGAATACCCATGGTATTCAAAAGAATCTGATTTTGCTCTAGCTAAGGGTGATATTGTCTGGAGTAATAAAAGTCAAAAAGGGTTTATTAAAATATCTGGTATGCCAATCAATGACCCATTACAAAAACAATATCAAATTTGGATCATAGACCCAATCAAATATAAACAACCAGTGGATGGTGGTGTATTCAATATCAAAATTGTTGGTAAAGACATTATCATACCCATTAATCCTAAATTACCCATATCAAATGCAAAAGGTTTCGCTATCACAATTGAGCAACCCGGAGGTGTGGTTGTCTCTTCTCAAAACTTAATCCTAACAGCGCCTGAAGTAAGACCTGAAAGTACATTTACTCTGTAATTATTTAGTGAATTTTTAAGTGGCTTCTGAAAAGTAGGCAGCTTCTTTATAATTGCCTTAGGGGAGAACAACTCTTAAACTACCTACTTCACAAAATAATTCGTGACAAGAAGAAAAATAGATTTTTTTAATGATACTTAAATGAATAAATGAGAACTCTTTGATTAAAATTCTCAAAAATATATTGTTTAGCTTTCTAATACTATTCGGTATTGCCTACATCTCATTGATAGTTTATGCCTATTTGCCCTATGAAGAGATACCTATAAAGGAGTTGGCATCAGATAATGATAAATTCATATCAATAGAAGAGAGAGAAATACGTTATCGAATTTCTGGTGAGGATGATAATCCAAATATAATTTTGATTCATGGTTTTGGTAATTCCATCAATACTTGGAGAAAAGTGATTCCAAAATTAGAACAACATTATAGAGTTATAGTTCTTGATCTGATTGGGTTTGGACTATCAGAGAAGCCAGAATACTATGATTACAGCAATAAAAATCAAGCAAGAACAATAAGTTTATTTGCTGAAGCCTTAAATCTTGGCGAATTTATAATAGGTGGGCATTCCTTAGGAGGAGCGATTGCTGTTCATGTTGCATTAAATAATGAACAAACAACTGGGATGGTTTTATTCAACCCAGGAATTATTACAACGGGTGTTCCAGAATTTACACGCTATCTTAATCTAATTTTTCCATTTGCTCGGGTTTCAGCTAAACAGTTCTCAGATAGAGACTTTAGAGTTCAGTTTTTAAAAAACTCCTTTATTGACCCTTCAATTGTCACAGATGAAGTTATTGATAATATTATGTTGGGTGTTAAAACAGAAGGATATATGAAAGGAACTACCAGTATGATGAATAAATTCTATGTGGCTAATGAAAAAGAATTATTGCCAGACATTGATGTGCCTACATTGATTGTTTTTGGTCAAGAAGATCGAACCAAGAGTCTTGAAGAAGCCCTAACTCTCAATCAAAATATAAGGGGTAGTAAATTAACACTAATTGAAAAAGTTGGTCATTACGTCCACGAAGAAGCTCCTTTCTTAGTCAGTGAAAGTGTCATCAAAGAAATCCAATACTTATCGGGTGGTGGTTAAACTTAAGCATGCAAGATATTACTTTAGCAAATGAAACGCATCTGGATGAATTGGCTCGATTGTTTAACCTTTATCGAATATTTTATGAGCAAGAAGATGATTATGAGGCTGCTTATGCATTTATAAAGAAAAGAATAATGAACCAAGAGTCCATTATTTTTCTTTCCTGCAAAGGATCCAATAAATACAATGGTTTTGTTCAACTCTATCCTTCTTTTTGTTCAGTCAGTGGAATTCCTATATTGATTCTTTACGATCTATATGTGGATAAAGATCAAAGAGGTTTGAGCATAGGAAGAAGTCTGATGAATCAAGCTAAAATCTTCGCTAGAGATAATGGTTATAAGCGATTGGAACTATCCACAGCCAAAGAAAACTTGATTGGTCAATCGCTTTATGAATCACTTGGTTATGAGCAAGACAATGAATTTTATCATTACAGTTTAGAAATTGAAGGTGACTGAAGATTATATCGATGAGTTTTGAAGAAATAAGAATTATCGTTATTGTTTATGCTAGTGCTCTTTTACCTATTATCCTGATCTATCTGAAAAGAAAAGATGCGTTATCTAGCTCGATGATCAGAATCTATATTTTATGCTTCCTATTATGCTCATTAGGATGGGAGTTATGGTTTACCTACGGATGGTTTGAAGGAGATCCGGTTGATGAAAGAAGATCCGATGCCCTTAATCTTGCTATACCTAAACACATCAACTGGTTACTGAACTCATTAGGGGATGCCGGAACAATATGCATTGGTGGTCTTTGGCTGACTTGGATGTTGACAGGTCGGTGCTTATCAATCTTTGAACATTGGGAATGGAGACCCTTTTTTATCTTATTATTCTGGTGCTTAGGTCAAAATATTTTTGTTGAGATGTTTCTTTATTACGATCAACTTTCTACAACAAAACAATTGTCTTGGGCTCCCTTGGCTCCAACGGGACCATGGTTCAATCCCATATTATTTCACTTCGACGACCGAACGATCAGATTACAAAGTCAGATACCGTGGCTCATAATGACGCCCTTACTCTATGCTCTTAGTATCTATGCCTATAAAAAACAAAGAAAGGCCTAGTCTTTTATCTCATAAAGAACAATTAGATGGCCATCAGAGCACAAGCAATGTGCTTTAGTTCATGAATGAGAGTATTCCGCAATCCCTGCTAAGCTTCTTTTTGGCTTCTTCAACCCAGTATCAATTAAGCCCACAACAGAACCATCATCCAGCCTAACTTTCATTGCCATGCCTGTAAAAATATTTGCAGTAAGAAAATGCTCTCCATCATTGGATGCGGTCAATTGTGCGATCCCCCAACCATGCTCTGATAAATCAATCGTTTGTGTGACCTCACCGGATTCATCAAGAATTTCAATATATTCGCCCCTGGAATGCAGCAATCGACCATCTTGGAGATAATTAACAGCAATAGCAACAACTTGATCGCTTAGATCCGAAGATGGAAGCACCACAAGATCCTCCATTTGTTGGTCATTGATAATATCGTACTGCATCACTTTTTTACCAATTTCGGTAGTGTAAGTAATAAATTTTTCACTCGGATGCATAGCAGTATGAGTGATTCCCTTAAACTGATGAAATTCTGGAGAATAAGCCACATCAAATACCTTAACTAATTCCAAGTCAGAATTAAATTTATGGATATTGCCATAACCTAAAAGGTCCAATCCTGGTAAACGCCTCATAAAACTTCCAGGATATGGAGTATTGCCAACTAAGGCTTCGCCCAGATAAATATTGCCTTGTGAATCAAAAGTGGCATTGGAAAAAGCTCGATCACCAAAATTATGATTTGGTAGTTGCTTGCCATCGGGGGAAACCCTAACAATTGCATGATTATGCATGTCAAAACCCCACAATACTCCTCGAGGATCAAAAGTAAGACCAATCACCAGATGACCAGTTCCCTCTGTATATAAAATTCCTTTCGGTTGGAGATTCTTGTCGTATTGGAGAATCCTTC
>Ga0233434_1002842_pt1 | contig 14632 bp, 10 predicted proteins | sample SI_122_August201_4_FD_182738 | JGI IMG/M metagenome (GOLD analysis project Ga0233434, IMG submission 182738) | Seawater microbial communities from Saanich Inlet, British Columbia, Canada - SI_122_August2016_120_MG | ecosystem: Environmental > Aquatic > Marine > Inlet | place: Canada: British... | reverse complement strand
ACCGTCTCCCACAAAGTTGAAGGCAAGTACAGCAATGATGACGATGATCGCCGGCGTCAGCAGCCACGGATGCAGTGCCACGGCCTGCACACTCTGCGCCTCTTTTAACAACACACCCCAACTGGTAATCGGCGGCCGCAGACCCAGACCGAGAAAACTCAGCGCCGTCTCACCAAGAATCATATTCGGCAGCGTCAGCGTCAGTGACACAATGATGTGACTGGTGAATCCCGGCAGTAGATGACGCAGCATCACTCGACGCTGCGAGGCGCCGGCCAACAAGGCCGCCGTCGCGTAATCCTCCTCGCGCAGTGACAGAATCTTACCACGCACGACACGCGCCAGACCCGTCCAGCCGAGGAACGACAAGACCACCGTAATGCCGAAGTAGACCTGCAGCGGTGACCACGATGCGGGCAACGACGCCGACAGCGCCATCCACAGTGGAATCGATGGGAAGGAGCGCAACACCTCGATCATGCGCTGGATCATGTTGTCGATCCAGCCGCCATAGTAGCCAGACGCAGCACCGATAGAGAGGCCGAAGATGAAACTCAGGGTCACACCAATCAGTCCAACCGTCAGGGAGATGCGGGATCCGTAGATGATCCGCGTCAGCAGATCCTGGCCAACCGAATCGGTCCCCAGCAGAAACAGCGTCCCCCCCCCGTCGACACCCAACAGATGGATGTCCGATTCGAAGAGTCCCCAGAATTTGTAAGTGGGACCACGCGCAAACAGACGCAGTGGATAGATCCGCTCTCTGTCTTCTTCATAGACATAGCGCAATGATTCAGGATGGCGCTGTCCCTTCAGGCCATAGACAAAGGGCCACAGGTGCACACCCTCGTCGCTGATCATGTGCAGGCGCTGCGGTGGTGCGTACATGTATTCCAAATGCTGATCGGCCAGGCCATAGGGCGCGACAAATTCGCAGAAGGCAGCCATCAGATACAGGGCAACGATGGCCCAACCCGACCACACAGCGAGTCGGTGTTTGGCAAACTTGAGTCGCATCAGCTGCCACTGGGATGCCGTATACAGTTCAGGTGCGGAATCGGCTCGCCGATCGGAATCGCCTTGGCGATCTTCGTCACCGACGCGCTCTTCGACGGTGGCCGCCGTGGCTTCGCTCACTGTGCGCTCACCTTCCCCGCTCGTCGTAGCGAATACGAGGGTCGAAGATCAGCAGCAGGATGTCGGAGATCAGCGTGCCGATGACGGTGAGAAAACTCAGAATCATCACCATCGAACCCGCCAGATACATATCCTGATTCTCCAGGGCCCGCAGCAACAGTGGTCCTACCGTCGGCATGCCCAGCACGACAGCGACGATAACCGATCCCGACACGATCCCGGGCAGCACCCAACCCACCGTGCTGATCAGCGGGTTCAACGCCACCCGCACGGGATACTTCAGCAGCAGCTTCCACGGCGACACGCCCTTGGCGCGGGCCGTCATCACATACTGCTTCGGCAATTCATCGAGAAGGTTACCACGCATGACGCGGATGAGTCCCGCTGTACCCGATGTGCCGATGACGATGACGGGAATCCACAGATGCGCCAGCAAGTCGGCAAACTTGGCCATACTCCACTCAGCACTGGCGTATTCGGGTGAGAACAAACCACCCGCTGACATGCCGAAGACTGAGTGGCCCACATACATGAAGACCAGAGCGAGCAGGAAGTTGGGCGTTGCCAGACCGATGAAGCCAAGCACGGAGAACGCGTAGTCACCCCACGAATACTGTCGCACGGCAGAGTAGATGCCGATGGGAATCGCCAGAGCCCACGTAAACAGCAGCGTCACGATCGAGATCGTCATCGTCAGCAGTAGTCGCTCGCCGATCAATTCGGAAACAGGTCGATTCCACTCGAAAGACTTGCCCAGATCAGGCCACTTGAACACGGGCCAGTTGAAGTGCTCGACCCCATCAGCGTCCGTGACCCACAGATAGTTGCCATCATCACCACGCTCGAACCCGAAGAGCATCAGATCATTGAGCCACTTGCTGTATTGCAGCACGAAGGGTTCGTCGAGGTTGTAGCGTTTCCGCAACGATTCGACGAGTTCCTCATTGACACTCTCGCCACTCTCTTCCAGGGCAGAGATGTAGGACGTGAGGTAATCACCCGGTGGCAGTTGAATCAGGGCAAAGCTCACCAGAGAGATCACAAACAGAGTCGGAATCATCCACAGCAGCCGACGGGCGATGAGCGCGAACATCAGGCGCCGCCCGTTTCATCGATGGCGTAGATCTCTGGCGCCGTCGCCCCCGGCGTACGCAGGGGCCAGCAGCCGACGGCTACCTCAGGAAAATTCTTGAAGTTGTCGGCGACGATGAAGATGATGGGAATACCACCGACGGAGCCGATCACGTAGAGCTCTTCGCGGTTGATATCGATGATCTTGTGAAACAGTTCGATCTGCTTCGCCTCATCCATCGTGCGCGAGATCTGGGCGAACAGATCCAGACACTTACGCATCGGCTCCGGCGGTAGTTCGCCCCGCTCACCTCCCGTCCGATACCACAACGCGTAATCCAGGCCCTGGAAAGAGCTCGTCGAATACGGCATGAACCAGCGTGGATCCAACACGGGGATGATCTCACCAGCGCCGCCCCACACGTGCACATCACACAGACGCGAATTGCGACGCTCGCGATATAACTGCCGCGCCGTCATCTTCACCTTCGTCTTCACACCCACAGCCGTCCATTGCGCCGCCGTCATCTCGAACAATCGTGCCATCGCCGACTGCGTCGACGTGGACTCGAGATTGATCACAAGAGGGTCACCATCGGGACGCAGACGAATGCCATCCTCGTTGCGTTCTGTTAGACCCATCTCATCCAGCAGCCGATTGGCCTCAGCCGGATCGTGTTCGGTATACGCCTTTAGATACGCTTCGTTGTACCACGCCGATTGCGGTGGTGGCGCAACCTGTCGCGGCTCGCCGAGGCCGAAGAAATTTGCATGGTTGATCTGTTCACGATCCATCGCGTAAGACAGAGCAATGCGGAAACGACGATCCTGGAAAATCTCGCGCAGCACCGGATCCTTGTGATTCAGATTCAGCGTCAGCGACATCGTGCCATCCCCACCATCGATCCAGTGATAGACCTTGTAGCCACCAGCCTTCTGATTCGCCATGAACAGCGGGTAGTTCGGCAGATTGATGTGGCGCGACTGCATATTCATCTCGCCATTGATCGCCTTCAGATTGATCGTCTCAATGTCGTAGATGTCGAAGGTGATCTTGTCGATGTAGGGCAGCTGGCGCCCCTCAGCATCGACCTTCCAGTAATAGGGATTGCGTGTAAAAACAGCAGGACGCGCTGGCGGTGGTGCTGTACAGGTCCATCCCCAGATTCGCGGTGTCTCCGGCGTACGCCAGTCCTTCACATCCTTAAAGACCTGGTGCCAGAAGTCCATGCCGCGCTCAAGCTGCTGCTGTTTCAGTACCTCTTCAGAGACATAGCGTGGATGATAGTTTTTCAGAAAATGCGCCGGATACTCCACCATCACGTAGCTGAGATTGGACGCCATGAATTTCAAAAACAGACCATTCGGTCCGGCAAAACGAAAGCGGATCGTGTGGTCGTCCACCTTCTCGAGCTTCACCATCTCCCCTTCATGCATGTACTGCATGTCGATAGCAGGCGTCAGGTCCTTGTTCTGCAGAACGTCCTCATACCAGAAGACGAGATCATCTGCCGTAAAGGGATGCCCATCTGACCAGCGCACCCCCTTGCGCAAAAAGAAGGTGTACGTGCGTCCCTCCTCACCGATCTCCCAATGCGTCGCCAGGTTCGGTAACACCTCGGTGCCCATCGGATCCCATCGAACCAAGCCATCGTAAGCCAGCCTGGCACTGATCACACCGATGTCACTTGGACCCGTCGCCATACGGGTCCAAGTGCCACCATAGGGCCCGAACTGATGCGGTGGTGTCACAACGAGGGGATTCACAGGAAGCCGGTCTGCTACCGGTGGCAGATCGCCATTGAGCACAGCCACATCAAACACCGGTGCCTGACGAAACTCGCCGCGGTCACGATCCGCAGGCCACTCGGCAATACTGTGCAGCGCCCCCGCCTCGGTCGGATGCCGCACAGGAGGCGTGATCCGCGCTAGACTCGCCAAGTCGACCTTGTCCGCACTGGCCAGCGCATAGGTCAGCCACGCAAACAGTTCGATGCAGGCAAAGATCCCCAGACTGACCAGCACCAGAGGTGCCAGTTTTCGCGCGATACGTCGCAGAATGTCTTGAGGATTCGCCATGGGTCGGGTACTAGCCTTGCCATCTTCGCTGGTGGTGTCAAGCTGGGTCGACGATTGTGACCGGCCCGGATCGCGTGCTCAGAGGCTGTGTGGTGCCCACCCAGGCCGGGATGAACGGCTTGGCACGATCTTGACCACCCGTATCTCAACACCTCGACACATCTTGCTTCCGTTACGCAATGCGGCCTTCCGTCGTATCGTTTGACGTGCCCCTCACGACGGCTAGCTTGCTCGCTTCAGGCTCCATCACAGTAGGATGAATTTCACCTGCCAAGGCCATCTCTTGTGAAGACAGAAGGCGCTGTCCCCTCAAACTGGACCGCACGGACCCTTGCGCTGGTCATTCTGGTTCTTGGCGTTCGAGCCGGCCATGCGCAGGAAGACATGGACCTGCTCCTCGGCTTGTCTCTCGAAGAACTGATGCGGATCGACGTGACCCTCGCATCAGGCGTGGAGGAGAGCATCTTTGATGCTCCCGCAGCAATGGTCGTCGTCACGGCACAGGACATCCAGCAACGGGGCTACACGAATCTGGCAGAGATCATCGTCGACCTGCCCGGCTTCGACGTCGTGTTCACCAATGGCATTCCCTATCTATACGCCTACCAGCGTGGCTACCGCACACCCTCGACACAACGCACGCTGTTGATGATCGATGGCCAGGTGGACAACCACCTATGGACCCACCAGGCCACCTTCAGCCGCCGTTTTCCGATTTCGAGTATTGAGCGGGTGGAGATTCTCTACGGCCCCGCCTCAGCCGTCTATGGTCCGAATGCTTTCCTCGGCATCGTCAATGTCGTCACCCACCAGGGCGCCGATCTCGAGACCGATGGCAATGTCGCCGATGTGCGCATACACGGCGGTTCGTACAGCCAGCGCGGCATCGATGTCACCCTCCGCGGCCGACAGCAGGACCTGGCTTACAGTCTGTCCGGTCGCGTCTTCCGCAGTGACGAACCTGATCTGTCCGGCGACTTTGGCTTTCTCGACAATCGTCTCTACGGTGACGAGCAGATCTGGGGACCTCTGCTGCAACAGGAGCATCGCAACCGCAGTTTCGGAACCTACTACGACCCGACCGATGACAATGGCTTCCTCGGCAGCATCACCTATCACGACGCCAAGCTTGGCTTTGTGCACTGGGAACGCAAAGAAGGATATGGCGCTCAGTATGTCGCCGATCGTGTGCAGAACAATGTGTTCTGGAATACCAATGGCAGTCATCTATATGGTGAAGTCGAACGCCAGGTCGAAGACTGGCTGCACAGCAGCTCGCATCTCTCCTATCGCGTCAGCCGTACGTGGGGTGGCTGGCCGGAAGCTTTGCCCGACTGGAACGAAGGCATGGAGAGCTATTCCTACATCAGCAACACGAATTGGAATTCGATCAGCAACAGCTGGCTTTTCAAACAACAATTCGAGGTGACCCTGCAGGACGTCCTGATCACCGGTGGGTTGAAGTTTGAGCGCAAAGAGTTGACCAAGGCCTACGACATCCCTGGATACTGGAATGCCTTCAGTTCCACCGTCGCCGCGAATGCACCTGGTCCGCATGGATTGGGCGCGGGCATCGGCCACAGCTCCGACTCCACCTACACGGCGCCCCCCATACCAAATCTGGAAATGCCACCGGCGAATCTTGCACTCACCGAAGATCTTGGTGGCTTCGTGCAGGGCATCTGGGACCGCGACGCCTGGCGTTTCAACGCCGGCATCCGCTGGGACGACAACTCGATCTATGGCCGCTCGATCAATCCGCGTGTATCCGCCGTCTACAAGTTCTCTGAGCGCCGGGCGCTGAAATTCCTCTACAGCCAGGCCTTCCAGGAGCCAGCGCCGATCCAGGTGTGGGGTGGTTGGAATGGGCGCCTGTCGAATCCGGATCTTGAGCCCGAGAAAGCACGCAACGCCGAGATCATCGCCATGACGCAAACGGGGCGGCTATTTCACGATGCCTCGCTGTACTACTCGCACTACGACGACGTGATCAAGGAAGAGGCAGAGAACGCCGGCAGTCGTGATGTATGGGGGCTGGAGTATCGCGGTCGCTTCACGACACCGAATCCGCTAACCGCAGCGGACCTGTCAGGTTACTTCTACTACACGTACGCCAACGTGACGAGCAGTACCGTCTTCAACCACGAGGCGGGTAGCTGGGAGAATGGCGACACCGATTTGGGCGACATTGCGCCGCACAAGATCAACGTCGGCATCAACATTCCCACCAGCAGCGGTTTGAACGCGAATTTGCGCGCCAATTTCGTCAGTGAGCGAAAGCTCTACTCACAGAACCCACTGCGTGCCCAGGGCGAGACGATCGATGCCTACGTGCAGATCAATGGCGCCCTGAGCTGGTCCCAAGAACCCTTTGGTATCACCCTGAAAGTGACAAATCTGCTCGCCAGCGATCACTTCCATCCCGGCGTGGAGCAGGCGGACAGTGGCAACGATTTCAGCCAACGCAGTCTGGGTTTCCGCAATTCTTTGGTTCCCCAGCCCGGGCGGTCCGTGGCGTTGCGTTTGAGTATGCAGTACTAGCAGTAATAGACGGCAACAAGGGCCTGCTTATTGTTCGGTCGTAGCGCTGGATGTGGTGGACTCGGTCAGCGAAGTATGCAGCGTGACCCCAAGAATGAGCGCGCCACCCAACACGACCTGCAGCGATGGAATCTCGCGTGTTAGCAACGACGCGAAGGCAATCCCATACACCAACTCAAGACTGATGATGCTACCGACCTGTTGTGCCCGGAGTCGTTCGAGACTCTTCGCCATCAGCAGAAAAGGCACCGCCGTAAACACAGCGCCAAGTGCAGCGATTCGCCAGATATCATCGATGGTAGGCAGCAACTGAGCACCTACGGCGACCCATGGAACCAGGATCATCACCGACACACCGTTCTTGAACAGAAGCAGTGTATCGGCCGTGTAGTGCCGGATATACCCACGCTGCAGCAGGAGAGATGCCGCAACGAGGCACGCCGAACTCAGTCCCCACAGGGCGCCTCGAGTAGAGACGTTGCCAAGACTCAGCTCCGGAATCGTGATGGCCACCCCCAGCAGAATGACCAGACTGCCCACGATCTGAGCGCGCGTTGCACGACCACCGAAGAACAGCGGTTCCAGGACGGTGACGAACAAGGGAAAGGTGAACACAGCGACCAGTGCGATAGCAACCGACGACATCTTCACAGCCAGGAAGAACGTCAGCCACTGCAGGCACTGGATCACACCAAGGGCTGCAAGTCCGCCCACATCACGCGTCGATCTCGGTCTGGGAATGCTGCCAGTGCTGAGAAACAGCACGGCCGCCACGAGGAGAGCCGCCAGTGACCGTCCCGCGGCAATCGTCAGCACCGGTGCACTGATCAGACTCACGGTGGGTCCCACGAATCCAAACAGCAACGTAGCGATGTGGATCTCGGTCAGGGATGCCAGATTACGAGGTTTGGTCATCCCCCAACACTGCGACAACTACGACAACAGTCGCAAGATGGCTGCCCAAATAGATGAACCCAATGATCTGGTAAGCGCGATCCTGGCTGACCGGTACAGGCAGCCCGTTCCTAACGCTTTTCTACATACCGCACGTCCGAGAGTCCTTCGAGGTCCGCGTCCTGTGTCCACAGAGTCGCCTGGTGAGCGCGCGCTGTTGCGAGAATGACGCTGTCGGCGAGGGGTAGATGATGGTCAATACTGATTTTGGCGGCAGCGAGCGACAAAGAGGCAGATAGGTCGACAACAAGACCTTGCTGCATCGCTGCCACTGCCTGCAGGGCTTGATCTTCGGACGCTTGCTGCAGAATTCTCTTGAATACTTCGTAGATACTGAGGGATGGGACAACCAGATCAGCCTGCGCCTCGAGGGCAGTGGAGAAAAACCCCGCGTTCTCTCCGTCGGCGAGATACTCGAGCCAACCCGACGAGTCCACGACATTCACGGACGATCGGTCTCCCGTTCAACCGTCGTGTCCAATCCGCGCAGCGCTCCGCGCAACTGTTCGATCGGGCGTATGGGGATCAACTCGATTCGATTCTCATACGCAATGGCCTCGATCTTCTGACCAGGCGCCAACTGCAGCATGTCACGCACCTGTTTAGGGATGACGATTTGGAATTTTGGCGATAGCGTTACCGTCGTCATACCGTCTCTCCATCGATATAGTAGCAGTCATACCCTAACACTATCGATGACTTTCAGACAAGTCAACGATAGACTCACCCTCTCGACATCAGCATCAGCGTTCCGATCCCGTTGATGTCTCGCCTCTTCAGAACTCGACCCGCAGCAACTCCATAGGCACCGCCTCACCAGCAACCCGCCGGGAGAGCCAGCCAAGCATGACCAATGACTCTGGGGAAGGCAGCGACACAACCAGGCCATCGTCCTGAGACACTGACGTCACCCGCTCTCCCCAACCCTGTGTTGTCCGGTGGGTATACCACAATCCGAACGTCGCCCCCAGCGTGGCGGCCACATTGTTTACCCTGTCACCATTCACTCCCAGCGTATAGCCGACACCCCGTCCAGCCAGACCACCTACATAGGTGCCGACGCTGATCATGCGGGCTCGCCCAAGGGTGTAGTCTTCGTTCTCCGTGAGTCGATACGCAGCACGAACCCCGACGGGTAGCGCCAGCATCGCTGCTGTCACATACAGTCGCGGATGTTCGCCGTCGTCAACCAGATCGGCCACCGTCAATGCCTCGGCGACGGCGAGCACGCCACCGAGAAAAATCAGATGCCCTCGACCGCGATTGATAGGTCGCCCTCTGACGAAACGACTCGTCGCCCATCCGCCGATGGGCACACCAGCCATCGCCGCCCCAAGATAGATCTTGCTCTCTGTCGAGTTGCGCTGGTCACTCACATCGATCAGATAGGGCAGAGCCATTCCATACAGCGCGCCGACCCACATGCCCGTCGTCGTCAGGTCGGACTCACCCTTGCCGATACGATGGCCGGCGCTGAGTCGATGCGTCAGATAGCCGCCGAGTGGTGTCAGCGTCATCGCCGAGGCGAAATAGATCCTGTCACTGTCGGCACCGAACAACGCAGGAATACCCACGCCATAGAATGTTCCCGCATAGTTGCCCCAGCGCAGCAACTTCGACCGACCATATCCGAGTCGGAAGTCCCTCGTTTTCTGTAGCACCATGGCAAAGGAACCACCCGTGACGAGCAGTCCGACACCGGTCGCCGACCGACCATCGAGTCCGAGGAGTCGCGTTGATCCCGGTCCATACAACCACATCCCGTAGAGGAAGCCGTCTGTCGCCAGACGCAGGCGCCCCTCTTTCTCCCATTGTGTCGCCTCAGACACGCGTGCCCCACTGCGGACGGCCTGATCCACTGCGTCGATCATCGCGCGCAGGTGCGCCAGATCAAGATCTGTCAGTTGCGTCTGCTCCAGGATCCGATCTCGATCACGGCGTAGCGTCATGCGCAGCCAGTAGCCGTCTGTTTTCTCGACGATCTCCGCCTGCAGAAATCCTCGCGCCTCGGGAAACAGGTCGTATTTCTCCCGCTCCGCAGGATCGACTTCGTAGCCGATGGACGCGGAGATCGAGATCACTCGCTCCTGAAACACCTCTACCTGTGCCCACACGGCAGCACTCATCAGCAGGCAGGCCAGTATCTGCTTCGTAACGGATCTCACGTATTACCTGCTGCGCTGACTGTGCTCATGTTTTCTTAACTTGACGGGCGTGCGTCCTCGTACACTCTAGGTCAATGTAACGAGGTAGTTGGTCTAACGACGGAATCACTCACTGAGCCTATTCATCAAGAGGGATGATCATGACCGAAACAGGTAGCGCCCTGGAGAGATTCTGCCGCTGGGGCTGGCGCTGGAAGACGCATCCCAATCCTTGCTCGCGAGACATTGGACTGTTTTTGCTTCGTATCACCTGCGGTGGCACCATGGCGATCCAGCATGGCTTCGGAAAACTGACCAGTTATTCGGAGAGGGCCGCAACCTGGGCTGATCCGATCGGCGTGGGCAGCGAATTGAGTCTGGCCCTGGCGATCCTTGCCGAGTTCTTCTGTTCGATCTTCGTCGTGCACAGCGACGACCCCTTCCGCGACAAGGAACTGGCTTTTCTTTATCTGGCCTGTTTCACCACCCTCGCCATGACCGGTGCCGGCCGCTACTCCATCGATGGTTGGCTCAACGCCCGTCGCACTCAAGATCGCGAGACGAATTGATCGACTGATCCGGTCACGGACCCGTCGCCCCACCCGCCTTGGAGAGCCCCATGGACATGGACCGTCCCATCGCTTCGAGCAAACTGTGCATCGCTGCCACCTTGCATCTTTGCGTCACTATTCTTGGGGCCACTCTTCTGGGAGCCACTCTTTTTGGGGCCACGGCGGCGCAGGCCCGCACCGGCGAGTCTGTGCAGGTCGACACGCTACGCTCCTATGCAACCCTGCACTCCATCGGCTTCGAGTGGGATATCCACGGCGACGCCGACCACGACGCGACCTGCACAGTTCGCTATCGCCCCAGCGGCTCGGAGGCGTGGCAGAGCGCCCTCGATCTGATGCGCGTCGACTACCATGGCTACTACGGCGATACCAGGGCGGATCGCGCCTACAACATGCTCGCAGGCAGTCTGTTCTTCCTCTCCCCGGGCACGCTGTATGAGGTCGAACTCACCCTCGACGATCCAGACGGTGGTAGTGTCCAACGGCGCGTGCAGTTGTCGACGCAGCCTGAGCCGAGCCTACCAGGTGGCTCGGTGCTATACGTCCACAGCGATCCCACACCTGGAGACGGCACGCGAGATCAGCCGTTGACGCTTGGCAGCGCCTTGGCGCGGGAAGATGCAGGTGTCACGTATTGCCTTCTGCCAGGTGAATACGGCCAGATCGTCGTCGATCAATCCGGTCTACCCGCTGCACCCATCGCCTGGCTTGGACCCGCCGCTGCACGTGACGCTGGGTATGATGTGGCAACTGGCGACGCAGTCTTCGAACGCATCGAGGTCAGCGCCAGTGACGTCTGGTTCGAAGGACTCGTGTTTCATAAAGGCCAGGCCTGGCCTGACAGTGTCACTCGCGGTGCGCTACGCGGCCAGGCCGACGCAGCACGCGTCATCGTGCGTGGCAATCGCTTCCTCGACTATTCCTACTCCATCTGGCTGGATCCTGGCAATCGAGCCTGGGTGATCAGTGACAACACCATCGTTGGCCGCAAAGACATCGAGCAGGAGGGCTCCGCCGCCTTTTCAGGAGAAGGCATCGAGTTGCAGCACTCTTCCGACCACACCGTTGCCTACAATTCGATCTCCCAGGTGGCCGATGGAGTCTCCTACGCCCAGCGCAATGTCGACATCTTCGGCAACGACATCTTCGATACCTCCGATGACGGCCTCGAACCAGACTATGGTTACGCCAACATCCGCATGTGGGGCAACCGCATCGCCAATGTCCAGTATCATGCCTTCAGTTTTCAGGGAATGTATTGCGGCCCCTGGTATTTCATTCGCAACCAGGTGACCACGGCCCGCGGCGCCTTATTCAAGTTCCGCACCGCCAGCCGCCTCGTCTTCGTCAACAACACCCTCGTGGCGCCGACCTTCGGCCGCGACATCATGCACCACCTGCTGCACGGCCTCGTGCGCAATAACCTGTTCATCGCCGATGGGACCCAAGAGCGCGAGCCCTGGCGGGCACGACGCAAGTATGTTGGTGACGCCAAGGAGCACGGCTACTACACGCCAGACCTGACGACGCCGGATTGGCGCACAGAGTGGGACTACAGTGGCTACGACTTAAATACCGGCCGGTTTCATTGGTTCGATGAGAGTTTTGAGCGGGTCGAGGATCTGGCATTGGCTGCCGGTATCGAAACGCACGGACGACAGATCGAACGCGAGGCGACATTCGTCGACTACAAGTCACCGACAAACCCGGCGCGCCAGCCACGACCGGTGCTAAGCCTGCGTCCTGATGGCGCCGCCGTGGATGCCGGCGAACCGGTGCCAAATCTGACGAATGGATTCATCGGATCGGCACCAGACCTGGGTGCCTTTGAAGTAGGTGGTGCGAAGCCACATTTCGGTCCGCGGCAGCCGGCGCAGCGGCACGTCTGGCTGAGGATTGAGGAGGGCCACTGACATGTGTTGCATCATTTTCAGCGGGAGCGTCCGATAGATGCCAGATAGCAAGATGACAGATAGCAAGCCCAACTTCCTCGTCATCATGACCTATCAGCAGCGCGGCGACTGCCTCAGTGCTGCGGGACATCCGGTCTTGCTGACGCCCAACATGGACGCGATCGGCGGCGCAGGTGTCCGCTTTTCCAGAGCCTACTCTACCTGTCCTGTGTGTGTGCCGGCACGACGGACTTTCTTGACTGGACAACACCCCTCCACGCACGGCGTATTCGATAACAGCAGTGTGGAGTGGGATGGACCGTCGCTTCCCGGTGTGTTGCGTGACGCAGGGTACCAGACCGAATGGGTTGGACGCGGCATGCACCAGACCCCGGCCGACAAGCGCTATGGATTTGAGCACATGGTCTTCAAGGACCATCGTGTGTCGGATGACTACGACACCTTCCTTGCAGGTCGTCAACCGGAAGGCGGTGGCGGCTATTATGGAAGTGGTGTCATGCACAACGATTGGACGGCCCGCTCCTGGCACATGGACGAGTCACTCCACGCGACCAACTGGGCAGTCAGCGAATCCCTTCAGTTCCTGGAGCGACGAGACACGTCGTGCCCATTCCTCCTTGTCACGTCGATCCTGGCACCGCACCCACCGCTTGTTCCCCCGGCGTTCTACTTCGACCGATATCTGCGTCAGGACTTGCCGGTGCCAGCCATCGGCGACTGGGCAGTACCACCTGCAAACGATGGCGTCGGTCTCGATGCCAGTTCGGATCGGGTGAACCTGCAAGGAGAAATGCTGCGCTCCGCGCAGGCCGGATACTACGGCCTGATCAACCATGTTGATGATCAGATCCGACGTCTGCTGAACCCGGTGGATGGCATCCAGCGTCGCACCCAGCGCAACACGGTCGTCATATTTGTATCTGATCACGGCGAGATGCTCGGCGACCACTATCGATGGCGTAAGTCTCTTCCCTACGAAGGATCAGCCCACATCCCATTCATGATACAAGCCCCCGACCGGTTCGGTCTGCGTAAGGGAGCGGTCGATACAACCCCCGTTTGTATCGAAGACATTATGCCAACGATCCTGGACATGGCAGATGTAGAAACGCCCGACGGAATCGATGGACATAGCCTGTTGCCGTTGATGCGTGATGCGAGCCCGATCGACCGACCCTACCTGCACATTGAGACAGCGCCGACGTACCAATGCCTGACAGATGGCAGCGAGAAGTTCATCTGGTATGTGGAAGATGGGCGAGAGGAATTCTTCGACCTGACCAACGATCCACGGGAAGAACGAAACCTGATCCACACTTCAACAGATCGCGCTGCGTGGTGGCGGTCTGAATTGGTTTCTGTGCTTTCCGGACGAAACGAAGGATTCTCTGACGGGAGAGCTTTGGTACCGGGGAGGTCATTCCCGGGCCTGGCACAACGCTAGACAGCGAGAGTGGCCGACTCCGGGTTGCGAACTGACTGAAGTCAGGTCACAGGAACACACCACACTTCCGTCTTCGTCTCCGGGCTCAACCCCTGCCCCGCGTCACCGTGCGTGTACAGAATGCTCAGTTCATCGACAGGATGATGCGGACCCGAACGTGGCACCGACGGCAACCAATTCGCCACGTCCGGATCCGAAGGGCTGATCTGGCTACACGTGAAGGTCTCGCCCTTATCCTCGGAGCATAGATAGAACACTTCACTCGACGGATGACCCCAGTGACTTGCCGCACCGACTTCGTTCGGCTCAACCGTTGTCACGACGATGTGCAATCGATCTCGCGTATCGATCGTCATCATACTCTCAACGGCCATCCGGCCCTCTGGAAGGTTGGATTCAATCTGTTGTGTGTGCCAATCCTGGCCGGTCCAGCGACTCAGCCAGATTGGTTCGGATTCCATCCCTGGATTCAGTGTCAGGGCCCACAACGTATCCGATGAGTCGACGGTGATCGTGTTCACATAGATATTTTCGTCGAAGGGCGGAATGGCAATGTCGTGATGGTAGGTCGTGGGAGTGTGAATGAGATCCCCACGAAGATTGGTCCATGTCTCGCCAAAGTCCTGTGACCTGATCACCGCCGCACCGTAGGAACGCATGCGTGACTTGTCGCCTGTCACGGCCTGATTGTCACCGCCACCGATGTTGTAGAAGTGGCACGCCGCATACAACGTGCCATCTGAGGCGCAGGCGATGTGACCATAGTGGTGTGTGTAC
>Ga0233434_1002840_pt1 | contig 14648 bp, 19 predicted proteins | sample SI_122_August201_4_FD_182738 | JGI IMG/M metagenome (GOLD analysis project Ga0233434, IMG submission 182738) | Seawater microbial communities from Saanich Inlet, British Columbia, Canada - SI_122_August2016_120_MG | ecosystem: Environmental > Aquatic > Marine > Inlet | place: Canada: British... | reverse complement strand
TAACGTCGCCAATAACTGGGATTTTGTGGAGCGTAGCGTAACAAAATGTCCATGTTAATTGGCCTTGTTAGGTTTTAAACTACCCTGATTATATCAGTACGTGTACCAATATAATGTCCTTTCTCTTTATCAAATCTAAGGTCAACTTCAATGTAAAATGAAGTTTTCGTATATTTTACTTCAGCAGTATTATTAAACATCTCGCCTGTTCCTTCGACAATAACTTGTAATAATACACCTGCATTCTTTTTGCCTTTAATGCAATCTTGAATCGCTTCTAACATTGGAAAATAGCCAAACTTTGAGTTATCCCACGCAAGATCCATTACTTTAAGCTGACCTGTTTTATTTGAAAAGAAATGATCCCAGCAAAAAAATATATGGTGAGTTGAAGATGTAGCATGCCAACTCATACGCTGGCTTTGGCATACGGCTCCAATTTTATCAAGTAACCACTGTCTTGGTTTATGCTTCATTTATTAGGTGTTTATATATTTTTGAAAATTGTGTATTCACAGACAATTATTATTTATGGCTTAACGGACAGTCTGGATTTTTTTTAAAATGTTCAAAGTGAGCGCCAGCTACGCCACCTTTAGAGTGGGCTCGAACCGGTTTACTACACTCTACGCATAAATATTCTTCTCTATCAGCTCCACGATTATCAGCTAAATGCCTTAAATTCAGCGCTTCAGTTATATCAATTATTCTTCCATTCATAACGCACATGGTCATTTTTGGCATTATTTACTCCGTTTTATCGTGAGTGACTTTTGGAAACCTAACGTTTACATCACCGGCCTGCGCTGTGGCGCGACTTTTGCTCTTTTTGCAAAAGGCGTGACGTAGCGCAGGTCGGGTGGATGTTTTTGTTAGCACTATTTGCGTAATTCATAAGCTTGTTTTAGTAATGAAGTCAGTGTTTCTTCTTTTTCGGAAAAATCTTTCTCTGATAGCTTGAGCCTGTAGCTTCCCCAGCGTTTATCGTAATCAAGTACATCAAGCTCTGATTTAGATATTACTTCTTCTGTTTCATCTGTTTGGGGTAAGCGTATCTCAACACGCAAAGCACTTTTTTGTGGACGGCATACAGCAAAATTACATGCCCGACCATCTACCCAGAATCCGATATAGTATTTGTTGTAACTAAGCTCTACAGCTGGCAAAAATGTTTTGGATAATTCAAATATTTTATCTGCTAATGCTACAGTTTTTTTAGTTCCTCTCCTTTCCCAATAATTCCTATCAGTTGGTTCAGAAGTTTCTTCATCTTCCTCAAGAAAACCAAGTTTCACAGTATCAAGAACTTTTGTGAATTGAAGTCCTATTCCTTCTGGTGTTTCGATGGCGGTTACTTGGATGGCCATTATTGGAATAAAACCATTGAATAAGCCCACGACATTAAGAAACCTACTTGTAATATCCTCAGCAACAATAACTGCGGTATGGTCGTATTGTGGATATTTTCTTCTTTCAATATCCCAATATTCAATGGTTCTAATGATGTGAGATTCATCAGTAGCCCCTAACTGAATTTCTACTTCATACCTTCCGTGTCCATCAGCATCCTGCAATAGTAAATCAAGGCGACCGGCTCCAATGTGAATTCGTTCCTTATCTTTAAGAACGACATCACCTACGCCGAGAATTGAAGGATCATCAGCTATAACATCCTGCAACCACCTTTCATTTAAAGTTGGGTGATTCTTCAAATTTACAGTTTTTAGTTTTATGTGTTTCATTGTTGTCTTTTGGTGCTAACAGTTAACTATACAGAATTATCAATTATTGAACTATACGGATTCTGTATAGTTCAATAATTACTACCGTTCTTAGATCGTGACTAAATAGTTTATTCCTTTTCATATCAGTCATCATGACATTATCAGTATGGTGATGCAATTTGAAAAATGTAACAAATTGTAACAGTGCGATTGACTGCATCTGACTGTGATCGTGAGACAAATGATCTCTCTAAAAAACTAAATGACCTGATCAGTGAGAGTAGTAGTGGATTGTAGCGGTGTTGAGGTTGCGTTAGGTGGCACCGAGTGGAGCAAGAAATAGTGTATCTTGAATAGTACGAGTGTGGTGGGGTGGGGAGTTCCCCTGAAACCTACCCTCCAGTCATATTCATAAAGCGCACAACCTGTTTATCGTCGTTGAACTCATGACGTTCTGGTTTAAGCGTGAGGGCATAGTGGATGGCATCAATTAGTTCATCATCGCTGGCACCACCCCGAAGCAGTGGACGTAGCTCAAACTTCTCCTCCTGACCGAGGCACATATAGAGCGTGCCATCGCTTGAGAGGCGTATCCGGTTACAGGTTTCACAAAAATGTTGAGAGATCGGGGTGATAAAGCCGAAATGGAGGTCGGTATTCTTGACTTTAAAGTATCGTGCCGGGCCACCTCCTGCCATCACGCTGGGGATCAACTCAAAGCGCTCTTCGAGCTGTTTGCGAATCACCTCTAGGTCCAGGTAGTGAGAATCTTTGGCCCTGCAGCCGGTATCTCCTACGGGCATGGTTTCGATAAAGCGGAGGGTGAAGCCGTGTTCAATACAGAACTCAACCATATCTCCCAGTTCATCATCATTGACCCCTTTCATCGCGACCGCATTGATCTTGATGGGGGCAAAACCGACCTCTTTGGCGGCCATCAAGCCATCCAGTACCTTGCTCAGCTTGCCGCCAGTAATTTTGCGGAACTTTTCGGGATTGAGGCTATCGAGACTGACATTGATGCGACTGACACCCGCATCTTTCAGTGGTTGGGCGAATTTTGCCATACTCACGCAGTTGGTACTGAGGGAGAGGTCATCAATGCCTTCCAGTCGGGAAAGACGCTGTGTGATCTCTGTAATCCCCTTGCGCACCAGAGGTTCACCACCGGTGAGACGGATACGGCTTACTCCAAGTTGACCAAAAATGCGCACAACCCGTTCGATTTCATCGATGGTGAGCCAGTCATCCGGGGCTTCGTAATCATCAAACCCTTGAGGCATGCAGTAGACGCAGCGCAGGTCGCAACGATCTGTGACAGAGAGACGTAGATAGTCAATTTTTCTGCCAAATGGATCTCTTAATTCAGGTTGTATCATTGTGACTGGGTACGCTAAGTGTTCGTGATGGGTCAATGTTTATTTTTAATGGTGCTCTTTATCGTCTTTTTGGTTGTATATGTCAACCGGTAGCGTATTGATTGATGTTGAAATGGAGGTAGGCAGGTTGGTTGTTTGATATAAGTCACAAATCTCCGGACAAGCTTCTAGTGGGTAATAGAGTGGCGCTCTGGCAAGGATGTGAGAAAATGGTGTTCAACCCAAAAATGGAGCTGTTGTGAGTAATCAGACTATTGCCTATCCTATAGAGGAGCGTCTCTATCTTAGTATCACGGACCGCTGTACGCTGGTGTGTGAGTTCTGCCCCAAGACACAAGGGACCATGCAGGTGCACGAGTTTGATCTGACGATTGATCACCGCCCGGAGTATGAGGAGATTATTGCTGCCATCGGTGACCCGTCCGCCTATCAAGAGGTGGTCTTCTGTGGTTTTGGGGAGCCGACCTTAAGGCTTAAGCTGCTGTTGCAGGTTGCGCAGTGGATTAAACAGCGGGGCGGGATGACACGTATCAATACCGATGGATTGGCCAACTTGGTACACAAGCGTAATGTTGTTCCAGAGATGGTCGGGCTGATCGATACCCTTTCAGTATCGATGAATGGGCAGAATGAGGCGGTCTATAATCAACATTGTCAGCCGCAATTAGAGGGAGCATTTTCTGCAATGGTTGAGTTTTTGAAGGCAGCCTCAGGTGTAATCCCATCGGTAACAGCAACTGCAATTGAGGGGCTGGAAGGGGTTGATATCGATGCTTGTAAAGCGCAGGCTGATGCGTGTGGTGTGGCATTCCGTAAAAGGTCACTCGATATTGTAGGGTAATGGGTCGTAGGTATAGGAGTTTTGTTACATATGTTATATTTCATGCTGGTTGAGTTGGGTGGGAGGCATAAATAGGGATGGCTATAGAGATACAATATCAGTTTGATTTCGGTAATGAGCGTATCGAGCGTTTTGACCTTCAGTTTGATGATAGAAATTTCTTTCTACAAACCAGCTCACTTGAGTCTGATCCTGAACCCTGGATGAAGCTCACGTTTCATCAATGTGAAGGGTGTTCATTGAATGAGTCAGCAACCCCTTACTGCCCTGTTGCACTTAACCTGGCGGGTCTGGTCGCACCGTTTAAAGAGGATTTTTCCCACGCACGGGTAGAGACTATCGTCACCATGCGTGAGCGTCAGATTGTTAAGCAGACCGATCTTCAGAACTCTTTAAAGTCGATGATGGGCCTAGTGATGGCCACCAGCGGTTGTCCGATACTGGATAAATTTCGTCCAATGGCCTACACCCATCAGCCCTTTGCGAGTATGGAAGAGACCTTTTTTCGTGTAGTTTCAGGCTATTTTTTGGCCCAATTGGTGCGTCTTCAGCATGGAGAAGAGCACTCCTTTGATCTGGCGGGCTTGCGGAAGATCTACAGTGATATTAACCATATCAATATCGCATTTACTGATCGTCTGCGTGGTATGGGTGGAAAGGATGCGAATCTCAACGCATTGGTGAGTCTCGATATTTTTGCCCAGATGGGAGGTTTTGCCATTGATGATCAGTGGCTGAAGCAGCTGGGTCCACTCTTTTCAGGCTATATCGAGCAGCTGGAAAATCCTGAATAGACCAATCGCGATAGCGAGTACTGGATTTTTACAGGCAGGACTTTTAAGGGTTTCCTTAGGGAACCTCTGAATAAGTCATGTGTAAATGCCTAACGCCCATAGCGCCCAATATCTTCGTTGCTCGACCTCGTTCCTCGGTTGAAAACCTTGCTAATAGCCTGCTACAAGGTGAATTGCGCTTGCGCAAGAGAAGGTGCCCTGGGGTATTGGCTGCGATCTTCGCCTTGATCTTGGACACTATGGACGTAATTCAAATTACCCAGACTTGTTCAGAGGTTCCTTAGTTAGAGGCACCCCTTAACAAACTCTGATTTCAGTTGCATCGCCCCGATACCGGGGATTTTGCAGTCAATATTGTGGTCCCCTTCGGTCAGGCGAATATTCTTTACCTTTGTTCCGATCTTTACGACCAGAGAGCTTCCTTTTACCTTGAGGTCTTTGATGACCGTCACGCAGTCTCCATCAGACAGTGGGTTGCCATTGGCATCTTTCACGGTGAGTAGCTCTTCGACTTCTGTGCCCCCATTAATGGCCCACTCATGGGCGCATTCTGGACATATATAGAGGGTGCCATCCTCATAACTGTAGGGCGAATCACATTTGGGGCAGTGAGGGGGTGTAGCCAAAATTGAATTCCTTGCTGAAGGGGTTGGTCGACCCATTCTATAGGAATGTTATGCACTGATACGGTGCGTTTTTCTCATTTAAGCGCACCTTACTGGCGCGTTGAGCCTGTCTTTCTGGGTAGATAAAGTGTTTAAATATTTATTATCTATTTGTTATTTAAGGACTAACAGTGATGTGGCACGACCGTTGCTCTAGAGGTTGTATTGCAATGATGCAAACAGCATGGAGAGATTGGCTTTCGGTGCTGATATATAGAAAGTGAACAAACAAGGAGTCATCACTATGAAAATGGTCACTGCCATCATCAAGCCTTTCAAGCTGGATGATGTTCGCGAGGCACTTGCCGAGATTGGAATTAATGGTGTCACGGCAACCGAAGTTAAAGGGTTTGGGCGTCAAAAGGGGCATACAGAACTTTATCGTGGTGCTGAGTACACCATCGATTTTCTTCCCAAGGTAAAACTGGAGATTGCCATTGCGGCAGATCTGCTGGATCGCACCATCGAAACTATTCGCGACGCTGCCAATAGCGACAAAATCGGGGATGGAAAAATCTTTGTCTCCGATCTGGAAGAGGTGATTCGTATCCGTACCGGAGAGTCCGGTCGAGAGGCGATCTGATTCACGCTGAATCAATTGAACAGTTAGGAGAAAAAGAGAAATGGAAAATCAGATTTTTGAACTACAGTATGCAATGGACACCTTCTACTTTCTGGTGTCTGGTGCATTAGTGATGTGGATGGCGGCCGGTTTTGCAATGCTGGAAGCGGGGTTGGTGCGTTCCAAGAATACCACTGAAATATTAACCAAGAACGTGGCGCTGTTTGCCATCTCTTGTGTGATGTACCTGGTGGTGGGGTATCAGTTGATGTATGGCTCAGGGGGATATTTCCTGACAGATATCATGGGTGGAGACACGCTGGTTGCAGATGCATTGAAGAGCTCTGCAGAGAATGGATTCAATGGCGACTCTGTCTATTCTGGAGCTTCGGACTTCTTCTTCCAGGTGGTATTTGTTGCAACCGCGATGTCCATCGTTTCGGGTGCAGTGGCTGAGCGCATGAAGTTGTGGGCATTCCTGGCCTTTGCAGTGGTGATGACAGGTGTGATCTATCCAATGGAAGGTGCATGGACCTGGGGTGGTAAAGAGGTCTTTGGTCTGTTCGCACTAGAGTTCAGTGACTTTGCGGGTTCCGGTATTGTCCATATGGCGGGTGCTTCTGCAGCGCTTGCGGGTGTACTGTTATTAGGCGCACGTAAGGGTAAGTATGGCAAGGATGGCTCTGTACGGGCGATTCCTGGTGCAAACCTGCCACTGGCAACGCTGGGTACCTTTATTTTGTGGATGGGATGGTTTGGATTTAACGGTGGTTCAGTGCTGAAGTTAGGGGATATCAATAGTGCACATTCAGTGGCTATGGTCTTCCTCAACACCAATGCAGCTGCAGCGGGTGGTGCTATTGGTGCACTGATGATTGCCCGTATATTATTTGGCAAGGCAGATCTCACGATGATTCTCAATGGTGCCTTGGCTGGATTGGTGGCAATTACGGCGGAACCTTCTACCCCGACTCCACTGTTGGCAACACTGTTTGGATTCACAGCAGGCATACTGGTGGTGTTCTCGATCATTACACTGGACAAGATGCGTATTGATGATCCGGTGGGTGCAATCTCTGTTCACGGAGTGGTCGGATTCTTTGGCCTGATGCTGGTGCCACTGACCAATACCGGTGCAACCTTTAGTGGTCAGTTGGTGGGTGCTGGTGTCATCTTCGGGTGGGTATTTGGTGCAAGCCTGGTGGTATGGATGGTAATCAAGATCATCATGGGGCTGCGTATCAGTGAAGAAGATGAGGCTGCTGGAGCAGACTATGCAGAGTGTGGCATGGAAGCTTATCCAGAATTTACAAACACGGGTAAGTAGTAACCTCTCCCTAAGCTCATCGGTTAAGTGGGATCGATGAGGCAGCGCTAAGCTGTACACCTCCCGCTTAAGCCCCGGTCAGACCTTGTTCTGATCGGGGCTTTTTTTGTGGAGGGGTGTCCGTTAATAGAAAACGATATGAGTCAGCTATATTGCAAATGATAATGATTTATGTTACGATTATTTTCGCACCTGAAGTGATGAGTTAATGTTGTGCTGTGCGTTGGGAAAAAGCTTTCTTCTTTCAATTTTTTCCAACGCACCAAGTAATGAATCTCCTCTGTAGAGTGACTCCGAAAGGCATGCATTCTTGGATATTGCTTCAGGTGCAACTTATGAGAGGTAAAGGGATTAAACAGGGAGAGTTTTAAATTGGTTGTTCACGCACACCAGGGAAAGGTACAGATTCGATCAGACCTGATGAGAGTCAATGGCAGAACACAAGGTCTTGCCCGTAATATCCGTAAAATTGAAGGGGTTGAGAATATTGAGGCCGAACGTGGAAGTGGCATGGTCTCCTTTACCTATAACCCGGACCTCTACCCATCACAAGTGATGGAGTACCGTGTAGAGCGTCTCTTGTCAGACTGTTTCAAGTGTGAAGATAGAAAGCGAAATGCGGCATCTGATATGGGGAAAGTGGCCAAAATAGGTATGGGTACAACCATGGCAGGGATGATCTGGACAGGGTTTCGTGGTGAGAAAGATGCCCATGTTGCAACCGGCAGTGCTTTTGCGGCATTCGCAGTGATTCATATGGTGCAGTATATTAATCGCCTTTTTAAATAGTCTGATCATTAGCCTGATCGGTAGTCAGCTCTCTTCAGGCGGTCTCGACAGCATCGTACAGGCTTCTCCTGCGCTTGCAGGTGCAGAAAATTACTAATTATAGAACTCCCCTTTATTTATTGCGGACTCTTCTGTATTCTTGACTGTAATACATGGTTTTTGAGAGATCGTAGCCAATGAGTGTAAAAATTTATCACAATCCCCGCTGTTCAAAGTCCCGTCAAACATTGGCACTGATTGAGGAACAGCAGGTTGAGCCAGAGATTATCAAATATCTGGAGACACCGCCTACAGCGGCAGAACTGGATCAAATCCTAACGCTACTGGGGGTTGAGCCTGAGGCGTTGATGCGTAAGAAAGAGGCAGAGTATAAAGAGGCAGGGCTCAATGTCAGCGGGCTGAACCGTGCGCAACAGATCGAAAAAATGGTGGCGTACCCTAAAGTGATTGAGCGTCCAATTGTGGTGAATGGTAGTCGTGCAGCGGTTGGGCGACCTCCCGAGCAGGTTCTGAGTGTTCTGTAGTTTTCATGATCAAGATTACCCCTGTCACCTCGTCTGATCACTTTGTAGCGGTACGAACTCTGCTGGAGGAGTATGTTTCCAGTCGGCCGGGCGATCCGGCGCTGGAGCAGTTTGATGAAGAGTTTGTGCAGCTGGAGACACTTTACGCACCACCTGACGGGCAGATGTTGATTGCGCATCAGGACCAGAAAGCGGTTGGGTGTGTAGCGCTTCATTCGCAAGATGAAGAAGATATTTGTGAGATGAAAAGGCTCTATGTGTCACCGGGCCACCGTAATTGCGGGATTGGTCGCGGACTGGTAATGACGCTGTTGATTGAGGCCGAAAAAGCGGGTTACCAACGGATGCGTCTGGACTCTATCCCCAGCATGAAAGCAGCTCAGGAACTCTATCGCTCTATTGGCTTTTATGAGATTGCAGATTACCGCAACAACCCCAATCCGGGGACGCGCTATTTTGAGATCACCTTCAGTCAGCCTCAGCCTGCAACCTGATTGGCTCCTATGTATTTCCTCAAACCATGAGTTTTCCTGCGCAACCCTTTACCCTGGAGTGCCCGAAATGTGGCGAAGGAACACTCAAGCTGGATGACTCTGCACTGGATACCAGTTGTCAGGGCAAACATGTCTTTCTGTTTGAGTGTGACCACTGTCAGGGGCTTAGCGCTACGGCAATGAACAATATCCCCACTTCAGAATGGCACCAGTTTATTGCAGAGAGTGAACTACAAGTGATGGTATCCAACTACTTGAAAGTCAGCCATAAAGCGTAAATCAGGGCATTTTGTTCGGCTGCTAACCCCGCTTGGTCAGTTTATAAATTCTCTCAACCAGAGAGGTAACTCCCCGTTTGGACAGCGGGTCCTGACCGTTGCTCAGATTTTCACTATGCAGTAATTCAATGGTGAAATGCTCCCCATAAAGTGTTCTCACCTCTTCATCACTGACGGCAAAGGGGGGTGGGCTCTTCTCGTGCTGAGGATAATCTGTCGTCACCAGCAGAATCCGGCTACCAGCCGTCAACAGTCGGGCGGTGTGTGCGGCGTATCGTTGACGCATCTCTGCTGGCAGGGCAACCAGTGCCGCGCGGTCAAACAGGACGCGGCAATTACCCAGATCTTGGTGGGATAGATCAAAAAAGTCACCCTCTAACAGGGTCAGTGGACCACTTTGCCACTGTTTGAAGTGAGTTTGAGAGTGTTCTGATGCGCTTAGCTGCTGCTCTTTAAAAAAATCACGGATTGCGATATCACTCAGCTCAACCCCGATTACGGGATGTCCCTGTTCGGCAAGCCATACAAGATCAACACTTTTTCCACAAAGTGGTAACAGTAGTGGCTCACCGGGCGTTAATTCGAGTTCAGAATAGAACTTCAGTAGCCAGATATTTGGTTTCCCTTGATGAAACCCGATGCGCCCCTCTTGCCAGCGCTGGTGCCAATGATCCGCTTCCATCGTAAATAGAGTGAGGTTTCGTTACAGGTCTTCTGGTAGCTCTGGAAGTGGTACATCCCCATCGAAGATCAGGCTTTCACGACGCTGTAGGTAGGCATCACGCATAAAGCTATAGTTGTCAAAGCTTGCAGAGTCGAGCATATCTTTTGTGCCCAGCAGATTGGCTCGCTTGCTGATCAGCTTGGTTGCTTCAGCGGCAGTCTCTGCGTTGGTAGTGGATAGCTCTGAACTTGGATCAAAGAGGTTGGTCTCTCCGACCTCAACGGTATTGCCGATCCAGTACTCTGAGGCAAGACCTGCTGTATCACGCAGTGTGCTGGGGCCAAAAATAGGGAGTACAAAGTAGGGGCCACTCTCTACCCCCCAGACGGCAAGTGTCTGACCAAAATCTTCTTCATGTTTTGGAATATTGAGGTCTGAAGCGACATCAAACAGCCCGACGATGCCAATAGTTGAGTTGATACCAAAACGGACTGTGTCTGAAATGGCCTCTTCAAATTTAAATTGCAGTAGATTATTGAGGATGTTGAAAGGTTCGCGCAGGTTGCTGAAGAAGTTGCTGATACCGCGCTCAGCCGGGTCAGGCATAATAGAGCGATAGCCTTCAGCGACGGGTTTCATCAGATTTTCATCGAGTCCCTCATTGAAAGAGTAGATGCTACGGTTGTAGGACTCTAACGGATCGATATCCGGCTCTTCTGTTTCAGGAGAGGCAATAACAACCAGAGGCTCCAGAGTTTGAGTCTCAATGGCTTGGCTTTGGCTCCATGCAGACGAGAGGCCAATGAGCAGTGCAGTAAGGAGAAAAGGTTTTGGGATCATCATGGGCGTAGGCTGCAACAAAAATAGTGGAGAAAATGGTCGGTTATTATACAAGTCTTTTGTTGAATAGTGAATTGAAATAAGTCAAAAATGGTAGAAACAGTACGATTAATTGAGTCATGGGTGATGCCTCCGGGCAGTATTTTGGTGCTACTGCTGCTTGCACTGCTGTTGGCGGGCTGGTTACGCGGCTTTTCAAGGTTGTTGCTCTTTATTGCCACCATATCACTCTATCTATTGAGTACGCCATGGTTGGAGTTTGAACTGGCAAAGCGGTTGGAGATTATTCCACCGTTGCAAAACCCTGTTGAGCAGAGTGACGGGGAGCGGGTGGCAATTGTGGTTCTAGGAGGGGGGCGATACAGTGCAGCGCCTGAATTTGGTCAGGATGTGGTCGGTCAATCAACGCTGGAACGGTTACGTTACGCAGCCAGATTACACCGGCAGACAGATTTTCCACTATTAGTCACCGGAGGGGTGCCGTTGAATGAGGCCGTTTCAGAGGCGCAGTTAATGGCAGAGAGCTTACGCAATGACTTTTTAGTTGAGAAGGTTTGGCTGGAGGAGAAGAGCGTCAATACCTGGGAACATGGACAGAGGGTACCGCCAATCCTGAAACAGAAAGGGGTAACCACAATGATTCTGGTTACCCACGCCTCTCATATGTTGCGCTCACTGCGTGTCTTCCGCCAATCCTCAGTGTTGGGCGATATACAGATTATCCCTGCCCCGACCGCCTACACCACAACCAGTGTGATGGATCGGGGCCTTGGCTTGTGGCGGCCGGCAGCCGGTGCATTAAGGGGCAATGTCCGATTTTTACATGAGTGGCTTGGCGTACTCTGGTATCAGCTGCGTTACTCGTAAATGAAGCTTTTCCGCAGCAGGCTCTCTATTCTCGGACAGCCACCTAGTATTCTGCTCAAGTTGTAATAGTGCAGTACAATAGGGGCTATGCAAAATAGTAATCAAACCGCTGAGTCGGGTGTCGCACCCCAACTGCCCTCTCTATTGGCAGCACCTTTTAAACTCGTTCCTGACCTGGTCCATACCCGGCTATTGGTTGCGCTATTGAATCACCTGTTTCAGCAGCAGCTACAAGAGGGGGAACTCGATTTTCTGGAGTCGAAGACAGCCGTAATTCACCTGTTGGATGCCGGTGTTCAGTTTCGCTTCACCAAGGGGCGTGAGCAGCTTGTGGCCCACTCCGGTGATGGACCTATTGATCTGATTATTAGTGGAAATCTTTATGATTTCATTCAGTTATCGGTTGGAGAAGAGGACCCGGACACCCTGTTTTTTCAGCGTAGAATCCATCTGGAAGGGAATGTGGAGCTGGGGCTGGAGACCAAAAACCTGATCTATGGGTTGGATATGGATGCACTCACGATACCGGCACCGCTGCGTACGGCCCTGGATAAAGCGATCAACTTCTATAGAAAGTAATCAATATTTGATGTGACTCATTTCCAATTGGCTTTGGTTGATGGCATGCTCTCAATTTTTGTAAGGTATTGAGAACCCACCATGGAACTGGTCTGTCCGGCAGGTAACCTCCCCTCACTGAAAGCAGCGGTCGATAATGGAGCCGATGCGGTCTATATGGGGTTCAAAGATGACACCAATGCACGCAATTTTGCGGGCCTTAATTTTAATGATCGCGGCATTGGGCAGGGGATAGAGTACGCTCACAAAAAAGGGGCCAAGCTGTTTGTCGCGATTAACACCTTTCCGCAGCCCAGTGGCTGGGAACGATGGACTCAGGCGGTGGATCGTGCTGCAGAGAGTGGTGTGGACGCCGTGATTTTGGCCGATATTGGCATCCTCGACTATGCGGCCAACCGCTGGCCTGATCTCAATCTACACCTTTCGGTACAGGGTTCAGCCACAAATTATGAGGCGATCCGTTTCATGCATCGTAATTTTGGTATTCGTCGCGTGGTCATTCCCCGAGTGTTGTCGGCTTCTCAGGTACGTCATGTTACAGAGCACAGTCCGGTACCACTTGAATTGTTTGGGTTTGGCAGCCTCTGTGTCATGGTCGAAGGGCGTTGTCTGCTCTCCTCCTATGCAACCGGACGTTCCCCCAACACCTACGGAGCCTGTTCGCCCGGAAGTCATGTGGAGTGGATTGAGCAAGAGGATGGTGGCGTAGAGACCCGCTTGGGTGGAATTTTGGTAGACCGTTACCAGCCCACAGAGCAGGCGGGTTACCCCACTATCTGTAAAGGACGTTTTGAGGTACAGGGAAAAGAGGGGTATGCGATTGAAGAGCCGACCAGTCTCAACACCCTGGAGCTGTTACCAGAGATGATGGCGATGGGGATTGGGGCTATCAAGATTGAAGGGCGACAACGTAGCCCGGCTTATGTAGCGCAAGTGACACGGGTATGGCGTGATGCAATTGATGCCTGCAGCCGTAACCCTGAGAGCTTTCAGGTTGATGAAAACTGGAACAGACAGTTGAGCAAGGTGGCCGAAGGGGCGCAAACCACCCTAGGTGCCTACCACCGGTCATGGCAATGAAACTCTCACTGGGGCCGATCCTCTACTACTGGCCAGAGGAGCAGATTCGTCAATTTTATCGTGAAATTGCGGATTCGGCAGTGGATATCGTCTATCTGGGAGAGACGATCTGTTCCAAGCGCCGCTCTCTCAATCTGGAGCAGTGGGTCGAAATTGGACAGCAGTTGCAGGCAGCGGGCAAAGAGGTGGTGCTCTCAACTCTGGCACTGTTGGAGGCGGAGTCTGAGTTGAAAAGTCTGCGTAAAATCTGTGGTAATGGAACGTTTCTGGTCGAGGCCAATGATCTGGCAGCGGTCAATATCTGTGCCGAGCAGGAGATCCCTTTTGTGGTGGGCCACTCAGTCAATCTCTATAATCAGGGAACCATGGGGGTGATGGCCCGTTGCGGGATGAAGCGCTGGGTCTTGCCCGTAGAGCTTTCAAAAGAGACACTGCATGAGCTGCAGCAGCACCGTCCTGACGGGGTTGAGACAGAGGTGTTCAGTTGGGGAAAGATCCCGCTCGCCTATGCGGCCCGCTGTTACACCGCACGTCACTACAACCTTCCCAAGGATGATTGTCAGTATCGCTGCCTGGATGATCCCGACGGGATACTGCTCAATACCAAAGAGGGGCAGCCCTTTTTAACAATCAATGGTATCCAGACACAGTCTGCACAGCACAACAACCTGCTGGGGGTGATGGAGGAGATGAAGGCCGAGGGGGTTGATGTGGTACGAATCAGCCCACAGTCTCGGTTTACCCCGGAGATCGTACAGCTCTTTGATCAGCGCAAACGAGAAGAGATCACCCTTCAAGAGGGGATGGATGCAGCCAATCGCCTGTTGCCATTAGGTGGTGTGGACGGTTACTGGCGCGGAGAGGCCGGTATTCAGCCGACAGAGATTTAACAATTTGTCAGGGGTGTAATGGTCTGCACAAGGGGGGGCAGGAAGCCTGTCTGAGAGACACCCAAATACCTTCGGTGAGAGGTATAATCTGCCGATGCAATATCCTGAAACATTTGATGTCATTGTGATTGGTGGCGGCCATGCGGGTACCGAGGCGGCGTTGGCATCTGCGCGAATGGGGGTGCGTACCCTGCTGCTGACCCACAATATTGAAACACTGGGGCAGATGAGCTGCAACCCCGCCATTGGTGGCATTGGCAAAGGGCATCTGGTGAAAGAGGTGGATGCGCTGGGCGGCTTTATGGCGCACGCGGCAGATCGTGCAGGAATTCAGTTTCGTATCCTCAATAG
>Ga0233434_1002839_pt1 | contig 14649 bp, 14 predicted proteins | sample SI_122_August201_4_FD_182738 | JGI IMG/M metagenome (GOLD analysis project Ga0233434, IMG submission 182738) | Seawater microbial communities from Saanich Inlet, British Columbia, Canada - SI_122_August2016_120_MG | ecosystem: Environmental > Aquatic > Marine > Inlet | place: Canada: British... | reverse complement strand
TATGATCAAATAAATAATTTTTTAAAGTTACATTCTAAAGGAAATAATTTTGATTGTCATCAATATCAAACCTTAGAAGGATATACTGAAAACTTAACAACAAATAAAAAATATAAAGATTTAAAAAATGAAATCCTATTAAATAAATAAAATAAAATATATTTGTTATTCATATATGAATAATACAAATTCAATAATAAATAAAATATTACATATTGTAATTTTTTTTACATTAATTATTTTAATATTACTCATCATCTATTATTTAATTAATAATACTAATTATATTTATAAACATCAAAAAGGATTAAAAATATATAATATTCAATCAATGTCTAGAGGGAATGATTCAAAAAATATGTTAAAATGTAAAAAAGGATGTATAAGAGGCATATGTAAAGATAAAAATTTAGAAAATGGATGTAAATATGATTATCAATGTAATTATTGTATCGATGAAAATACAGATAAATTTTATGTTAATTATACAGGTTATAAAAAATTATTACCTGATTATGAGTTACAAGAAGAATTATCTACTCATCAACATTCTAAATTAAATAATAAAATTCAACAAAATAATGAAAATATCAATATTTTAAATAAACAAATAAATAAAAATAATTCTTTAATTTAACTTTTATAATTATAAATATCTTAATAATTTATAACATTTCTTATTTCATCTAATTTTTCATCTTGTTCTTCTAATAATAAATCTTTTTGCATATTTTCATAATTATTTTCTAATTGTGATTCTTCTAATGCATATAATCGACTTTTAAGATTATCTTTTCTTTTTCTAATGTTAGATATTGTTTTATTTTTTTCTTTTCTTAATTTATCTAGTTTTTTATTACAATTTTTGTTTTTACCTACATTTATTAATGTCAAATGTTCTATATTTTGCTCTTTTTTAAAATATAAAACAGTAATTAATAAAATAATTAGTATAATTGTAATAATAAAAATATTTTTATTATTTTTTAAATTAAACATATATATTCTAATAAGAAAAAAAATTTTAAAATAATGAAAAATTTTTATAAGATTCAATACCTGAAAGATATGTTTCTTCATTATTTGTATCACTACCATCAGTACCAATATCATCAAAATAATTAGTTTCAACCATATCATTAGTTTCAACCATATCATTAGTTTCAACCATATCATTAGTTTCAACCATATTATTAGTTTCAACCATATCATCCATATCATCAGTATCATTAGTGTTATTATCCATATCACCAGTAACAGTATTATCGGTATTATTATTTTCTAATTCATTAATTTTTTCTTGATTTTTATCTATTCTACATTGATAACATTTTTTTTTTTCATTATCATTTTTATTTTTTAATTTTGTACATAACTTATTACATTTTGTAGAAAAATTTTCAACACTTTTATTTTTCATATAATAGAGGACAAGTAAAATTAAAATCGCAATTAAAAAAATTACATAAATTAAATTTTTATTTTTAAACATTATATTATATTATAACTTTTTATTTTTGATTAAAAATAAAATAAAATCTTTATTTAATTTATTAGATTTTATATTTTCTATATAATCTAAATAATATATTAAATCATCATATCCTCCAATTTTATACGTTTTCTTTTTTTCATCTGTAAAAAATAATTGAGGAAATGTATTCATTTTATGTTTTTTTTTATAATTATTTTTTATTTTTTCATCTTGTGGCACTTTAATTATTTGATGTTTTATTTTTTTTGATTTTAATATATTTCCAGCAGCCTCACTATATCCACATCCTTCTAATAAAAAAGCAGTAATCATATATATAATTAAATATATTTAAAATAATATTTCTATTTTTAAATAGAATTATGAAAAATATTTCTAAACTTTTCTTAAATCAAATTAATAAACAACCCACAAAAATAATTTTAAAACAAAAAGAAAACAATATTTGGAAAGGATATACTTATCAAGATTTATTATATAAGATAAATGATTGTAATGAAAAATTAAATAATTATAATATAAAAAAAAATCAATTTTATTTATATGAATAAAACACCAATTATCGCAACTACCTTTTTTGATCATCTAAATGTTAAAGGATCTATTAATTTTTATGAAGATTTAGAAAATAATCAAGTCATTATTGATGGTTCATTAAAAAGTAATCTTTATAAAAAATCATATCACGGATTTCATGTACATGAAGCAGGTGATTTAAGTGATCAATGTGATGGAGCATGTGCTCATTTTAATCCTTTTCATAAAAATCATGGTGGCCCAAATTCATTTGAACGTCATGTAGGTGATTTAGGAAATATTTATTTTGATAAAAATGGTAATGCTAAAATTAAAATGGTAGATGATCTAATTAAATTACGTGGTACTAAATCAAATATTATTGGTCGTGCAATCGTGATACATAAAGATAAAGATGATTTAGGCTTAGGAGGACACAGTGATAGTTTAACTACAGGACATGCAGGAAAACGTGTCACATGTGCTGTAATAGGTTATTCAAAAAAAATGTTTAAATAAATGTAAAAAATATATATTTATTAATAATAATGGAAAGTAAAAACAATATAAATTATTTAGAAAATCCTCATCAAGTATATAGTAATATGCTATCCGCGCAACGTAACATGTTTGTAACATCTACCTTAGGAATAACTTTATTTGGATTAAGTTACACATTAAAATTTAATCTTTTATTTAAGATAATGAGTGTTATTTTATTATTGTTTAGTATATGGATTTCATATTTATCATCAAAAGATTATGATTATTATTTAAATTTAATTCAAAAAAATGATAAAAATTCAAAATTTTATCATTGGAAAAATTGGAGTTATATATCACGTAGTTATTTAATTTTTATGATTATTCTTATAATATTTGTTATAAAGGTTATTATAAAAAAAAATTGAAATTTTATAGAAAAATAAAATAATAAAAGAATATCTTTGTATTACAGAACAATGGAAAAATCGTATAAATCTATGAAATTAATTGAATTACAAAATATTGCTGAATCACTTGGTATTGAAACTAAGACTGTGTCAGAAAAAACAAGTAAGAAAATTAATAAAAAAAAAGTTGATTTGATTAAAGAAATTGAAAATTTTGATAAAAATGAAGGAATTTTAGATTATTCTAAATGGAGAGATACTAAAATTGAATCAATACCATCATCTAATGAAGAAGCATTAACATTAAAAAACCGTATTAATACTGATTGGATTTTATTATCTAAATTGTCTAAAATTATTCATGATTGGGATGAATATTATCAATGTTCTCCTAATAGTTGGCGTACAACACCTAACTATATGATTGAAAATGAAGAATATGAGTCTTTGTATGATAATTATATTGAACAATGTGACACATTAAATGATGCATTTCAAACATATGAATTTGATAACGATTTAATGCTTGGACAAAAAATAAATAAAAATGAAAAAAAAGATGATGATCTATCTACTAAAATTCAAGAATTAGATATTAAAAACTAATTTTATTAAATATATAAATTATAATTTTAACCATTGATTTTTATTATCATTAAAACGATATCCACATCTTGATGTTACTTTTTTATTTTTCATATTTATACCTGTAAAATTAAAATAATCATCAATTGAACGTATATTACCCATTCCAAATTTTTTTAACATATACTTAAATTCAGGATGAATTTCAGTTTTCTGACCAATCATTTTATAATATCTTTTATTTGACTCATTTTGTATTTCTTCCCAATTTTTATGAGAATTATCATTCCAAAAATGAGGTTTATCATCTCGTTCATAATTATGAATCGCAATAGGCTTAGATAAATTATACATATCCCATCCATTTGTATATAAACGTGATGCCATTAATATTTCTTCACCTTGAAATAAATAAGGTATATACGGATCATAAGGAATTTCATATAAAAAATGAGAGTTAGTAAAAAATAGACCTGCAGAAAAATAAGGTGTTCGAATGGGTTTATTTATTTTTTCATTTTCAATGATTTTAGCCTCTGAAATAATATGAAAATTATTTTCAAAATGTGAAGAACATGTGTGAGATGGCTTTGAATCAAATGATGCTGGCGGATAATGAGTTAAAACACATTTTGGATGGGGTAATGATTTATACATATTAATAATAATTTTGTCCCAATTTTTTATAAATTGTATATGACTATCAATCTGCATATAATATTCTTCCCCTCTCCAAAGATGAGAACACATATATCTTGCGTAATTTGGCCCTAAAGCATCAGTGTGTTTTAATCGCTTAATTCTAATATGATCTAAATATTTAAAATGAGAAGGAATACATTCTTCATTCTTATTATTTGGATGATTTTGAGAACAAATCCCCACATAAATATTTTCCGGATGAGTAGCATTTTTAAATAAAGATTCTAATGTATCTGAACATTCATCATCACGATAACTCGCAATGGAAACAAAAATAGTATTTTTTTTAATTCTATATTTTGGATATGATATATTTAATGATTGATTAAAATATGATTTAATTTCATTTTGGTCTATTTTAAAATGTTCAAGATTATTATTTTTATTTAATAAAATAATAATTATTAATATAGAACTTAAAAATAACACATATAAAAAAGTATTCATTATTATTTACTTATATAATTTTAATGATTAATATATTTATAAAAATCATTTTTCATGTAAGCAAATAATCGCCAATCAATTCTAAAATTAGACCAACTACAAGCATTAAGAATATCTTGAAATTCATTTGATTCTAATACTTTTTTAAGTTTTTTTGCTTCTGATTCATTTTTTACTTCTATTGCCATAGCACTTTCTGTCATGCCATATTTACCATCTAAATCAATTATAACTTCTGATATTCCACTTTCACCAAAAATGATTTTTGGTATTTTAAAATGACCTTTGTCTTTAGTATTTGAATAATAATATCGAACACCACTTTTTGGTGTAGAATGAACCAATGGATATTTAAAATCACCTTGTTTTTTGGTTGATGTGTGCTTCGCCAATGTATAATATTTACTATTTTTTATGATTTTTACAGGTTCTTCATTTTCTTTTTTTAATAATTTTTTAATCAATTCATGATTATTATTTGGTAAAAAATCCCATTCATTTAAATTTAAACTTATTTTTTTATATTTATCATCAATAATGTCTGTTTTTTTTGAAGCCTTTTTATTTTCTAAGATATACCAGTCATAACGCGTTCCAGATTGGAAGACATGTTGACCATTTTTTGTATTATGCATTTCTAAATAAAGTAATTGATGTTGATGAGTCATTAAATCAAAAATACCACCAAAACGTGACTGTTCAGATTCCGGTTTTCTCCATTGAGATGGATGAATAAACGTTAAATAACCGTTTTTTGACAATTCAGCAATACTCTTAATAACAAATTCTTGCCAAATTGTTTTACCCGTTGCTTTTTTTGAATCAGATGAAAAAGGTGGATTACCCATTATTACATCAAATGAATCAATATTAAATTTTTTAAATACATCTACCTTTAAACTGTCTCCACAATAAATATTAAGTTTATATTTACCCGCATTTAATACTTTATTTAAAATATAACAATTCTTTTTATTAATTTCACTCATATAAAGCATATTTTCTAATATATGTTTTTTACGTTTTTCATCATTTGGTATATTTTTTTTAAGTCCCTTATCAAGTCTATAAAATACATTCACTGGAAAACTTCCCATTCCACCAGCAGGATCATACCATTTTAATGAAGGGTCACTAAAAATAGATTTTTTGTGATCTTTTTTATAATAATAATCTAATTTGTCCATCATTTCATCAATAAGTTCCATGGGAGTAAAAACTTCACCAAATTTCTTTTTTTCAAGTTCTTTAGGTTTAAGACTTTTTTTTAAATAATCATGAAGTTCGTTGGGTTTATTAATTAAGGATTTGGACACCATCTTAAATTGTAATAAGATATTATTTATATCCAAATTCGTTTTTAAATATTTCATTCCTAAAAGATGAGTAATTTGAAATAAATTCTTTTTATCCCATACATGTTCGCAATAATCATTCATAACATTACATAATTCTTCATTATTATTTACATATGTACTCATAGATTCAAAATCTTGATGTTCATCTATTTCGCAATTCATTAAACCTAATAAAGGTAATACAAAAGGTAATATATCTTGCTCAAATGAAATATCATTTAAGTCATCTTCTTCATCAATATCTTGTTTTTCTTTAGTTTCAATTGCTTCAATTAAAGGAGTGTGGATTCTACCTTTTGGTAAAGATTGATGTATCTCATCATCAAATTTTACAAAATGTCCATCTATACAATTTCCAAGACTACTAAACGTTTGATTTAATATATATTGATCTTTGTCATTTAAATCAATCGATGAATGTTTAATTTTTTTCATCAACAGTTGAACTTCATTATCAGGTTCATTTTTCCAAATATTTAATAATGTGTTAATTAATTTACCTCTATTTTCTTTTGATTCAAAAATATCTTCATCTAAATGTATAAGTTTATTTTCAATCATGTATTCAATCTTTTGACCACTGTTTAATTGTTTATCATAACTTACAGGATAATCTATAAACGTATGTAATACACGATTAATATTAAAATCAACAACAAATCCTAATTTTTTATATCCCGTTTTTGATTCACTCATACATCTATACATCATCTGCATAATTTTATCACATGATGTAATATTATTTAGTAGAAATACAATATCTACTAAAGGTAAAGTTATACCAAGACTACATTGATTTCCAGCAAGAAGAATTAATCCTTTTTTACCTTTTTCTTTGACTTCGATTTCAGTATCAAAAATAGATTCTTTTAAACTTTTTAGTTTTTTCATTTTTGAATTAATAATCATAATTTCATATTGATTGAATTCATCAAATTCATTCATTAATTGCCTAATACATTGACTTAAATCATCTATTTTTAATCCAATTCCAAATGGTAAAAACCATAATTGAGTCGTAAAATGATCATTATTTAATAAAGTTCTACTCTTATTTCGAATTGATAATGATTTAATACGTTCATAAATACAATGTTTATCAGTCCCACATATATACTGAAATAATTGTTTTACATATTCTTTAAATTCTAATTCTTGTTTATTTTCTTTTAATGAAAATAAAACATCCATCGAAAAACCTTGTTCATTATCATTATTATCCATTAGTTTTTTTTTAATTGATTTAAATTTATCTGAATCCAATAAAGTAGATAATAAATGAAGTTCAGGCATATTATCATAAAATTGTAATTTATCATCAATATTTGTATTATTTAAAAATAAATTTACATCTTTATCATGTTTATAAATTAATTTATCCAATTGACGATTTTTACAGAAATGTTCATCTTCTATATTCCAATAAAATTGACAATCTTTATCAATATTAAATTTTAATAATGTTTTTTGATAAGTAGCACTTAAAAAGATAAAATGTGTATCACTACTTGAAAATAACTTAAAAATTTGTTCTGCTTTATGTGTTGTTCCACCAAAATGATTTTCATCACATATAATTAAATCAAATAATTGTTTATGAAAATTACTTTTTTTATCAGATTTAACATAATTATCTAAAAGTTGCTTAGATATAATATATACATTATTTTGATTTATTCTTAATTCATTTAATTGACTCCCCTTTTTTATTTCTACTATATTTAACTCTTTAAAATTAATAAAAGCATCAAACATTTCATGTCCAAATTGACTTAATGTTTCACTTGGTGCAGGGGTAATAATAAGCGCATTGATATGTTCAAATTCTTTGTAAAATGTGTCAATCAAATGCCCTACTCCATACGTTTTACCCGCACGACATTTCCATCCATATAAAAAATTCTTTTTACCTTCTTTTATTTTTTGTAACGTTTTATAAACAAATAATTCTTGATGAAATCTTGGGATAAGTTCCATAATTAAGTTTAAGTTATGATATGAAATAAAATCATTTTTTATTATTTTTAAAATAATTTAAAAAAATAATATAAAAATATATTAAATAATTCATATAAATAATCATGAATATTATTTTAAGTGATGATCCATTGATTTGTGAATATCCTAATTTTTTAACAAATGATGAATGTGATCAGATTATTGAATGTTCAAATCCTTTATTAAAAGATTCAACTGTGACGGGACAAAAAAAAGGTGTTAAGTCATCAAATAGAATAAGTAAAAATTGTTGGTTAAGTCATAATCATAATTCAATCATTCAAAATATATGTGAAAGAATATCATCTATTGTAAATTACCCATTAAGTCATGCTGAAAAAATGCAAGTTATTTATTATTCTGAAGGAGGAAAATATGATGCCCATTATGATGGATGGAATTATGATGGAAGTGAAAAAACAAGACGTTTAATGAAATATGGTGGTCAGCGAATAATGAGTGTTTTATGTTATTTAAATACACCCATTGAAGGGGGTAATACATTTTTTCCGAAGAAAAATATTAGTATAAAAGCAGAAAAAGGAAAATGCTTGATTTTTTCAAATTGTTATGAAGACACTATTATTAAACATAATGATAGTTATCATCAAAGTTGTGAAGTAAAAAAAGGTAAAAAATGGTTATTTACATTAATGTTTCGATTATTAAGTTTAGATGAATTATTTAATTATCCGCCACCATTATTAAATAATATTAAGGATGATCTTAAAAAAGGAGATTTTTTACCGTTAATTGAATGGAAATCATCTAATAATATTAAAATTAAAATAAAAAATATAGTCGATAATAAAAAAATAATGTTTATTGGAATATATTTATTTAATTTGTTATCAATACCCCAAGAATTATTCGATTTATATCATATATTTGTATTAAGTTATATTTCAAATAAAGAAAGTTCATATGTTAGCCATGATGAATTATTATTTAATTATTTTAATATTCCTGATAATGAAACAAATATGAATATATATATATTAAATTCCGAACGTCGTGTTATATACAAAGAAATACATTTGATAAATGAATTTCCAGATTCATGTCATTTAAAAAATAATATTATTACTCCTCATATACCTTATTTATTAATTGAAAATATATTTTCAGATCAATTATTAAATGAAATAATTAAATTTTATAATAATAATGAAACTGAATTAATTCTGCACAAAAGTCATTCAAAAAATAGAACTCATATACATCCAAATTATGAATTAGAAAAAAAAATAGATGATGCATTAAAAAAAACAGTTTATTATAAAATGATTGAATGTTTTCATTTTTATACCGAATATCGAGAATTATATAAAATATGTTGTTATGATTCATCAAATAATGGACGATTTCATGCTCATCGAGACTCAGTAGAGCCATATGAACATCGAGCATTTGGAATGTCAATTGCTTTAAATGACGATTATGAAGGTGGAGAATTTAAATTTATTGAATATGAAAAAACATTTAAATTAAAAAAAAATAGTGCATTAGTATTCCCTGCAATATATAGTCATCAAGTGTGTCCAATAAAAAAAGGAAAACGTTTTACTCTAATATCATTTCTAATTCATCAACAATGTGGAGAGTTAAAAAAAAATAATGATTATAAAATTAAATAATTTGTGTAAAATAATTTGATTGAATTTCTTTTTTATTTATTTGATGAATAATTAAATCATGATAAAAATGATAAAAAAATTCATTTAATAATTGTTTGTATTTTTCTTGATACATTATCATATTTGGCCATGAATTAATTTCTATTAAAAAAGGTTCATATTTAGTATTATATACAATATCTAAGCCAAAAACTTGAAAACAATTTGCTTTAAGTTCTATTTTTTTTAAAAATAAATTACAAATAGGAGTAAGAATATGTTGAAGATGTTGGAAAGCAGATGAGTAAAAGTCAAATGATTTAAATGATTCAAAACATACTTTATGAGGATCATGAGAAATATGTATATTTTTATTTAAAATATCAGGTTCATACTTTTTTTCATGAATAACAATTACACCATTTGATGATAAATAAAAAGAGTTATCAATAAGTACAAGCCAAATACGTAAAACACATTTTTTATGATCTATAAGAAGTGGTTGTTTTATTTCTTCTTGAATAATAAATGCTTTATTTGGATCATGAGAAATATGTTTTTTTATTTCATCTATTTGATTATAAATGAATACATGATTTCCACCATTATGATGAGCATATTTTAAAAAATAATTTTGACCATTTATTAAATGTTCAGTATTAAAATAAGTAATAGGAATACCATTTGTTATTTGATTATCATAAAATAATTGATATAATTTCTTTTTATGATCAATAAAACTAACATTTTTTTTTAAATAATGTTGTAAAGTACTACTTGTATTTTTAACGTCCATGTTCCAGTTAAAACATAAATTATCACTTGATGAATTTAATTTAAAATAGTTATGATCTTGAATAATTTTCTTTAAAAAAATATTTGTACAATTGTAATTATTATTTGATTTATATGACCATTTATTATTTTTAAAAGTAAAACCTTGTTTTATTTTTTGAATAACATTTTTTTGATGATGTATATTAAAAAAATCTTCTAAACTTCGTATATTACCAAGACAATATAAATCTAAATCATTTTGATAAGAAATAGGTAAATCATCTTTATTTATAATACCATAAAAATAACAAACTCTTTTCCAAGAGTTATCTTGTTCTTCTTTATTGTTTGGAACAAAAATAGGTGAATGATGACTATCATAATGTTTTGATTTTTCATATTGAGTTGCAATAAGATGTTCTTGAGGCATATAAAGATTATAACCATGAGTAAATAATCGAATAGCATAAAATTGTTGTTCAATCTTTTGATAACAAAAAATTAAATAAGGATCATAAGGGACATCTTTAATAAAAGACGTTTTACCAAATAAACATGCTGCACTTAAATTATAAGTTGAATGTTTTTTATCTTTTGTGTGACATTGAATAGAACCTAATTTAATTATATCTTTTGATAATTCAAAAAATTGGGAAGGTGATTTATTAAGTGGATAATTTTCATGAGCATCCATTTTTGATATTGGAATAGGAAAATTAGTAAGTATTGCTTTAGGATCTTGAGTAATAAACCATTGATAAATACATTTTGCGTCCCAATGTTTAAAAAATCGTGTATGACAATCAATTTGAAAGTAAAAATCTTCATCTTGAATGAGATTAGTAATTAAATAACGCGCATATGTAGGTCCTTTTGCTTTTCTCCAATCTATCTGAATTAAACGAATTTGAGGATGATTTTTATATTTTTTAAAAAAAGTGTCTTTTAAATCATATTGAAGACATATTCCTAAAATAATTTGAGATGGTTTTAATGCTTGTTGGAAGCAATGTTCTATTGTATTTAATATATCTTGATCAGAAAAACAACAAATTGATACAAATATTTTAGTCATTGTAAAATATTAATGTTAATATATAAAAAAATAATAAAATTTAATCTAATCATAAATTATTTCTAAAAAGGTAAATACTTTTTGAATAAAGAAAAATGGAAAATTTTTATCAATTAAATCTTCTTCTGGTGTTGTTCCAAACCAAATTGCAACAAAAAAAGGGTAATATGAAGCACTATTAATGATATCTTTTTTAAATGATAAATAATCATAGTCTTTTATTTCTTCTTTAATTTTAGCATAATAATAATTTAAAAATAAATCTTTTAAGTAAATAAATTTATTGACATCAAAACTTTCAATAATAAAAAATACAAGATCTTGTACTCCTTTACCAATACAAATATATTGCCAGTCAATAAAATAAGGTTCATATTGATCTTTATTTATTTTTTTATAAAATAAATTAGGTGATTTTATATCTCCATGAATAAGTGTTAAATGATCATGACTTAAATCATTTTGTATGTCTTGAAAACGATTTTTTATTGAATTACCAATATCTATTTGTTTTTTATTTAATAAAAAAGACCATTTTTGAATGAATAAATCCCAATTTTTTGAAATAAATTCAGACCAAGTAGGTTGAAAAAGAGGATCATTATTTTTTTTTAAAAAAGGAAATATATGATTTAAATCTTTATTCCAAAATTTAAGATGTAGTTTTGACATATCATTTATTATTTTTAAAGATATATCAATATTTTCTTCATTTAAATTAAGATTTAAATAAAAATCTGGTAAATTTAAGTTTTCTAATAAGAGACCAATAGTATTTAATTGTTCATCTTTAATTAATCCAATAAATTTTGGTATTTTAATTGGAACATAATGACTAATTGATTCATAAAAATAATATTCACGTTCATATAGACCTAATTTATTTGCCATGATAGACAAATTATTTTCTTTTTTATTTTCTAATTTTAAGATTGTGTCAATTGATTCATTATTATTTTTTGTTAATTTAATTTGTAAAACATCACAAATATATCCTCCTTTTAATTTTTTATGATTTATTTCTATTTCTTTTAATGAATAATTAAAATAATGTTGGATATATTTTTTTATATTTTCAAATGAATTTCTATTATTATAATGAATAATTTGATCAATATCAATATTCATATAATTATCTATTGAATATTCAATATTTAAATTTTTTAATTCATTTTTATTAAAAATAGTTGTTAAACCAATAACTAATAACGGTTGAACACTATTAGCACTTAAAATACCACTTTTAGAATCTTCGAATATAATAACTTCATTATGTTGAATATTAAAATATTGAATGGCGTTTAAATAAGGATCTGGATAAGGTTTTGATTTTTCACATTCATCACCAATAACTAAATAATCTATAAGTAAATCTATTTTAATTTTTTTTAATATGGCTTCTGCAGATTTTCGATTGCAATTGGTAACAATGCCAATTGGATAATTTAATTTTTTTAATTGATTTAAAAATTCTACTGCACCTTGAATTATTTGTAAATTATCAATTTCTTCAATAAAATAATGATCTTTTAAATTTGATAGTTCTTGAATATTTATATTTTTGTTTAATAAAAGATGATTTAAAACATATTTATCAGATTTACCTTGAATATTATTTTTATAAAAAGATAAATCTACAAATATATTATATATTTTTAATAATTTATTCCAAACATTTACATAAATTGAATCCGTTAAAACGAGCGTTCCATCTAAATCAAATAAAAATATAATATTTTTCATATTAATAAATAAAAAATATATATAGTAAAAAAAACTAATTTATTAATCTATCATAAACTCTATTTTCTTTTAAACCAGAATTTAAATAATGTTCAATTAACTGAATATGATTCAAATTTTTTAAATCATTATAATTTTTTTTATAATATTGAATATTAAAGTTTTTATATACATGTTGTATTTTAAAAGGTCTTTTTTCTTGTATTCCATTATTAATTAAATGAATAGTGTATTTATCTAAATCATCTTTATAATATTTATCTAAATCAGGATTTAATAATTTATAAATTTTAGGATGAGTATTTAATGCTTGAGCAATATAATCAATTTTATCTATAAACTTTTTTTTAAAACTTTCATCAATTTTATCATTATATAATTCATGATAATTTTTTGGCATAACTCTTTTTGAATTCATAGTTGCTCGTCCTCGTTCTATTTTTTGATTCATTTCTTCATACGATTTACCCCAATAGTGATTTATTTGAATAATATCAATGGTATATTTTTCATTAAATGATTTATCTGTAATCATTCTTTTTTTAGCATCAATATAATGTTTCATACATGTATTTAAAATTACATAATGAGGATTTATAATTTTATCTACAAAAGTAGGTTTGCATATTGTTTTAATATGTTTATTTTGATTTTTTTCACATTTAGTATAATTTTCTGTTAAATAACCTTTTTGTTTTTTTTCAAAATGACTTGAACCAAAATTTATCCAATTAATTCCGATGGCATGAAATTCATCATAATCTTTTAAAAAATCAACTAAATTTTTATGTAATTTAGGATAAATAAATTCATCTCCATCTATAATTATTAACCAATTTGTTTTTTTACCATAATGTTTTAAACAATGATTATATGCTTCAATTTGTTTTATTTTACCTGGAAAATCTATGATTGTACATAATGAATGATAAAAATAATGATTTAATCTTTGTTTAATTGGAACTGAACTTTCATTATCATAAATAAAAAAATGTTGAACTCCTTGAAGATAATGATAAATAATAAATTCCTCTAAATAATCTTCATCTTTAATAATACAAACTAATGAAACAAAATAGGTCATTATTGTTATTTTATATATAAAAAAATTAAATTAAATTAATAAATAAATAATATAAAAGAATATAAAAATAATTAAACATTATAATAAAAATAATCATTATTATAAATTTATTTTCATTAAATTTAATTCAATCATTTTTTTCTTTACTAAATGACTATATTTATTTTTTAATGATTCATCAACTTTACTATTAAACATTTGATGATAATTTTTTGGCATTTCTCTTTTTTTATCTATTGGTGCTCGTCCTCTTTCTATTTTTTCTTTTAAATCTTCTTCTGACTTACCCCAATAATGATTTATTTGAATAATATCAATTGTGTGATTTTCATTAAATGGAATTTCGATTATATTTTTTTT
>Ga0233434_1002834_pt1 | contig 14665 bp, 11 predicted proteins | sample SI_122_August201_4_FD_182738 | JGI IMG/M metagenome (GOLD analysis project Ga0233434, IMG submission 182738) | Seawater microbial communities from Saanich Inlet, British Columbia, Canada - SI_122_August2016_120_MG | ecosystem: Environmental > Aquatic > Marine > Inlet | place: Canada: British... | reverse complement strand
TTATCACTGGGAATACAACTATTCCAATTGAGGAAAGTGAGACATTTACTACAAATGTTGATGACCAGACTTCGATCGATGTTAATATTTATCAGGGGGAGCGTGAACTAATCAAGGATTGCCGTGCGCTTGGTCAGTTTAAATTGCGTGGTATTCCGCCCATGAAAGGTGGTTTGCCGCTGGTGGGAGTGATGTTCCGTGTTGATGCAAACGGAATTCTTACTGTTTCCGCCATCGAAAAACGCAGCGGAAAAAAGGCAGAAATTGAGGTCATTCCATTTCACGGTTTGACGCAATTTGAAATAGAGAGAATCATGGAAGATTCCTTTGAACACGCGATTGATGATTTTAATGAACGTCAATTAATTGAATTTCGCCTAACCGCGGAACGTGTTTTTCAGGGAATTGAACAAAACTGGAATGTCGCGGAAAGCTCTTTAAGCCAAACGGAACTGGACAAAATCCGCCAGCAAATGGAAGTCGTCCGCCAAAGCATTAAAGGACAGGATTCCCAGGCACTCAAAGCTCAACTTGATGTACTGGGTGAGCTAACCCGTCCTTTGGCTGACACTGCGATGGGACGTTCTATTTTGTCTGAATTACAAGGCGCAAACGGGGCTGACTGAAAATAAATCCATGTTAATTGCATTATTGTTATCTATGGTAAAATAGATCCCTCACCATAAGAAATTGGATAATTGTTGAACTTAATTTTTTCATAAACAAATGAGATTCAAAGCAAAGTTTAATAAAAATCCAAAAGCATTCAAAGACAATTTTTCAACGCAATCCTCTGCATACGCCACACATCGACCGCAGTATCCTGACAAGCTTTTTAGTTATCTCGTTGGAGAGTGCCGGGAACGCAAACTGGCCTGGGATGCAGGCAGCGGAAATGGACAAGCCGCGCAGAAACTGGCTTTGCATTTTGATCGGGTTTACGCCACTGACGCAAGTTCCGCCCAAATAAAAAATGCGGTTCCGCTTGCAAACATCAACTATGCTGTTGCCAACGAACAGGCACCGGCCCTCAAACGCCATTCTGTTGATTTAATCACAGTCGCGCAGGCACTTCACTGGTTTGATCTTGATGTTTTTTACGCGGAAGCAGAACGGGTTTTAAAAAGATATGGTGTGATTGCCTGCTGGACTTACAAAACATTCAGTATAAATCCGGAAATTGACCGTGAAATTGATTGGCTGTATTCAGAGTATTTAGGAAGTTATTGGGATGCTGAACGTCGTTTGGTAGAAACCGGTTACCGCACCTTGTCTTTTCCATTTCGTGAACTACGTGCTCCGCGTTTTGAAATGAAAGCGAGCTGGAATTTTGAAAATATGCTTGGAATGCTGAATAGTTGGTCTGCGGTTGCACATTATAAAAAGCGTGAAGGCAGTGATCCAATTGCGGAAAACATGGAGCGTTTAAACAAGGCCTGGGGTGATCCGCAGGAAATGAAAGAGGTAAGCTGGAACCTTGCCATACGAGCAGGACGCCTTCACTGAAAAGCGGATATTGGTAATTCAGCAGAAAAAATGGAAAGAAATTGCTTCTGAAACGCACAAGCGCTAATATTGAATGCTGTTGTTGACAGCTGGATTTAGGCGTTAATTAAATTTGATGCTGTCATAATAATCCAAAAACCGTGTCATTTCGAGAGTAGCGAGAAATCTTGCCTAAATGACCACTCAAATATCAAATAAGATCTCTCTCTGCGTTCGAGATGACAAGATTTTATGTTTAAATAATGCTACGTATTTCACGTTTCTTTGAGGGGCATTAAACTTCATAGGTTAAAAAAAACATTTTAAAGGAAAAATGAGCAAGCATATAAATTGGGGTTATTTCAGGAATGGTTGAACTTCCTGCAAACGAGCGCAAGAGGTTCTTGACGCAAAAAATATTACAGTAGAAACACGTGTTTTCGCCAACAAAGAAAAAATAAACAGCGAGGCTGCCTGGGAAATGCTACAGTCCGCAAGTCTCATCAGAACCGGTAAAGGTAAAAAACGGCAAGAGTGGAATCCTGCTGTTGATAACAAAGCAGAAATCCTTAAAGATGTGATTGGACCAAGCGGTAACCTGCGTGCTCCAAGTTGGAAAATTGCTAATGAATTTGTGGTGGGTTTTAACCCTGAACTTTATGCAGAGGTCTTTGGATAAATGGTCAGAATTGGAATTATAGGAGCCGCCGGTTTATCCGGACGTGAACTTCTACACTGGTTGAAAAATCACCCTCAAGTAAAGATTGAACTGCTGACTTCCAGCAAATATCAGGGACGCCAAGTCTCGGAGGTATTTCCGGAGTTGACGTCCTATTCTCAGGTTTTTGAACCGAACGAGAGCGATGTTTCCGCTTGTGATCTTGTTTTTCTCGCCATCCCGAATCAGGCCAGTCTGGAGCTTGTACCAAAATTACTGGAACAGGGCGTGCGTGTGATTGATCTTTCCGGAGCATTCCGTTTAGGTGATACAGAGGTTTTTTCCAAATTTTATCAACTCACTCACTCAGCACCGGAGTTGCTCGATGAAGCTGCTTTCGGACTGCCGGAATTTTACAAGGATGAAATTACTAACGCAAGACTTGTGGCAAATCCCGGCTGTTATGCTACGGGTGCTTTGCTGGGGATATTACCACTTGGAGATTTACTTGCTGAGCTGGACCGTGCACCGATTATTGACGCAAAATCAGGAGTGAGCGGCGCGGGCGGCAGGGTTGAAGGTGACATGACGAATTATGTCAGCGTTAACGAAAATTTTAAAGCATACAAAGTTTTTGCTCATCAGCATCAACCGGAAATTCAGCAGTACCTGACTGAGCTTAGTCCTTACAGTACAAAAGAAAGCGGGGACGTAATTTTCACACCGCATTTACTTCCAGTCAACCGTGGGATTTTGTCCACAATCTATCTCCACTTTCCGGAAGCAATACCTGTTGCTGAAATTCGGAGTCGGTTTGCAAAATTTGCAGCTGAGCAGAAATTCGTACATTTTATGGATGAAGGGGACTTACCGGATTTAAAGGTGACACTAAATTCTAATCGAGTCATGATTGGAGCGGAGAGTGATGAGTCTGGTCAAAACTGGGTAATTGTCACGAGTCTGGATAATCTGGTCAAAGGTGCTTCCGGACAGGCCATTCAAAACATGAATCTGATGTGTGGGCTGGATGAAAGCCTGGGTTTGCTTTGATCAATCGTCTAGTTCATCTTCTCCGATTCGTCGATCCTGTCCGAGCAAATTTTCGAAATAACACATTTCCTTTAAACGCGAGTGAATACGCTCACCGACACGTCCGCGGATAGTGTCGGCAATATAAATTTCACTTTCAGTTTTTTCACGATTACGGATTTTTTCTTTGAGCGTGTTTTCTTCACTTTCCGTAAAATTTGTACTAACCATGATGATCTGGTTACGGTTGTAACGTTCTGAAATCAGCATGTCCAAAATACTGAGTTCCCAGTCACTGTTGCGGCCCTTGCCCATGTCATCAATGATGAGGATATCAGTTTGTAAATGCGGATCAATGATTTCCATGTCTGATTTTCCGTCTGAGTAACCTTGTCTTAATTCAGACAGTAATTCTGCAAAACTCTGAAAAATGCAGGATATTCCATGACTGATTGTACATTGATAGGCAAAACCGGTCATCAAGTGTGTTTTACCCGTGCCTGGAGGTCCCATGAGAACCATGCCTTTCAAGTCCTCAGAGTCTGTTTCCAAAAGATTTCGGTTGCTTAAACGCTGTGGCAGAAGTCTGAAAATGCTGCCAAGTAGATCAAACACCATTTCGTTTTCTGCATCCCTATCTTGCTCACTGAGGCGGCTGTTCAAATAACGTCTTGGAATACGTGCATTATTATAAAGCTGAACTCTCTGCTTGATTTGTTCACAGTCCGGACAGACAATAGCGACGTCACGTTGGTAACTGTCCTGCTCTACGATGAAACGAGTATTTTTGCAGGTTTTGCAAGGCATGGCAACGCAGTCACAAAGCCTTGCATGAGCGTAGCGTTCTCGTGGACGAACGCTGATAAAGATTCTGGTGCCGTTGCAACGCAAGCAGTCTGGAGCAGATTTGACCATTAAATATTGTTAGAGATTGGTTTTAAAAATATAATATTATGCTTCTATGGTGGAGCATGCGTCCTGAAGTGTCCAGAGAATTTCTGCCTTAAAGTGCTGGATTTTTGTCCAGTTTTACTAAATAATTCACACGCCACTGTGTCTAACAGCGGTTCTTATCAAATGCCTTAAATCATAAAACAGAAATATGTCTGTAATCAAAAATGACAGATTGTTGCGTGTCTTAAATCACCAGCCGGTGGATCGTGTACCGGTTTGGATGATGCGGCAGGCCGGCAGAACAGATCCTGAATATAACCAACTTAAAAAGAATGACGGACGATCCCTGGAAAAACTCTTTGCGGATCCGGAAATTTCGATCAAAATATCATTGCTGCCAAAACGTCTCGGTGTGGATGCAATCATCATGTTTCAGGATATTCTCACACCGCTTACTCCGGCAGGCGCAGGATTTCACTTTGCCCCTGGACCTATTCTGGAAAAACCTGTCCGTACTATGTCCCAGGTAAAAGCACTGCGTGCCTTTGATCCGGAAGTTGAACTGCAAAGTGTCGCAAAAATTCTCAAAGGACTGAATGCTGAACTAGAAGGAGAATTGCCCGTGCTCGGCTTTGCCGGTTCGCCAATGTCTCTCGCGTTTTTTATGATTGCCGGACGTAGTCCAAATCAGAAGCTTGAAGAAGTATTAGCATTTATCGAAGAACAAGCAGAAATAACGCAAGCATTACTCGAGTGGTTAACAACCATGACAGTGGATTATCTCAACTTCCAGATTGCATCCGGTGCGCAGGCAGTGCAATTATTTGAATCATTTGCGGATGTAATTCCATTAGAGATTTATAAAAGGTTTGTGCAGCCGACTCACGAGAAAATTTTCAGTGCATTGTCAACATCTGCTCCTTCAATCCTGTTTACCAAGGAGTCGCCACACCTTGATTTGATGCTCCAGAGCGGAGCGTCAGTCTTGAGTGTGGGGAATTGTATTGAGCTGGAGCAGGCACAAAAACAGGCCCCGGAAATGATTTTCCAGGGTAACGTTGATAATAAAATTTTAGCAGACGGAACTAAGGCGGAGATTACTCAGGCAGTCCAGAAATGTTTTGAGCAAAGTGGACGTAAAAACCACATTCTTAACCTCAATCATGGTTTGCTGGCACACACACCTTTTGAGAATGTACAGCATTTTGTGAATGTTGCAAAAGAACTCGGACGAATTGAGGGTGTGCCTCATGAAGATGTCCATCCTAAAAACTGAATTCCTTAAAGTAGTTGAATTTAGCTTAGCGATCACCCGCATAGCGATTATGCTGTCCGGCAACATTTGGGGCATCGCCTCTCCAAAACTCCGGAATAGCATTGATTTTGCCTATCCAGGCGCCTTTCATTAAAATGTGCAGCGTATAATCACGGGAATCACCAATCACACTGCTTGGAGCAGAATGTGCGTGGTAATGATAACCATAGTTGTCATGAGCATGCCCTCCAAAACTGTCGAGCAGATCGTGCACTCCATCCATATCATGGTAAGCTGTTTCGTATTTTCCAAATAAGGCAATACCATCAAAACCAAAGCCAATTAAAGGCGGATGTGATTTACCGGCGTAATCGGCTAAATTATATAAATTCAAACCATTACCTGTGGCACTATGTCCATCTGCATGCCAATGGAGTCCCATTCCTCGGCCAACATGGATACCGGTATTAGTTATTTCGGCTTTTTGTTGGGCGGAGACTAAGGTATTGTTCAGCAGGGGATAAATCATGACACCATCAACTGCCACACCAATGGAGGAGATGCTGGCATAATTATAAACGTTCAGTTGGGTTTCACCGACATCAGACGCAAGCGTTTCTTCCATCTCATTCTCGTCCAAGCTACTCACGTTGCCATAGTTTTTGAGAGGGAGCTTGATCATGTAAGTTTGCAATAAGGCATCACGGGTCACTTTTTGAGAACCATAGCCTCTGCCTCCGCTGCCTCCAGGAGGAGCAGGAACGTCTAACAATCGGTTTGGTTTATCAGCAATTGAATAAGTAGTGAGCACCATAAATGGATGCCGTACATCGGAACCATCAGTTTCATTCGTAAAGAAAACATAAGGAACTGTATTTTGCTCAATCAGGCCATTGACGGTAGTTGCACCTTTTAGTTTTGTGTTGAGCAAACCGTTTCTAAAAGCCAGATAAACCTCAGGACTATAACGCAAGGATTCTCCGGAATCCGCCAAGTCACTTGTAATTTGTTTCAGCATTTTTTCCGCCGCAGCACGAGTTCCTGAATCATTACCAGCAACCTGAACTTGCGGAAGATATTTGGAGTTAATGTCTCTCTGCATTTTATCTCCAGATAAACGATGCATTGAGAAACTCTCAACTCTAGGTACATTCTCCCAGACGACCCTTGCGTTTGGAACGATCTTTGAGCGGTCCGGATTAAAATCACGGGGCACACTGAAATTAAAACCAGAGTCGTAGATAGTAATTTTGGAAGCCGAAGAACTCAATTTAAAAGAAGAACTGGCCGAATCATAAGACACCGCAGATGAGGAGAAACTTTTATCTTCTGCATAAGATTTCTCTTCCTTCTTAAAGACATATCTTTTTGCAGCCGTCATCGTATGGCTGGCGCTGTCAAAGGTGAAACAAAGATAAGCGGACTCAGCATCTCGTTCATAGCCCCAAGTATTTCGCATTTTGAGTTGCATTGATGCGGAATCATAATCAATCGAGTAAATGGAGTGCTTTTCAGAATCCAAACGAAAACACGACTGCGAGCCGGACGTGGATTCCTCTTTGACCGGATAAAATGTTTTGAGTAGCAGATCATCATATGTTGATAATGATTCGCTTAATTCAATCTCATAGCGCTTATTTGCCGTCATGTAGGAATTAGCATGTTTCAGCAGGATTCGACTTCTGTCTGCTATATTTTTTATGCTACTTGGTTTTAATTGGATGGTTTGAGCCAAGATTGCTTCAGCATTATAAGGCGTCGAAACGGAGACGGCGACATTAGTTGAATTTAGCTTTGCACCGCTCTTCGCGTTGTATGGTGTTGAAACAGGTGCGACTACGACAGCCTGACTGCAACTGGTCAAGATGAATGCTCCGAAGAGCATGAGCACTGAATAAAGACGAAATGATTTTTTCATAAAGACTCCTTTTTGTTGATGTGTTTATTTGCTACGAGCATAACTACTTACTACGACCGCCACCGCCGCTGCTTCCACCGCTACTACTTCCTCCGCTACTACTTCCTCCGCCACTGCTTCCGCCGCCACTGCTTCCACCGCCACTGCTTCCTCCGCCACTGCTTCCGCCGCCACTGCCTTGACTAGCTTTACTAGCACCTTGAGCAGCTTTACTGCCTTGTGCACTCTTGCCACCGCTATCGCCTCGATTTTCTTGAGCATCAGCAATTGTTAAGTTTATTCGTGTTAGTTTATCTGCAGTGACTTCAAAGGAATGGCTCACAAAATTCGTTCCTTTTTTAAGACTAAGCACATGCTTTCCTACCGGAATATCTAGAAGCAGGGTGTCGGTTTTACGATGCAGTGGTTCGCCATCCAAAATGATTTCTGCGGAAGTTGGTCTTGACATGACAAAAACTTTAGCCGTTTTAATTTCAACCTTCGTAATTTCTTCAATTATACTTTTTTGTTTTGATTCACCAAGCATTTTAAAGGCTAACTGCTCTAACAATTTTTTGAATGTAGTAGACTGTCCATCATGTTCTTCGGTTTGAGAAATGAGCAATGCACCATTTTGCAGGTTGGTGAAATTTGCGGTTATGAAAAATACATTTTCATCAATTTTACTATATGATGTAGTAATGATCCGATCTACTTCAAGTTGTTCACCGATGATTGAGAGACATTGCTCGCCCTTACAGCCTGTTGTTTGTTGAATTGTGCTTAAATCTGCCTTTGCAATATCAACATTACTGACTAAATCAAAAGCATTGTAACTATTAATTTCACTACGGAAAAGATCACTATAGGCTTTTCTTTGTGCTGCTTTGAGGTCATCGCTGCTAATATCCAAGACCGCAACTAGAGTTCGTCGATGTGATTTTGGCAGTTCAAAGCGTGTTTCCGCCTGGGCAAGTACGCTGCCGCTCAACTTATCTCCAATCGCCTGAGCAGACAAAATCATTTCCTGACCCTCTATTTTATAAGTCACATTAATGTTTGCTGCACTTGATGGTATGCCTGCGATTGCTTCAGACAGTACCAGCATTTGCGTAGCAGGAAGATTTTCCTGGAATGCATAATACAGTTCCCCTTCTATCCATTTTGCATCCTCATCATGCTTGCCTGATGTTTCGTTTTTAACACTTAGTACCATTTGAGTCACATCTTCGTCTGCAAAACTCAGCTTAAAGCTTTTCGCAATTTTGGAAGATGCTTCTCCAATGGTTTTTGAGGTTGTTTTTAAATCAATAACTTCAGTTGCAAGCACATTTTTTTGAGTAGCTGAGGTAGCTGCTTCAGTTGCAGTGCTTGCAGCCTGATTTGTTGAAGGCGTATTTTGCGCAGAACTGCAGGCAACCATGCTGATTAGCGATATGGTTGCTATTGTTAAACTTATCAAGTGTGTTGTCTTTTTCATGAGATATTGTCAAAAGTTTTGTTTGAGCAATTTGAATCAAATGCTAATCCGGCTTGCTGGAATCCGCTCTATTCCAGCAGAGAATTGTATTCAATAAAGAAATGTTCGTTGATAAAGCATCCAGAGACCAATACATGAGATTGTAATTGAACCTGGAATTACTACATAATTTTTGTAGTAAGATTTTTGATGGAAATAATAATATAAGACAAAGTAGGCAACTCCAATCACAAAGATTTGCCCTGCCTCTATACCTAAGTTGAACGCTAATAAACTTTCAAGGAAGTACCCTTCAGGAATACCAACCCTGAACAAAATTCCAGCAAAACCCAGCCCATGTAGTAAACCGAATAAAAATATCAGTAAGGGCCGCCAGATTGTAAGTTTTGAAGTGAATATATTTTCAATTCCAACATATACAATAGAAAGAGCAATTAGTGGTTCAACAATCCTTTCAGGTAAGGCTATTAATCCAAGGATACTTAATGCCAGGGAAATACTATGTGCTATTGTGAAGCACGTCACCTGAGCCAACATTATCTTCCAATTTGTACTAAGTAAAAATATTCCCAGCACAAATATTATGTGATCAAAGCCTTTCGGTATAATATGACTGAATCCAATTTCCAGATAAGCTAAAAACCTACTTACAAAATTCTTGCCAGGCATTCCAGCTAAGTGCAAAGGCGGGCTGCTTGGAGATTTTCTAAACCAAACGGATCTAAAGGCTTTCCCATTTTTGTCCATTGTCCTGATGACATTGCTTCCAAAACTTTCAGGCCAACTCCACTCCATACTCATTGCAGTAGCTGGAGCTTTTACTGCTAAGATCAAGACACTCTTACGAGCTTCCTTAAGATTCAAATTCTCTATGATATTGATTTCACGTATAGATAAATTGGCGGATATTTTATCAAAACGTATATCAATTGAATTCAAGAATTTAGTTGAAACACTCAAAAATATTGCCTTCAATTGATTTGCTGCTAGATTTCTTAATTCTTTATAATTCTCAGTAAATATTAAATCATTGTCATCAGCAGATATGTTTTTAAGATCAATCAGCAGATTTTCTAAGTTAGTTTCAATTTCAACACGAAAAGTACCTTTCGATTCTGAATATATTGATGTTTTAGCAGGCCACTCAGAATGTGCTGAAGAAATTACAGGTAGTAAAAACACATTAATATTTAAAAATAATAATATTAATGTGTTTTTATAAAAATGATAATTATAGATCATTTCGGTATAAATTTTAATTACATCAATTAATTATGAACTATAACCGAAGCTGGAGCATGAGTTGTTGAAAATGGATCTGCCGCGTTGGGGCCTTTTCGGAATAGTTTAAAACTCTTCTCCAGGGATATAATTTCGGAATTTACTGTCCGATTAAACCGGGTTCTCCATAAAAATAATTATTTGTAATCCAAAATACAGGATCATTTTTTCCACCTTGAGTTGCGGTTTTTACATGGTAATGGTAACTCCCGCTGCTAAAATCTGCAGTACAGTGTAGATGGCCGTTATATTCATCAATTGCAGGAACTGCGTTAGCTTTACAATCTTTTTCTCCATTGCCGATAGGACCGTACACTGGGAAACCGTCCATGAGAAAGCCCAGAAGCAGACCTGCGTTGTCGCCTGAATCTTCGAGCCAATTGTATGTAGTTCCGGAGTCTGTTTTGGAGACTTCATTCACTTTTCCACCTAACTTTTGAATCAGGCAAACAGGGTCAACGTGATAGTGATACGTACCGCGATTTTCCGGATGTCCAGAGCATTGATCAAAAGTAAACAGTTCATCGGTTATTTCATCTCCTGGCGCAGCATTTTCGTTAAAGAGTGAGACTCCGTTCAAGGCGATGCCCATGGCACCAAAGTCAGTTTTAGTTTTGTCAACCGCAGACGTGGGCGTGACAGGCATCTTTAGAATAAGGGTTTGCTCCTCGATTGTATTTCGACCTGCTCTGCGTGGTGTTTGATCCTCGTAAACTGCAGCAAATTTGTGGATGTTGGTAGTATAATCATAGTCTTCATAATATTTGTTTGAAGAGTCATAATAAACTGATTTATGCTCTGGCCGTCCCGTAGATTCAACTACAATGAACTCCGGTTTTCCATCTCCATCACTATCCTCTGTACAAACATAAATAAGATACTCTTGATTGAGCTTCGTGTATTTTAACATGGCAGATAAATAGTTCTCTGGTACTTTACTCAAATCGTTTTTGCCGTTACAGACTGAAGCAACTGTTTGCCTCTTGCCCCTTTTTCCTTCGTGTTTTCCACCTTTTCCTCTATCATGTTTCCCGCCCCGTTCTCCTTTCATCCTGTGCTTACCATTAGACATTGTTTCACAACCAACTAAGCTGAGCGTAAATATGCTTAGAATTAATATTAAGATATTTTTCATCTTTGCGTTTTTGCTTAAATAGTTAACTTAGATATTAATTGGATAAACCTCTAAAAACTTCTTACTCAAGTAATTAGGAAATAACTTAAACTTTCGCCATCCGCTGGTTGAGCGGAGTCGAAACCTGATTCAAGTCCGAAATACTCCTTCGCCATCCACGCAGGCCTCCACCTCAGGGTACGGTTTCTAGAGCTACCCGCGAATCGTTTTCACTGCTTTATTTGTATCCTGCACAAGATAGTATTATGAGTTACTAAATTATCTGTCCATATCAATTTAGCATTCTGCTCCCAATTTATCTGCTCGTAACCATCTTTAGGTCTTACCGAAGATTCTGCATGAGTTGTGGCGTTTTTCCAGTCACTATCATCATAATCTTTTTCTTGCCAATTTTCAGGTTCTTCCAAAGCAGTATATTCACACGGTGCTTTACCGGCCTGAGGATCTGATTCATTAACACATGAGTTATCTAAAGGCGCTTCGTGGATAACTTTACACTTCCAGTCTGAATCCGTAACAGCAATAACTTTACCTGTTTTGAGATCTGTAAATTGAGCTATAAAACCACCGTCACCCAGCTGTTGTCTCGAACTGCCTATATATTCCAGTCCCGTATCATTCTCTTTGAAGTCTTTAACTATAAAATTTAAGCTTAAAGGATAATCGGCTTTAAAAATAAATGATTCTGCATTAAATGAACGCTCCGTTGTTATGGGCACTGAATCTTCAATAATTAAACTGCTGCCTGAATAGAAAGCAAACCAGTTATCCGCCCATACCTCACCTTTGATTGTTAGTTCTCCGGATGTTCCCTGAACTTCGACAGTCACTACTTTTTGTACCGGTTTCCGTGGTCTTTTCTTAGCTATACAACCGCTTGTAAACAAGAGTAAGCTTAGAATTACTAGTGTATTTAATAATTTCATTTTTCTGTTTTGAATTTACATTGAATACTTGCCAGAGCCGCTTTACAAACCCTGAGTTACCGGACTGTTACTGAACCAGGAGTCCCATAGAATTTTGCATTTGTAATCCAGAAGACTGTACTATTAGTTCCGCCGATATTGGCCGTTTTAACATGGTAGTGGTATGTACCACTTGTAAATTCCGTTGTGTTATGAGTATGACCATTGTATGCATCAATACTTGGAGTTGACGCATTATCAGAGTCAGTATGATTGTCTCCGACCGGTCCATATACAGGGAACCCATCCATGAGGAATCCTACGAGTAATCCTCCATTTGTCCCGTTATCTTCGATCCATGAGTAAGCTGTACCGCTGACCGTTGAACTGTTATCAGTAACACTACCACCCAAATCTCTAATCAAGCAGACAGGATCAACGTGATAGTGATATAGGCCAGTATTTTGAGGGTGACCGGAACACTGATCAAAAGTAAAAAGTTCATCCGTAATTAAATCCGGCGGTGCGGCATTTTCATTAAAGAAAGAAACTCCGTTTAACGCCAAACCCATGGTGCTGAAGTCAGTTGCAGACTTGGTTGAAGCCGAAGCAGGGGTGAGTGGCATTTTCATGGTAATACATTGTTCATAAATCATGTTTGGACCTGCTGACGCTGGTGTGCCAGTATATCCTGCAGCTGTTTTGGTTACTGCATATTTATAAAGATTTGTAGCAAAGGTGAATGCTTCGTATAGCGCATTAGTCGCTTCCCAATAATAGGATTTATGCTCCGGCCTGTTTGATGATTCCACAACCATGTATTCTGGAGTTCCATCGCCATCCGTATCTTCAGTACAAACATTGACCGTATAAGTGCTGTTAAGCGTCGTGTACTTTGTCATCGCCGTGAGATAAGCACTAGGGATTTTAGTTAAATCATTTGTACCACCACATGTCGTTGTTGCGGTACTGCATGAGGAACCGGAAGATGAAGCTGCAGTAGCAGCTCCATCATCTTCCTTTGAACAGGCAACTAAAAATAAAGTGACACTAAGGACACTTAAAAAAATAATTTTTGCGAAAATTGACTTTTTCATCATGGCTGCTACTTAAGCAATTATGACATTATTAATTAATTGTTGATGAACCCGTAAAAAGTCTAAATGGTACACTTGTATGTCATTCCCGTTTTCGCGGGAATGACAACTATTTACGAATGCATCAATTGTTGATGGCTTCAGTAAAACTCCGAAACCACTTATTTTACATTTCGACTTTATCGATAAATCATGGTGATATTAGTGTTTAACATCAAATAGATTCATCTCTTCGTCAGCAATGTCAGCCTTATGACTAACTCTAAAACGGTTCCCTGAGTGCAATTATCTGAGACTGTCGAAGGGAGGTCGAAGAGATGTTGATGAATACATCCGCTTTCGACTCTCTTTCGACTCCACCCAAGAATCACGTTCAAGCTTATGGAGTGTAAGTTGCGTAATCTTTATGACCTCCATACTTGTTACCTGAACCTCCATTAGGTTTATCACCATTCCAGAATTCTGGAATATCATTTATTAAACCTGCCCAAGCTCCCTTCATTAATACGGCTACAGTATAACTTAAGCTTCCTCCATAACCAGTAAGTGCATTTAATACGCTACTTTCCATCGTATGAGCATGATAATGGTAATTATAACCATCATGTTCATGACCTCCAAAATCATCTATCTCTGTACTGAAACCATCCATACTTGAATAGTCATCTTCATACTTTCCGTACAATGCTACTCCATCATTACCAAATCCAATTAAAGGTGGGTGATCGTATCCAACATAGTCTCTAAGATTATAAATATTCATTTTATTCCCATTTGCCGCATGGCCATCACCATGCCAGTGCAAACCCATTCCTTGTCCTACATGGATACCAGATTGTGTTACTTCTCCTTTTTCAACAGACGCCAATAATACATTATTAAAAAGTGGATAGATTTCCACTCCATCAACTGCGATACCTACAGTATTTATGCTAGCCCAGGAGTATACATTATAATTAGTATCACCTGCATCATCAGCAAGATTTTGTCCATCACCGCTTGAGTCTGTTGTCATAACATTATCACCAACAGTACTGACCTCACCATAATCTTTTAATGGTATCTTATACAAGAACGAACCAAGAAGAGCATCTCTGGTAACTTTCGATTCTCCATAGCCGCCAGAACCATCTCCAGGGGGAGTTGTCACATCTAATAATCTATTAGGCCTATCCTGAATAGAATAAGAAGCAATTACCATAAAAGGATGCATCGTTCCGGAATCATCTTTTTCGTTAGTAAAGTAAACGTAAGGTGCTGTATTCTGCCCTACTGATCCTCCGACTATTGTCTCACCAGTTAATGTTGTTTTAAGTAATGCATTTCGAAATGCAGTATAAACTGCTTTAGTATACCTTAGTGAGGAGCCAGCGGCTTCTAGATCTGTTTTTATTGCAGTTAGCATTGTTGCTGCAGCTGTAGCCGTATCAGCATCATCCCCAGCTGTTAGTACTTGAGCTTGGTAAGAGGAATGTGTGTCTTGGTAGATTTTATCACTGCTATAGTTATGATCTGCATATGCCGTTGCACTAGCGGAAGTCCAAGCTAC
>Ga0233434_1002830_pt1 | contig 14670 bp, 13 predicted proteins | sample SI_122_August201_4_FD_182738 | JGI IMG/M metagenome (GOLD analysis project Ga0233434, IMG submission 182738) | Seawater microbial communities from Saanich Inlet, British Columbia, Canada - SI_122_August2016_120_MG | ecosystem: Environmental > Aquatic > Marine > Inlet | place: Canada: British... | reverse complement strand
CTTTAAAGGTAGAGTTGATTCACGGAAAAACTTACAATACCCGTCAGGAAGCTAAGACGGCTATTTTTGAATATATCGAAGTGTTTTATAATAGGCAACGTCGTCAGTCATATCTCGGATATCTCAGCCCAGATGAGTATGAGAAAAAGAATGTGGCTTAATTAACTGTCCACTGATATCGGGAAGATCATTGTGTAACAAGTGAGGGTGTTAGATCATTAAGCTTATAGTTTCCTAGCTGGACTTTCCACCATTCTATTAGTCCTGTTTGTTTCTTATCTCTTTTTCTAGGAAGGACATCAGACTTATATCTGTTTAATAGGTCAGTAAGAGTATATTTCCCGGATTCTATCAGTCTTTCAGGAAAGTACTTACTTTGCTTAACCTTGGTCTCTGTTTCTTGAGCCCAAGTAACTGCATCTGCTTTTTTTAGAAAGGTAGCTGTTTTAGGCTTGTGACCTTTAAGTCTGACTAATGCTCTGTAGCTGACTTTGCCATTAGGTGAGACTCGTCTTTGAATGGAAGGCATGAAAGTTTCTCCTTTGGTGTACCATGGCTGTACCATGGAGCCTAAGGGGACACTTTGGATACTAGAGAAACTTTAGGTAAGCATTTGAAATAAAAGAGAAAGAAAGTGGTGCGCCCAGCAGGACTCGAACCTGCGACCTACGGTTCCGCAAACCGTCGCTCTATCCAGCTGAGCCATGGGCGCAAAAATTGGTTTTTCTGTCGAACAATAATTCTTCTCGGCTCTATTAGCCTTTGCTCATCTGCCCTCTGTGGCAAGCAGATCAGGAAACATCAATGGGTATGTAATCCATCAACTGCAGAGCAAAATCTTCATGCTCGAATGCGTACATCGTGGGATATTTCGCGAATGCCCACCCTGTATAAAGCTTCTTGCCATTTTGTTCAACCACTAATTGAACAGCAGGGTTGGTCAATTCATTACCGCTGGATGTATAAGCTTTCTGGCTCATTACAAAATTGGGCAAAAACGGACCCACTGTAACCTTGATTCCTGAATCTTCCAACTCAAAATTGGAACCCAGGGTGATAGTTTTCATTTCGTTACGTGCTTCGTCTTTCTTATTCTTGATCAGAAGCTTGACCGCTTTCCATTTGCCATCTGCCTCTTCAGGCACAACAACCGCCCGTTCGACTTTTGGCGCTTCCTGAACACTGGGGTGGTCTCCACCATCGGCTGCCTGACTTCCATAGTCTGCATCAGCCTGCGGTGATTTTGACCGGGACCCTTCAAACTGAGAAACATTCAGTTTGCTGATATCCGTCTTTTTCAGCTCGGCAATATCTTCCTTACTTTCGTAGGTACAACCCACCAGGAAAGCCAGCGCCAGCACAGCTATGTATTTTGTAAAACGTGTCAAAGTTCTTACCTTCAAAAATGGCGGAGAACCTCCGCTTGTAACTTGCAATATCTTTATTCTGCTACTAATCGTTCTCTCGGCCCAACGGGCTGTTGCCAGCTGCCCCATGGCGAAAGGTGGCGGAGAGGGAGGGATTCGAACCCTCGGTAGGGGTAAACCTACACACACTTAGCAGGCGCGCGCCTTCAGCCAACTCAGCCACCTCTCCGTTCTATATAATTTTCTTATCTGCTTCTACAAGCAAATCGCCGTATCTTTATCCTGCGCCCAATCGTTCTCTCGGCCTAATGGGCCATCTGCCTCCATGGCAATTAGTGGCGGAGGGAGTAGGATTCGAACCCACGGTACTTTCGTACAACGGTTTTCAAGACCGCCGCCTTAAACCACTCGGCCATCCCTCCTGAATATTGTGAACCCGGCTATATTTATCTACTTGCGGTAAAAAGTCAAGAGGCTGTTTCCATCTTTAAGTCAATACTTTATAGCTTCAAAATTTCTTGCCCGTGCATATAGGGGCGCAAGGCTTCTGGCACCACTACCGTTCCGTCTTCCTGCTGATAATTTTCCAGCAAAGCCACAAACAATCTACCTGCGGCTAGACCTGAACCGTTCAACGTATGGACAAACTCAGGTTTACCGCCGGTACGTTTTTTACAGCGAATCCGGGCCCGTCGCGCCTGATAATCGGTAAAGCTACTGCAAGACGAAATCTCACGATATGTATCCTGACTGGGAAGCCATACTTCCAGATCATAAGTTTTAGCGGCTGAGAAACCCAGGTCACCTGCACATAGCTCCACCACCCTATAATGTAAATTTAGCTTTTTAAGAATCGATTCGGCATTTTCGACCAAAGCCTCAAGCTCTGCGGCCGATTCCTCAGGCCGACTAAACTTAACCAGTTCTACTTTATCAAACTGGTGTTGCCGGATCAGTCCTTGCGTGTCTTTACCATAAGACCCCGCTTCTCGCCTAAAACAGGGGGTGTAAGCGGCATAGCAAATTGGCAACGACTCTTCTTCCAAAATTTCATCGCGATGAAAATTTGTAACAGGAACTTCAGCTGTCGGGATGAGATACAAAGGGTCGTCACGAGTAGCAAACAACTCTTCTTCAAATTTGGGTAATTGCCCGGTGCCCAGCATGCTCTCTTTATTGACCAGAAACGGTGGATACAATTCTTCATAACCGTTCTCACGAGTCTGCACATCGATCATGAAATTGATCAGGGCACGCAACAGTCCTGCTCCCTGTCCTTTATAAACGGCAAAGCGCGCACCGGAAATTTTTGCGGCTCTTTTTAGATCGATCAAACCGAGCTGTTCGCCAATTTCCACATGACTTTTTGGTTTGAAAGAAAGTTCCGGTTTCGTTCCCCAGTCCCGCACCATTTTGTTGGCGCTTTCATCGGCACCGTCAGGAATGGAATCTTCAGGAGTATTGGGGATGCCAAGCAGTTTTTCCTGCACCTGTTTTTCCAAAGCTTGGATGTTATCGTCCAACTCTTTTATGGAAGTGTTGATGACTTTGACCTCTTCCATAAGTTGAGAGGCGTCTTCTCCTTTTTGTTTGAGCTGACCAACCTCCGCCGAAAGTTTCTTTTTTTTATTTTTCAGCGATTCCGATTCTTGAAGTCGCAAGCGTCGGTCTTCTTCAGGTTTGAGGAGTTCATCCAGCTCGTTAAAGTCACCACCCCTGCGTTTGAGGCGGGTTTTAACTGCTTCGGGATTTTCGCGAATGATTTTTAAATCGAGCATCAGTGTTGCTTTTTCATCCTTTTCTCAATGCCCACCAATTTCATTTTGAGTATGGCGGGGTAGATATAATGTCCTTCCAAGGCCTTAAACTGGTTGTAAGCTTCTTGCAGGTGTCCCTCTTCTTCCAAACAAGAGGCAACCACAAAATCCATATCTTCTTTAAAACGACTTTCTGAATATTCTAAATTAAAGTGGCGGTACTGTTCCCTCGCTTCTGGGCAGCGGCTCAACGTATAAAGAATTTCTATCGTTTTAAATTTGGATTCTTCTGCCCAGGAACTGTTGGGATAATTATCCAGCAAAATTTTCAGTTCTACTAAAGCCTGCTCGTAATTTTGTTTTTTATAATAAATAGAGGCGATACGATATTGATGGTCATCATTTCCATTTTTACTGGCGAATTGATTGATTAAATTCTGATATTCAATGATGGCCTGATCATAATCTTTCAAACCAAATTCGGCGATTTCCGCAATATATTTTTGCGCCGGATAACCAAACTCTCCCTCTCGGTTCATTTGCAACACTTCCTGAAAATAAACCAGGGACCGTGAACTGTTATTCAAACTAAAGTGGTGGATTTCGGCTAGGCGGAACAGGGCTTCTTCCGCCATTGGCCCGGTGGGATACTTTTTCAGCACCTCATTGAACATTTCAATCGCGCTATGGTTTCGGCCTTGAATCCATTCTTCATTCGCCTTCTGAACCAGAGGATCCATCTGTTCCGAGCAGGAAACAAGGAAAATACATGCCAGAAGAAAAGTTCCTATCCTCAATTTAGACCACATTGAAATAGGGTAGGTCACATCCATAGGGAGAGGTTTATTCAACCAGTTTTTCGATACTGACAACATGGTTGTCTTCACCGGTACCCACCAAACGAACCCCCTGGGTATTTCTACCAATTAAGGATATTTCGCTAACCCGCATGCGGACAATATTACCGTCTGAAGTGACGACCAGAAGCTCATCTTGCTCATCCACCTGTTGCACGCCCACCACGGTTCCTATTTTTTCATTACAGCGGATTGTCATGACACCCATTCCGCCCCGGCCCTGCTGAGGATACTCTTCCATTGGTGTTCGCTTGCCATAACCGTTTGAAGTTACCGTAAGAAGCTTGTTGCCGGCCTGGACAATTTCTGCCCCCACCACGCGGTCATCCTTTTTGAGACGGATACCTCGAACCCCTCTACCTGTTCGGCCGATAGGGCGCACTTCTTCCTCGTTAAAACGGATGGAGTACCCTTTTTCGGTGGCGAGTAAAATATCGCTTTTTCCGTCACACAATTCTGCGCCGATAACCCGGTCTCCATCGTCGATTGTCAACCCGATAATGCCACCCTGTCGAGGTTTTCTGTATGCCATCAACGAAGTTTTTTTAACGATGCCGCGTTCTGTCGCGACCATGACAAACTTATCTTCTTCAAAATCTCTGAGAGAAAGAATGCTGGCTATGGATTCTCCCGGCTGGAGTCGCAAAAGATTGGCAATAGATTTTCCTTTGGCAATCCGACTCACATCAGGAATCGAATAAACTCTCAACGCATGAATTTTTCCGATACTGGTGAACACCAGAAGATGACTCAGTGTCGAGGCAATGAAAAGTTTTTCGACAACATCTTCTTCTTTGAGGTTCATGCCTCGAATGCCTTTTCCGCCTCTTCTTTGTGCGCGGTAGTTATCAACGGTTTGCCGCTTGATATAACCGCCTCGGGTATAGACGACCACAGCATCTTCGTCAGCAATGAGATCTTCAATGTCTATATCGCCTTCATCCGACTCGGCGATTTCTGTCCGTCGCTCATTGCTGTATTTATTTTTAATTTCTATCAGCTCTTCTTTGATAATACTGAGCTTGATTTCTTCATGGGCAAGGATCTTTAGCAATTCTACAATTTGTTTGCGGGTTTCTTCCAGGTCTTCAATTATTTTTTGCCGTTCCAGTCCGGTGAGGCGTTGCAATCGCATTTCAAGAATGGCTTTGGCCTGGATCTCTGACAATCCGAACTCGGTCATAAGTCCTTCTCGTGCGGCGGCCGGATCTGGAGCATTGCGGATAAGCTGCACCACTGCGTCCAGGTTATCCAGTGCGGTGGCTAAACCTTCCAGAATATGTTCTTTCTCGCGGGCTTTCTTTAAGTCAAACTCCGTCCTTCGAGTCACCACTTCTTTGCGGAACAAAATAAAGTGATGCAAAAACTCTTTCAGGTTAAGAACTCTGGGCTGCTGATTTACTAGAGCCAACAGGATGACCCCGAAAGTGTCTTGAAGCTGGGTATTTTTATAAAGGGAGTTTAAAACCACTTGACCCACTGTACCTTTTTTCAGTTCCACCACAACACGTATGCCGTCTCGGTCTGACTCATCCCTCAGATCTGAAATTCCCTCCAACCGCTTGTCTCTCACCAACTCAGCAATCTTCTCCACCATCCGAGCCTTATTAACCTGATAGGGCAATTCGTTGATGATGATGCGTTCCCGATCACCCCTCTCCAGACTCTCAATCTCGGCACGACCTCTAACTCGGATGATACCCCTGCCGGTTTTATAAGCAGACCAAATTCCGCTTCTCCCCTGTATGATTCCTCTGGTAGGAAAATCAGGGCCCGGAACGAGTGCAATAAGATCTTCAATCGTACAATCGGGATTTTCAATAACGTGAACTGCGGAATCGATGACCTCCCCCAAGTTATGCGGAGGAATATTGGTCGCCATACCTACGGCGATTCCAGACGAACCATTGACCAACAACTGCGGAAAGCTTGCCGGCAAGACAGATGGTTCTACCATCGAGTCATCATAGTTGGGTATGAATTGAACCGTATTTTTTTCTAAATCCCGTAGCAGTTCTCCAGTGATTTCTTCCATGCGGATTTCTGTGTAACGCATGGCAGCTGCAGAATCGCCATCTATCGAACCAAAGTTTCCCTGACCATCTACAAGCGGATGTCTTTGTGAAAATTCCTGCGCCAAGCGAACAATGGTGTCATAAATTGCCTGATCACCATGCGGATGGTATTTACCCATAACATCACCAACAATGCGGGCGGATTTTTTATAGGGCTTGTTCCAAACATTACCCGTTTCATGCATCGCATAAAGAGCGCGACGATGGACAGGCTTTAATCCGTCTCGAACATCTGGCAGGGCACGTCCAATGATTACGCTCATCGCGTAATCAAGGTACGAGTTTTTCATTTCATCATCTATATTGATCGGTTCGATCGTTTCAGGCATTCAACTACCTTTCATATTGAATAAATTTCAAAAAGAAAATATTAATGACTATTACAGGGGTTTTAAAGGTCGCTTTAACGGTCCCTTAAATATCCACATTTCGGGCTTGCAGAGCATTTTTCTGGATGAATTCGCGACGAGGCTCTACCTCTTCCCCCATTAATACGGTGAACAAATCTTCAGAGGCAACCAGGTCATCTGCTCTGACCTGCAAAAGAATTCTGACTTCCGGGTCCATTGTAGTTTCCCAAAGTTGCTCGGCGTTCATCTCACCCAGACCTTTGTAGCGTTGAATATAAATTCCTTTTTTGGCCATGTTTAAAACAGCCCTTAACAAATCATGCTTGGAATTGACAGTCATGCTTTCCCCTCCATTATTTAAAACGAAAGGAGGGTGGTCACTTTCCCTGATGGGTTCATAGACATCGAGAATATTTTGGATTATCACCGAGTCCATAAATTCCATATTAAATTTCAACTGGAAGTCCCGACCATTATTAGAGCCAAACATTATAATTTGGTAGTTTGTTGTCTCAGGGTCAAACTCCAACTTAAACCAAACATCTTTCAGCTCTTGGTTTAAATCTGCTTTTTTTAGGTCGTGAGATGTTTTGGCAAAAGTCCCAGCAGAGTCATCTTCATCTATTTCTATCAAGAACTCTTTTAACCGGTCCTCTTTTTCAGCATTGAGGCCCGTACTTTCTGCAAACTGTATGGGAATATTCAAATACTGCGATTTATACTCATACCTTTTCTGGTTTTCTTCATCAATCAGAGCATCAAGAATTTGAATGATCACTCCCATAGCTTGTTCAAGACTTGTAAAAGCTTCACTTTTCACATTCAGCCCAACCAAGACATTCAGCACAGCCCGGGGAATATTATTTTTCACAACCCGCTCAAAACACTCCTCAAATCGGTACAAGTTATTTATGAGCTGATTTAGCTCTACACCCATAAATTTTTGACCCTCTTTTTGAGTATTGATCTCAAGCTTTTCTATGCCCTGTTCCATCAAGAATTTAAAAAGGAGTTTTTCATCCTTTAAATAGTTCTCTTTTTTCCCTTTTTTTGCTTTATAAAGTGGGGGTTGGGCAATATAAAGATAACCCTTTTCGATTAATTGCGGCATTTGGCGAAAGAAAAAGGTGAGGAGCAAGGTTCTGATATGAGCTCCATCAACATCCGCATCGGTCATTATGATGACTTTGTGATAACGAAGGTTTTCTATTTTAAAATCAGCCCCAATACCCGTTCCCAATGCTGTGATAAGAGTACGAATCTGTTCGCTGGCAATCATTTTTTCTGTTCGTGCTTTTTCAACATTGAGTATTTTACCTCTCATAGGCAAAATGGCCTGGAATCTTCTATTGCGGCCTTGTTTTGCGGTACCCCCAGCTGAATCTCCCTCTACGATATAAATTTCAGATAAAGCAGGATCTTTTTCCGAACAATCTGCCAGTTTTCCTGGTAAAGCGCTCACTTCTAACGCGCTTTTTCTTCGGACCAGGTCTTTAGCTTTTTTGGCGGCCTCCCGAGCCTGAGCAGCACCTATAACTTTGGCAACAATCTTTTTAGCTACATCAGGCTGTTCTTCAAAGAATTGACCGAGCTTTTCATTGACAATTTGTTCGACGATTCCCTTTACGTCTGTATTGCCCAGTTTTCCCTTTGTTTGGCCCTCAAATTGCGGCTCTGGGATTTTTATGCTCAACACAAGTATCAGACCTTCCCGGGCATCATCTCCGGTCAGAGTAACTCCTACGTTTTTTAACAGATTGTTCTGAGCGGCATAACTATTAACAGTTCTTGTCAAAGCTGATTTAAAACCACTTAAATGGGTACCCCCATCTCGGGTATTGACATTATTTACAAAAGTAAAAACTTCTTCGGAGTAACTGTCGTTATATTGAAGCGCCATTTCCAAGTCACAATCGTCCTTACTTCGCTCAATGTAAATGGGATCAGGATGAATATTTTTTTTGTTTTTTCCTAAATGCTCTATGAAAGAGCGTATTCCACCCTCAAAAATAAATTCATTGTCTTTGCCATCTCGCTCGTCATGAATATGTATTTTTACACCTTTGTTTAAAAAGGCCAGCTCCCGAAGACGATTGGATAAAATCTCAAAACGGAAGTTTAAATCTTCAAAAATACTTGAGTCTGGTTTGAAAACTATTTTAGTTCCTCTAGAACTTGTTTTTCCAACCACATCTAATGTTGTAGTGGGTTTCCCCTCGCTATATTCCTGGTTGTAAACGACTCCGTCTTTCTTTATTTCAAGTTTCAGGGCTTCTGACAGGGCATTAACCACTGATACGCCTACACCATGCAAGCCTGCCGAAACCTTATAACTTTCTTTATCAAACTTTCCTCCAGCATGAAGAACGGTCATTACCACTTCTGCTGCTGAAATATTTCTGTCTGAATGCATATCAACAGGGATTCCACGTCCATTATCTGAAACTGTAACAGTGCCATTAATATGCAATACAACTTCAACCTCTGAACAATGACCAGCAATTGCTTCATCAATACTGTTATCAACCAATTCAAAAATCAGGTGATGTAAGCCATCAATACCTGTCCCGCCAATATACATAGCAGGTCTTTTTCGGACAGCTTCTAGTCCTTCTAAAATTTTAATATTGGAGGAGTCGTAAGTCGTTTTCTGGGATGTGTTCATAGATGTTTTAATAATAGCTTTATAAGATAAAAATTATATTTATATTTAGTTGTAGTAGTAGTGCCTGAAAGTATGTGGAAAAACTGGCTAAGTTTGCAATTTCAAAGGCAGAAGTCAAAGAAGAAACAGTTGTTAAAAATGCGTTTTTTTGAGTAAAGGTGGGGGTAAAAATTTACTCTTTTAATTATACCTTATTTTGGCTGTTTTATTCATGTTTTTTTAACATGTTTTAAACAGGTTATCCTTTTTCAATAAGATCAATTATCTCTAGAATGGAGGATTCTAACTCTTTGTTTTCTTTAACTAGTTTAGATATCTTTTTGTGGGAGAAAATAACCGTTGTGTGATCTTTTCCACCAAACTGACGGCCAATTTCTGGAAGGGAGGACTTGGTGTGTTCCCGACATAAAAACATGGCTATTTGCCGAGGTACTGAAATGTCGCGAGTACGTCTTTTAGATTTAATATCAAAAACCTTAATACCGTAATATCCAGCAACAAATTTCATAATATTGGTAATAGTAAAATGCTTGTTTTTATCTAGAGTAAAGTCTTTCAATACTTCCTTGGTTAACTCCAAATCAAGCTTTCGATGTGTAAAGGATGAAAAAGCAATCACTCGAAGTAAAAAACCTTCTAATTCACGAATATTAGATTTTATATTGCCGGCAATAAAGATAGCGACATCCTGTGGAATATCTTTTTTGTGGAAGTCAGCTTTTTTGTAGAGAATAGCAACCTTGGTTTCGAGGTCGGGAGCATTGATATCAGCCACTAACCCAGACTCAAAGCGGGATCGTAGCCGTTCTTCCATGTTTTGAATATCTTTAGGGTACCTATCACTGGAAAGCACCATTTGCTTGTGTGATTCATAGAGGGTGTTGAAGGTATAAAAAAATTCTTCCTGAGTTCTTTCTTTGCCGGCAATGAATTGAATATCATCAACCAACAAAACATCCAAAGGGCGATACCTTTTGCGAAAGAAGGGCATTTTATCCCTTTTGATGGACTCAATTAGGTCAACAGTAAAACTTTCAGCTGAAATATAACGGACACGGGATCCAGGATTGTTTTCACAAATCTTGTTACCCACAGCATGTAAAAGATGAGTTTTACCTAATCCAACCGCTCCATATAAAAATAAAGGGTTATAGGCGACAGCCGGGTGTGTGGCGACAGCCAAAGCCGCCGCATGGGCAAACTGGTTGCTTGAGCCCACCACAAAATTCGAAAAACTGTATCTAGGGTTAAGCGAAGATGGAGCAGGAGGTGAAGGGCTTTCAACCGACTCAATAACCGGCGTTTCTTCAACCGCTTTGGGTTGATCTGTTTGGGCGCAAATTTCTGATTCTATGCAGAAGTCCACCAATATTGGTTTTTCGGTGACCGACTTCAAGGTGGTTTCGATCAAGTCCCGGTAATTTTCTATGAGGCATTTTCTATAAAACTGATTAGGAACAGCGATAGTCATTAAACCATCGTCGAAAGCTCTTGGGTAGGTGGGCGAAAACCAAGTGGTATAGCTTTCAGGGAGTATTTGCTCCTCAATCTTTTCTAAACACCTTTTCCAAAGAGTTTCTTTGACTTCCATAGTTTTGGAAACAAGTAATGAGTTGTGGGGGGGAAATTGGCTTTCAATATATAAAAGAAGAACTCTAAAAGCAACCTCTAAAGCTGATGCTCAAACTAAAGGTCTCCAACCTCAGCATTAACAAAAGTTTTCAAAATAAATTTTTTTATTCACCGGCTTAATCATCGACCCTTTCCTCGACACTTAATTTTTAATAGATCGAAACTACACTGTTCCAGTAGTTTAGGAGATCCATACCTTACCTCCCGTTACATAGTTAAGAGGGTTGGCTTATGAATCTTTTTTTAGAGGAAGATTTTTAGCCAAAATGGGTTTCCAGAATACCATATTAAAATAAGCCCATTAGTTACAATTTTCCTATCAAGCCTTCTGCGCACTGGGCTTTGCCCGCCTTGGGAAAAGGCCGGAAGTTTTCGGCCTTTTCCTCCCCCCAACAAAAAATGAACTTACAAAATATTTATTGTTAATTGGAGAACTCTTAGTATGAATTGGTTGAATGGGAAAAAAACGTACATTATTTCTGCTTTGATGGTCGTGGTTTCGCTGATGCAATTGGTCACAGGTGATTTAACGTTGGCCGAGTTTTTAAATGGTGAGCAGATGATAAATCTGTTCGAAGCTGTAGGCCTCACCACCTTGCGAGTCGGCGTCGGGCAGAACCAGAAAGATACCGTTTCAGAAATAATAAGAAATATAAATTTTCCTTATGCGGGTTAATAGCAACGTGTTGGTAACTTTCTCTAGGTCAAACTTATGAGCCTTGATTTGTTCCGGGCTCTCACACCCTGGGTTTCATTCTTACTTTTACTGGGACTTGGAACTATCAGTTGGCTGATACGTTGGATGCTGGCAGAAAACCTTCTTCGTTTCCGTGATTTAAAAGAAAACCTTGAAGAGGTTGAGGGTTCGCTACGCGATCTTGAACGGATAAGACAGGATGATCAAAAATACCTGTTTGAACAATACGTTGATAAGAAAGTCTTTTATGTTGCCATAGGAAAAAATGAAGCTTTGATAGGCAGAATTTTTAAACAGTTAAACGAACTTGCAAAATCAGTGAACCAGATTATCGGTGCGTTGAATGCAGGAGAAAATAAAAATGTCTAAAGCCCTATCAGCAAACCGGGACCACCTGGGCGAACTACTCTCGGAGCTTGTGGAACAAAAAGAAATTGTACGAAACCTGATCCATAATTTTCCTGACGATTTAAAAATCCACCGGGTTTACTGTGCTTATGTTGGAAAATTTTTAGAAACGATCAAGACCCGCGTTCAAGTTGAAAACATCGACCCTGACTGGCTTCTTTCCGAAGCTTTAAAAACTGTTGCACTTTTTCTTGCGGAAAATGAGGAGATAGGTGCGGCTAAACTTGTGGGAAACCACGTAGAAGAAATTGAGGAAAAAGTTAAACAAATATGGTGGCAACCCGAAGAAACAAAAGTCTCGAGCCTAAATATAAAACAGGAACCTTTATTAAAGAGCTCCTCAAACCCTTTGGTAAAACCAGCCAAAAACAAAAAGACAAACGAAGAACCCTGGCAATAAATGAGCTTAAATATTTTGCCCAGAAATACTTTCCTCATCATTTAACGGAAAAACCCTCATCGATGCATGAGGATATGTTTTTGCGTTACCAACTGCAGGTTATTAATTCCGAGTCATCCGGGAGAGGCGGAAAAGAAGCGTTAGCCGCTCCACGTGGCAATGCTAAATCGACTCTCAGCACTCTCATATTACCTCTCTGGTGTATTGCCGGTGCCAGAAAAAAATTTATCGTTATTATTTCTGACACTACAGAACAAGCTGAAGAATTTCTTGACGGCATAAAATCAGAATTGGAAGCCAACGAAAGATTGATCGAAGATTTTCCGGAGGCCTGTGGTTCGGGACGTATATGGAAAGCTTCAAAGCTTATCACTGAAAATGGTGTTGCTGTTCGATGCTGGGGAAAACGTAAAAGACTGCGGGGTGCCCGGCATGGTAACCGCCGACCTGATTTAGTTATTTGTGATGACCTCGAAGACGATGAGAATATCGATTCCCCTGATCAACGTGAGAAAGATCGTAAATGGTTTTTTAAAGCGGTGATGAAAATTGGCGGACGGTACACGGTCTATATCGTTATTGGAACCCTTCTTCATTACGATTCTTTACTGGCAAGATTATTGAATCGACCCGGTTGGCAGGGAAAAAAATGGCAGGCGGTCATTCGCTGGTCTTCTTCTCAACTTTGGGAAAAGTGGGAAGCGCTTTACACCTCTCGCTCTTCAGATGCAGAGGAAAAAGCTGAAAAATATTTTTTTCAGCACCAAAAAGAAATGCTGTGGGGCACCCGAGTTCTCTGGCCGGAAGTTTAAAATTATTATTATTTGATGGCCATGAAGGTTTCAGATGGCCCGGCATATTTTGATTCTGAAAAACAGAATGAACCGGTTAATCCTGATGACTGTTTGTTTCAGGAAGAGTGGTTTTGTTTTGCTCCAGAACCGGTGCCCATTCAAGAGGAAACAAGGTTCTACTGTTCCATCGATCCTTCGATGGGTTCATCTTCCAGTAAGGCTGATCCATCAGCCATTCTCATTGGGGCACTTCAACCCGATGGCATCATAGATATCATTCAAGCGGACATTCAAAAGCGGCATCCCGATTCCATCATGGAAGCCATTTTCGATTATCACCGGCAATATCAGTTTGAAAGAATTGTTATTGAAGAAGTTCAGTTTCAACAATTATTCAAAGACCTTGTGGTTAAAGAAGGTGCTAAACGTAAATTGTATCCTCCGGTTGAAGGGGTACGGCCCATCAATGATAAAACCTTACGTATTTCAAAACTCCAACCTCATATTAAAAATGGACTCATCCGGTTTCGTAGAAACCAGTCAATATTTTTGGAGCAATTAAAATATTTTCCCAAAGCGAGTCACGACGATGGGCCTGATGCCCTGGAGATGCTTTTTAATCTTATCAATATGGGTTTAAATCAGCCTCGTATTCGTCGAGTTGTTTAGAGAATATTCTATTGCCCTTCCTGTGAGCAGAGTCTTTTTATTATCCTTTTAAAGGAGTATCTCCATGAACGACCCTTTTAAAAGTCATCAAACAGCACTTACTAGTCCAGCTCGTAATGGTTTTTCTGTTGCGCCTGATGATGGCACAGACCTTTCTGTAATTTGTCTATCTTTATTTATTGGTGGGTCAGGTGATGTGTCAGCAATTCTCGTTGGCGATTCTTCTCCGGTTATATTTAAAAATATTCCGCCAGGTTCGATTCTACCAATTTCTGTGAAACGAGTTGAAGCCACTCTTACTACGGCCACAGATATTGTAGGGCTCTATTGATGGAGATGGGACTGGGTAACAGCCTGGTGTTGCCGAGGGGCTGCGCTGAGGTTTCGGGTGTCCCCATCTTGGCGACACACGCTAAATTATTGCTTCACATGGACTCTGACTTTACTGACTCGTCGGTGAACCAAAGGGTTTATCAATGTCGGCTCGCCTCAAATTTCTACAACTCAAGTGGACCACTCGATCTCAATGTCAGCGCTGCGAGGGAACGCCAAAGTCTCATGAAAATGGCACAGAGCATTGGCGGGCGCACGGGACTCTCCATCGGATTTCGAACGGTCAAGGAAGAGCCGGATAGGAAGCGTCCCAACATTCGGCAGTTGAAGGAAATTCAGCTCATAGAATACAGCGTTGTCACGTTTCCCATGAATCCGCAGGCGGGTGTGGTCAACGTGAAAGCGAAAGAACAATTAATTGGCCAGTTTTTGCAAAATGCAGTGGGGTTGGACGAACGGCAGACTCAACTTGCAATCAGTAATTTAAAATCACTCCTAAATAAAAATAACGAGCCGGAGCCTGCCCACTCGAATAGCTTGAAATTAGGAGCCGATATCCCCAATTGGGAGCCGTTACGGCTTTCATTGTGCCGACTTTTGAGTTCTGTAAAAGGATCATATTAACCCGAATATCTAATTTTAGACCCTCATTTGATCAAATGAGGG
>Ga0233434_1002826_pt1 | contig 14675 bp, 16 predicted proteins | sample SI_122_August201_4_FD_182738 | JGI IMG/M metagenome (GOLD analysis project Ga0233434, IMG submission 182738) | Seawater microbial communities from Saanich Inlet, British Columbia, Canada - SI_122_August2016_120_MG | ecosystem: Environmental > Aquatic > Marine > Inlet | place: Canada: British... | reverse complement strand
AACCATTAAAGAATCACAATATTTCAAAAGAGGTTCAATGACTTTTTTTGGATTTTCTAATTTTTCAGTAGGTCCAAGAAAATATCCATGGTCAACTGCCAACATCAATGCACGATTATTTTGTGGTTTAATTATTCTAGATAATCTATTTTTTAATCCCCAGTCCATATCTCTTCGATTTTGAAAGAATAGAAATACCTTTCTTAAGCCTTTCTTATTTTGTAATAATAATTTTCATAGCATTATCACCAGTACGTGCATGATCAAATGCTTTTTGAGAATCATCAATAGGATATGTGTGAGTGATTAATTGCTTAACATCAATTTGAGAAGATTCAATTAGATTTAGTGCATCCTTTGTATCTTTATCAGAAGCTGCATAGCTAGTAACAAGTGTAATTTCTTTTGAATAAATTTTATTCATATCTAAATCCAATGTGGCCCCTTTGGAAGGAACACCAAACATCATTACAGTGCCACCTTTTCGAACCATGTCAAGTGCATCTTCAAGCGCTTTTAGACTACTTGTAGCAACAATTGCCACATCTACACCTCGGCCATCAGTATGATCCAAAATTTTTTGTTTCCGATTCTCATCCATGGAGTTGAAGGATTCAGTAATGTTGAATTTTTTTGCAAAGTCTAACCTAAAGTCATTTACATCAAAGCAAAAAATTTTTGAGGATTTTTGTGCTTGTGCTAACATCACATGCATCATGCCAGTAGGCCCTGCACCAAAAATTGCAGTAGAGTCACCCTTACTATAATCAAATTTACTCCAGGCTCTAACACAACATGCCAATGGTTCAATCATGGCAGCTTCTTGAAAACTAAGAGAATCAGGAATTTTTAAAACACCACCATGAGAAACATTCCATTCAGGAACAACATATTCTTCAGATAGACCACAGGGAGAAAGATTGGTTTCATAATATTTTGAACACATTGTTTCATTCCCATGATTACACAAATGACAATCATAGCATGGGACATGATGATGTGTGAATACTCTATCGCCTTTTTTGAATTCAGTTACATCCGAACTCACATCTAAAATTACTCCAGCAGGTTCATGACCTAAACGCATAGAGGGTTGACCATATTGGCCAAAGACTTTTTCCAAATCAGAACCGCAAATACCACAAGCATGCATCTGAACTAAAATTTCACCAGAATCTAACGTTAATTTTTCTTTTTGATCAATAGAAATTACAGATGGTTCTTTAACAGATGCAGTTTTCATGGTAAAACATTAGTAAATTGAGTATAAGTAGATTAAAAAATTATACACCAAGAATCTTCTTGAGCATTACTCTATAATCAACTTCAGTTTTTTCACTTCCAGCTGCTGGCAATGAAAAAACGAGAGTGTCTTTTTCAGTTCGAAGTGCTGTTAATTCATCGCTAATTGATTCAGTAATATCATCACTGACAAGGACTAATCCTACATCAGAATCATCAGTTAATTTGTTGATTTCAGCTAAAGCTTTTTGAGGGGTGTCAGAAATTATACCTGGGACACCTGCCAATTGGAAACTAGTTACAAAAGATTTGCTTCCAACAGTGAAGATTTTCACAGTTAAGGTTTTCGAGTATTCTAATTTAACCCTTTTTGGAAGGGATTAGATCAGGAAAGGTTGATTTAGTTTAAAAAATCAATGAATTCATGACAGAAATTGATACCCAAAAAGATGTCTACCTATTCTTACATGGAAGGATGGATCTTAAAGAAAAAGCAATGAATGCACTCTCTACAAAAGGATTTGCGAGTGACAAAGTCACCATGGCCTTACCAAATAAGGTGGGAAACATAGGAGACTATATGGCAATGTTATGGATGCCACCAAATCCAGATCATATCAAAATTCAACAAATTACTAAAGTTGAAGAAGTAGAGCCAGAAGGAATGATTGGTCTTTGGAAAGGTGTTTCAAAAGACGATATTGATACTATTCCACTAGAATAAGACTAACTGAATCCAGCACCAAAATCAGTACCTTTGTCTAATAAATCTCCAGAATCAGAACTTTTTAATTTTCTAAACAAGAGTGTCTCATAAACTAGTTTCATTGCTTGCTCATCATCAAGATTACAATCATCTTTAATTTGATTTTTGTACTTTTCCAATTTTGTTACATCTTGTTCATCAGAGGAGACATTATCATGAACCATCAAATTTGCAATTTTTTCAATTTCAGAATTTTGTTGGTCGTCATCCATGTCATGTAGTAGAATTTCTAGTTATTAATACATTCGAATAACAAAAATTACAAATCAGAAATCAACCCAGAAAGAAAATCAGAAAACTCATCATCAGAAAAAATAATTTGTTCTATTTTATTTTCTTTTTTTGCCAGTTCTGCAGACTCCAAATGATAACAAGTAGTTTTTCCACTCAACTTACCAAAATAGAATCCAGGACAAGAGCAATAACTCCCATCAGGATCAATCCAGTGTTCTTCACCTTTTCCAACTACTGTCCAGATTTTTCTTTGACTAGGCTCAAAAACATGTAGTTTTACCCGTTTTTCAGAAACTAGGACTTCAACTCTATCAGAGTCTTTGTTCACAAGGATTTAATCGGATATGTATGGTATAACTTTGATGTTACAAACTAGAATCATCCCAACAAAACCAGCATTAGTTCTAGAGGGTGAAAAAAAGAATCTCATAGTAACTGACATTCACATTGGATTTGAAAGTGGTATGATATCAAATGAAATTTTCATAGGAAAAAACTCTACAATTAATGAAACTATTAAAGAATTATCAGAAATCATAGATGTAGAAAAACCAGATTCTGTGATTTTGTTAGGGGACATCAAATCAAGCATCAAGACTATTTCAAAAAATGAATGGGATGAAGTTCCATTGTTTTTTGAAAAAATAAAGCAAAAATGTGATGTAATTTTGATTCCAGGGAATCATGATGCAAATATTCAAAAATTAGTTCCAGAAGGAGTCACAATGATTAGTTCTTCTGGAATGATAGAAGAAAATACGTTGCTCACACATGGTCATACAATGCCTTCGGAGAATTTTTCACAGGTTGAAAGAATCATCATGGGTCATGTACATCCAGTATTTTTTCAAGAAGATTCAGTATTAAATGGACAAAGAGTATGGGTTTCAGTTAAAGTAGACAAGGAAAAAATATTCCCATCAACATCAGGAGAATTAGAGATAATTATCGTTCCATCATTTAATCGGTATTTTTATGCCACACAAAAACGAGCCTACAAAAAAGCAATATCTCCAATCATACAAAGATTAGGGGAGATTATAACTGCAAAAATTGTTTCACTTGAGGGCGTGATATTAGGAGATGAATCAATCATAAAACAAGTTTTGTGATTTTGAAATACAAATTATTTGTATTCATCATAAGGTTGAATTGGTTCTATAGTTGTTTTATTATTTTTTATCCATTCCAATGTTTTTACAAAAGAATCTGCTAATTCAATTGTAGTTAAAACAGGGAGTCCCAATTCTAATGATTTTCTTCTGATTTGGTATTCGTCATCTAACATTCCAACATATTTTTCTAATGTAGAGGTACTCGGAATATTTATGATAAAGTCAATCTTTCGTTCATACAGAAGATCAGCAATGTTTGGTTTTCTTTCAGGTTCTGAAATCTTATGAACTATTTCTATTTGACCAATTTTTTCTTCAAAGAATTCTGCAGTATGTTCTGTTGCAAGAATTTTGAATCCAAGATGTTTAAGTTTTGCAATAGTTGAAACAAGTTTTTCTTTGTTTTGTGCACCACCCACAGTTACAAGTGCAGTTCCCGTATTTGGCAAATTATATCCAACAGATGTTAGTCCTTTTGCTAATGCATCATAGAAACTATTTCCAAAACATGCAGCCTCTCCAGTAGATTGCATTTCAACACCTAATGCAATATCTGCCCCTTCTAGTTGCATAAATGAAAATTGAGGTACCTTAATTCCATAATTGTGAATCTTTTGCCACTTGTTTTCAGGGATTTTAGGCAAGGATTTATCCAAAATAGCCTTAGATGCAAGAGAAATCAGGTTTGTTTTAACAAGTTTTGAGACAAATGGCATAGAACGTGAGGCTCTAATGTTTAACTCAATTACATAAACATGGTCATCATGAACTAAGAATTGTAGATTAAATGGGCCTTTGACATTAAAAGTCAATGCAATCTTTTTTGAATAGTCATTAATGGTTTCAATTGTTTTGTTACTTAGACGCCATGGTGGAATACACATCATAGCATCTCCAGAATGAACACCTGCACTATCAATATGTTCAACTATGGCACCAATTACAACTTCTTTTCCATTACTAATTCCATCAACGTCAACTTCAAGTGAATTTAACATGAATTTTGATATTACAACTGGATGATCAGGAGAAACATCTGTAGCTTCTTTGACATATTTTTTCAGTTCCTCTTGAGACCAAACAACTTTCATTGCAGCTCCCGAAAGTACGTAAGAAGGCCTAACTATAACTGGAAATCCTACGTCTTGTGCAAAAGTTTTAGCTTCATTAAGATTTGAAAATGCTTGCCAACGTGGTTGTTGTATGTGAAGCTTGTCAAGTTCTGCACTAAACTTTGAACGATCTTCTGCTCTATCAACATCATGTGCACTTGTTCCCAAAATATTTACACCATGTTGTGCAAGACCAGGAGTCAGATTATTTGCAGTTTGTCCACCAACACAAGTAATGATACCTTTAGGATGTTCAAATTCTGTAATATCTAAAATCCTTTCTTGGGTTAATTCCTCAAAGTATAATCGTGTGCAAATATCATAATCAGTAGAAACTGTTTCAGGATTACAATTAACTACTGAAACACTTTTCTCTCCATTTTCTTGTAGACCCCAAACCATGTTAACAGTACCCCAATCAAATTCCACACTACTTCCAATTCGATAAGGCCCTGCACCAAGTACAACAATTCCTTTTTCATCTGGAGGAATTATCACATCGTTTGAATGACCACCATAGGTAAGATAGAGATAGTTAGTTACTGCAGGCCATTCTGCTGCCAAAGTATCAATTTGCTTTACAGATGGAATTATGCCTAATTTCTTTCGTAAATCACGGATTTCATCAGGAGTTTTGTCTTTAGCGCGAGCAATTTGCTTGTCTGCAAATCCCATTTTTTTGGCCTCCCAAAGAAGGGATTCGTCAAGTTCTGCATCCTTTAGTTTTTCTTCAACAGTTACAATATTTTTTATTTTTTCTATAAACCAAGGATCAACAGTAGACAGTTTGTAAATTCGATCAACTGAAACACCCATCTTTAGTGCAATAGCAACATGATAGAGAATTTGATCATCATGATGCGATAATTTGTATTCAATTTCTTCTTCAGTGTATTTTTTTCCGTTTGTACGATTCAAAACCAATCCATCATTTCCAATATCTAACATTCGAATTGCTTTTTGGAATGATTCTTCAAAAGTTCTTCCAATGGCCATGACTTCTCCAACAGATTTCATAGTGGGTCCAAGTCTTCGGTTTACTAGTTCAAACTTTTCAAAATCCCATCTAGGATGTTTACAAACAATATAATCAAGTGAAGGCTCAAAGCATGCAGTTGTATTTTTTGTAATTCTGTTTACAAGTTCAGATAAATTATAACCCAAACCAATTTTTGCAGACATGTATGCTAATGGATATCCAGTTGCCTTACTTGCTAGTGCAGAAGAACGCGAAAGTCTAGGATTTATTTCAATTGCAACATATCTATCAGAATTAGGTTCAAGAGCATATTGAATATTACATTCACCAACAATTCCAACATGTTTTGTTGCACGTAATGCTGCAGAACGTAACATGTGATATTCATGATTATCAATAGTTTGAGAAGGGGCAACTACAATATTATCACCAGTGTGAACTTTCATAGAAAGAACGTTTTCCATATTACAAACAATCACATTGTTTCCATCATAATCTTGCATTACTTCATATTCAATTTGTTTCCAATGACCAATGTATTCTTCAACTAGTACTTGACCAACAAGACTTGCTTTAAGACCGCGCTCAACAATCTCATGTAGTTCAATTTCATTATATGCAACACCTCCACCTCTACCCCCTAGAGTATATGCAACTCGAATAATTACAGGGTAAATTAGTTCTTCAGCTGCCTTTTTAGCATCCTCAAAATTAGTAACGGTTTTACTTTTTAAAACAGGCATACCACATTCCTTCATAGAATCTTTGAAGAGTTGTCTATCCTCAGTTTTCTGAATTCCTGGAATTTGAGTTCCAAGTACATTGACACCATATTTTTTGAGAATGCCAGATTCATCTAGATTAACTCCACAATTTAGAGCAGTTTGTCCACCATATGCCAGCATAATTCCATCTGGTCTTTCTTTTTCGATTATTGATTTGACATACTCAACATTTACTGGAAGTAGATACACCTGATCTGCAAATCTAGTATCAGTCTGGATGGTAGCAATGTTTGGGTTGATTAAGACACTGTTTAGCCCATCTTCATGTATTGCTTTGAGGCATTGACTCCCAGAGTAATCAAATTCACCAGCTTCTCCGATTTTAATGGCCCCACTTCCCAGTACAAGGATTTTTTTTAATGATTCATTTTTCGGCAATTACTCATTTCTCCATAAGGTGTTTTAGATCTTCAAAGACAAATTTACAATCATAAGGACCAGGGGCAGCTTCTGGATGAAACTGAACTGCAATACAATTTTGTTTTTTGTGTTTTATTCCTTCAACTGTTTTATCGTCTGCGTTTGTAAACCATAAATTAAAGTCAGATTTTTCAAGGGATTCAGGAGTTATTCCATAACCATGATTCTGACTAGTAACATATACTTGATTATTTTCTAAATTAACACAAGGTTTGTTTTGTCCTCGATGTCCATATTTTAGTTTGTAAGTTTCAGTATTTCCTGCAATTCCAATAATTTGTGCACCCAAACAAATTCCCAAAGTAGGAATATTATTTTTGATTAGTTTTTTTGCAGTATCAATTGTATCAGGACATTTTTGAGGATCGCCTGGACCACTGCTAAGTATAACCCCTTTAGGATTGTAAGACATTATTTTTTCATACGGAGTATTCCATGGAACTAAAATTGCTTTGTAACCAAGTTCAATAACATTTCTCAAAATCGCATTTTTGGCACCAGTGTCAATTACAACAACAGATTCTTCTCCAGTTCCATAAACTTCTTCTTCTTTAGTAGATACAACATCCATGAATTGTTCTGAATCATAATGTTTTGCAGATTCAAGTTGTGTTTTGACTGTTTCAACATCAATTTCTGAATCAGATACAACAAGTGCAGCCATCATAACGCCACCAGTTCGAAGTTTTTTTGTCAATTCACGAGTATCAATTCCTGAAATTCCAGGTACTTTTTCGTTGTAAAGCCATTCATCAAGAGTCATAGAAAGATTCCAATGACTTGCAGTTAATGATAATTCATGAACCACTAAACCACGAATTTGTATTTTATCAGATTCAAAATATTTTGGAATTCCATCATCATCTTTGATAGAGGGATCTGGGACTCCGTAATTTCCAATAATAGGATATGTTAATGTAAGAATTTGACCATTGTATGAGGGATCAGTAAGCGCTTCAGTGTACCCGACCATACCAGTGTTAAAGACAATTTCACCAAAAATAGTTGTAGAATAACCAAAACCTTCACCATCAAAAACAGTGCCATCATCAAAAATCAGTTTTCCAAACTTTTTTGCGTGGTTTGATTTCTTTGTAGTAATTGTGACCCTCGTAAAGTCCGAGTTATTATGAATTTAAGTTTTGTCGTAGATAATAAATAAAAAAGTTTGATCGCAAAAAGATTTCCAATAATCAGAGTGCTTTGAACTCTTCACTCCATTTGTGATATGCTCGAATCATTTCAGTAGAAACACTTGGTTTTCTTCTATCCATAATATCTTTGAAATCACTTGTTGTGAGTTCTCTTGGTTGTGAGGCTACTTCGCCTTCTACAGGTTCATGGTAGTCAGGGTCATTGAAAATTTCATGAACCGTTTTGATTTGTGCTGCTTGACACACATCTTTGATATCACTAGCACTGTATCCATCAAATAATTTTGCCAGATCAACATCACTGACTTGAGAGTTTTTTCTTAGAGGTGCAGTATACTGTTTAAACAGACTCTCTCGGGCTTCTTGTGTTGGTAATGAGACATAGATTCTCTTTTGGAATCGTCTCAAGAAAGGCCAATCAAGACTCCATGGTTTGTTTGTTGCACCAATTACATATAACATCAAATCTTTTCCTTTACCATTAACACCATCCATTTCAGTTAGGAATTGGTTCTTTGTTCTAACTTCCCCACCAACTTCACTACTTCTAGAACCTAATAATGAATCAACTTCATCTACAAACAAAATTACGGGTTTTCCTTCTTTTTCAGCATATTTTCTTGCCATGACAAATAATTTTGAAACATTCTTTTCGGCCTCACCTAACCATTTACTCATCATAGAAGAGGCATCCACATTTATGAAATAACCATCCATCTCATTTGCAGTGGCAGCTGCAAGCATTGTTTTTCCAGTTCCAGGTGGACCATAAAGTAGCATTCCTTTTGGCCATCCAAGAGGAAACAAATCAGGTCTTTTAGTAGGATATACAATAGATTCACGTAATGCATTTTTTGCATCGTCCAAACCGATGACTTGTTCCCAAGTCACATCAGGTTTTTCTTTCATTACCAAGTCTTCAAAGTCATTTTCATCTGATTGTCTCTGAACAGATTTCTTTTGATCTTCTTCAGAGGCTTTAGGATCAACTGCAGGCTCTACACCATGAGATTGTTGTAATGCAGTAATTCTAGTATGATAAGAGTTACATCTTTCTTTGTAAATTTGATTTAATTTGCTGTTAGGATAAAGTTGTAATAGTTTTACAAGTGCATCAATTGCTTGCTGGTAATGAGTGATTGCCATTCCACGTGCACCTTGAGAATCAAATTTTATAGCCTCAGAAGCATATTTGCTTGCTGTGTTTTCTAATTCTTGGGGGGCTAAACTCATATCAATTACCTACGCAGTATCTCCTTTGGAATTTTGTTGGTATTCTACGGTGTGAATCTCTGTCGCAAAAGTGGTTAAATTTATTGCACTTGTTTCGTGCGCATTATAATCAGGCCCATCATGATAATTCTTTTTGAAATCCGATTTATCAGAAATATGAGTATGCATATCTTTTACTTTGTTAATAGAGTCCTCAGCAGAAATTATCAACTCAGAAACCTCATCATCCAAATCGCCCAAAGAACCAGCAGTATCTGAAATTATAGAGGTAAAATGTTTCAAAATGGAGCTAAATTCTTTTTTATCAGAATATTTTTGGAGCATAAAATCAGCAATTCCAACAATTTTGTTTAAATCTTGTAATTCTTCTAAAGTAAGTTTGTCAATTTTATCTGCATCAGATGGTTTGACCTCAGATAATTTTTTATCAATTTTTGAAGATATTGCCCTTATACGATCTATGTCTTTTGAAAAATTTCGTTTAGAGTTTAGCAATGTCAAGTATTGGGTAATTTGAAAAAATCAAGATTAGGATACTGCTTACTTATTTTAGAGTCCACCATCAATTTTACTTCATCAAGCAAAGTTGTGGATTCGTCATTTGATTGACTAAAATCAAATCTTGCCTTTGTAAGTGCTGCAGAATCCAACACAATGCTTCCTAAATGAACAGATAATTCAGATAGTTTTTGACTACAGTTTGGAATGATATCAAACAATTGTGCACTAACTATTCGGATAATAGGAATAGATGATGGTAAAACTTCAGGAATGCTATGTACACCAGATATGTTTTTAGTTCTATTTTTTATTTGAAAAAGAATTTCCAGAGAAAACGCAATAGTTTGTTCTAATTTTATTGAATCAATATGAGACTCATCATTTTCATCAAAATCAGTTATCAAAACTCTGTTTGATTCTTTCAAATCATATCTTTTTTTATCAATAACATCAATTACCTCATCTAAAAGATTTACAGAGTACTCCAATCTAGGAACAAGTGTAACTGAATGAGAAATAGTATCATACTCTGATGTGTCAATATTGCATTCTACTAACATATTACATAATTCTCTAGATTTTGTATTTGAGGACAGTGTAACAATTAATTTAGTAACCACAGTTACACCAATCAACAGATACAATTTTGATTTTTTTTGAGTACTTGTGTAAAGGAATTTAGCTCTCAATTTTACCTAATAACAAATCAATGATAATCATGGTCAATGAGCATGCATTAACAGTTAGTTTAGAAGAATTTGGACTAAGCAAGTATGAATCACAGGCATATGTTGCACTTATTTCCAGAGGAACAATAGCTGCTAGCGAATTAGCATATTATTCAGAAATTCCACGAACAAAAATCTATCCAACATTACTAAAACTAGAAAACAAAAAACTAGCAATTATTTCAAAAAGTAAACCAATCATGTGTACAGCAATTGCACCCGAAGATGCATTTGATGGAATAATTCATGAACAGATCAACAAAGTAAATGCAATGAATTCACTTGTATCAAATTTGAAGAAAACCAGTGAAGAAAGTAGAAAAACAAGGGGATCAGAAGAGAAAAGATATTTCCACATTAGTGCAAACAATGTCTTAGAGCAACTTCAAACTATGATTGAAGGCTCAAAATCATCAATAAAAATAATGACAGACCAATGGGGTTTTGGACTGTTAGCTGAATGCAAAGAGCAGTTACTATCAGTATTACGCCGAAATTTAGATGTCAAAGTATTGATTTCACCATCACAAGTTTGTTCTGAATCGTATAGAGTAATTCCAGAGGGAGTAGAAATTAGAGCATCAGAGACTACACAAAATTGCTTTATTTTTGATGAAACAGAATTACTAATGGTAAATAATGAAAATGGAAAAGGTGCGATTTTTTCATCAACTGAAATTCTAGGCATTAATCAAGAAAAGATGTTTTCTAACATTTGGAAAAATGCAATTAAAACTAAAGCACTTGCAGATATGACAAAAACAGAAGCACAGGAAATTTATAAAATAATTAAAACAGTCAATGAAACTGGTTTGATGCATATTCTTAATTCTACAATGGTATCAAAAAAACCTGAATTTAACATGTTCAAATTATTAGAAAAAAATGGAATTGACTTGAAATCAAAATCACTTGATGATGTCATAGAAATAATGGATGCAGTGTTGCAAATCACATGCTCAGGTCATGTTAACTTTGAGGCAAATACCAAAAACATCACAGTAGAATCAAAATTAAACAGCGGTCATTCACTACCATGGGCATCTATTTTGGATGGGTGTCTTCAAAAACAGGGATATAAAACTAGAACAGTTTATCAAAATAATTCTCAGAAAGGCGAAAAAGTACACATCAAGATAACTAAAAACTAAAATCAGACAAAATTTTCAAGTTAGTCTTGATAGAAGAAAAAATTAAAGAATTAGGAATTACATTACCAGATCCTCCAACCCCGGCAGGATCATACATACCAGCAGTAAAAACAGGAAATTTGCTATTCATTTCAGGTCAAATTCCAATGGAAAACGGTAAAGTGATTTTTACTGGAAAAGTTACTGATGAAAATTTAGAGATTGCTCAAAAATCTGCCAGAATGTGTGCAATTAATATTTTAGCACAAATAAAAAGAAAGACAGGGGATTTTGAGAAAGTATCAAGGATTGTAAGACTGTCAGGATTTGTAAACTCTGATCCAAATTTTACAATGCATCCAAAAGTAATCAATGCAGCTTCTGATTTAATCTTTGAAATATTTGGAGATAAAGGAAAGCATTCAAGAATTGCAGTAGGGGTTGCCAGCCTGCCATTAGGATCGATGACTGAAATTGATGCAATTGTAGAAATATCAGATTGAAAATCTAAGAAGTGTACGAAATGACATTAAAAAATTATATTTTTAAAAACTTGTGGCTCCAAGTTGTAATTTCTTTGCTCGTTGGACTAGGAGTAGGATTGATTTTAGGAAATGATGTCGGTGTTGGATTAGATGATGATACTTTAGATTCTCTTTCATCGTATCTCAAAATTCCAGCCAACATATTTTTGAGTGTAGTTTTGATGATTATTGTTCCATTAATTTTTACATCAATTGTGGTCGCCATTACTAATTTAGGAGCAAAAGAAAAAATGAAAACTCTGGGATTGGGTATTGGAATTTATTTTGTAATTACTACAACAATTGCAATACTTGTAGCAGTATTTCTTGCATCCATTATAGCTCCAGGAAGTATTTTAGACCTTACTGCACTACAAGAAGCACATAATCTTTCTGAAGATGATTTGAAAGTCACAGAAGGTTTTTCGTTAGATGATATTCCAAATGTGGTATCAAACATTATTCCAAAAAATCCAATTTCTTCATATCTTGAAGGACAGATGTTCAGCATTTTGATAATGGCACTCATTGTGGGACTGTCAATGGCTGTTCTTCCAAAAGAATCAACCAAACCACTACTAGATTTACTAGAATCAATTCAAAAAATAACATTACACATTCTATTAATTTCCATGAAGATTGTACCGTTTGCAGTTTTTGGGTTGATTGTTGGAATGGTTGCTACAGTTGGTATAGGAACAATGGTGGGATTGGGAGTATACATGGGGACAGTTGTTCTCGGTCTTGGAATCATGTTGTTGGTGTATGCATTAATCTTAAAGTTTGTAGCAAAAAGACCAATATCTGTTACATTTTCAAAATTCCGCAATCCACAAACATTAGCTTTCTCAACAGCCAGTTCAATGGCTACAATGCCAGTGACATTAAAGACTGCAGAAGAAGATCTGAAAATAGATACTCGAGTCTCAAAATTTGTAATTCCACTTGGGACTACTGTGAATATGGATGGTACTGCATTGTATCAGGTTATAGCTGTATTCTTTTTGGCACAGCTTTTTGCAATAGAGTTGAGTATGATATCCATTTTAGTAATAATCATAACATCACTACTAGCTTCTATTGGAACTCCAGCAGTACCAGGAGCAGGAGTAATTGTCTTATCTACAATACTCATCACAGTAGGAATCCCACCAGTAGGAATCTTGCTGTTACTTTCGGTAGATAGAATTTTGGATATGATTAGAACTATGGTCAATGTCACAGGAGATCTTACTGCGTCTTGTGCGTTTGATGAAATAACGCGAGATAAGAATTGAAAATTTGGAAATCATCTTAAATAGATTTTCTGACTTTATTTTTTCATGGTTCAAGTGTGTAAAGGAATGTGTGAGCGTCTAAAATCAACTGGATTTACTAACAATTTACGTTATAAAATAGGTCAAAAATGGTGTTCATTGTGTGCAATATTTTTCCTTACTGAAGAAATTACTTGTCCATGTTGTACTACAAGATTAAGATCAAAACCAAGGAGTAAAAAATATGAAATGCCAAGAATGTAATCATGAAAAAGGAAAATGCAAGTGTTTGTGTTGTTGTTCAATTTCACAAATAGGATGTATCTACTGTGTTCTTCCAGTTTTAGGATATAGGCAGATTAAGAAAATTATACGAAAAAGAAAATAGAAGAATAAATTAAATTAAATGATTTTTTGTAATTTCATCTCTCGTTTTAGTTTGTAAGCAGTTAATCCTGCAAATCCAAAGATTATTCCCAATCCAGCATATGCTAAAACTTGGCTGTATTCTATTAGTACTGCAGATACTCCGGTCCCAACAATTCCCGGAAGTAAAGATAATGCATACAGCCACCAGCCACAACAACCAAGTGGAACTAGAGAGAAAAATGAAAAAAAAGATGTAGTAGCTACACTGCCAGAATTTCCTCCAAGTGCTTTTCTCTTTACATTTAGTTTACATCCAAGCATCTTACTTTTTTCAGACAAGAAAACTTGTAATCCAATTCCAATTCCCATTCCAATTATTACTATAGAGTTTAACTGAAATGCAGCATTAATTGCTGCAAGAGGCTCTAATGCAGGAGTTGTAATTACAACTACTGAAAGATAAATCACCATAGTAGTGATTCCAACAATTGTTGCTTTTTGAATAGGTTTCATCTAAACATCACCATAAACTAGAGTTTCAGGATGAAATGCAACCCACTCAAACCAAAATCCAGGCTCAATTGGCATTCGCTCTAATCGTTGCGCATCATATTCACCAGATATTGCCAAACCATCATAATTCCATTCAGAATTTGTTTGAGTATCAATGATTTTTCCATTAACATATTCAAAATCTAAAACTTGTCCATCAACTGTTCTTTCAAACGCACGAGAATTTTCAGAAAATAATGAGATAAGCATTACGGGAATTTCACCAATGGAGTCATTGACAAGAACATTAGATTCAATGTCATTTTGTTTGTAAGCTTTATAGATATCATTTTGATGAAATCCAAGAATTATTTCTTTTGGATGCATTCTATCATCACTGTGTTCTACTGGAAACAGTATTCTGGGTTCAGTGTAATAGCTGCCATAAGGATCAGTTGCATACGAACGAATATGACCAGTGTCTGTGGTCATCACCAAAGTATCAGGATGAAGTATTTTCCAATCACCCCAAGTAATTACATCAAAAGGAATTAAATTCAATTGGTATCCACTTAATTCTCCTTTAACTGCCATTCCAAGTGCTTGGCTCCAATACGATTCAGTCAATCTATCAT
>Ga0233434_1002825_pt1 | contig 14675 bp, 12 predicted proteins | sample SI_122_August201_4_FD_182738 | JGI IMG/M metagenome (GOLD analysis project Ga0233434, IMG submission 182738) | Seawater microbial communities from Saanich Inlet, British Columbia, Canada - SI_122_August2016_120_MG | ecosystem: Environmental > Aquatic > Marine > Inlet | place: Canada: British... | reverse complement strand
AATGGTGATTTAAAAATTGCTAAGAAATTAATTGATTTAGCTGTTGTTGCTGGATGTGATGCAGTTAAATTTCAAAAACGAAATGTTGAAAAAGTTTATTCGAAAAAAACTTTAGATTCTCCTAGGGATAGTCCATGGGGAACAACTACTAGGAAACAAAAATTAGGATTAGAGCTTTCATTAAGTGATTATAAAAAAATTGATTTGTATTGTAAAAAGAAAAAAATTTCATGGTATGTAAGTTGTTGGGATATAGATAGTCAAATTCAAATGAGAAAATTTAATTTAAAATATAATAAAGTTGCATCTGCAATGCTTGTTCATAAAAAATTATTAGAAAAAATTGCCGAAGAAAAAAAACACACGTTTATTTCTACTGGAATGAGTACGATTAAACAAATTACTGATGCAGTTAAAATTTTTAAACAATATTCTTGTCCATTTGAATTGGTTCATTCCCATAGTTCATATCCAATGATGCCAAATGAAGCTAATCTTAGAGTAATACAAACATTACAAAAAAAATTCAAATGTAATGTTGGCTATAGTGGTCATGAAACCGGTTCATATCTAATTTGTGTCACAGCCGCTGTTTTGGGTGCGACATCAATTGAGAGACATATTACATTGGACAGAGCTATGTATGGTTCTGATCAATCTGCATCTTTAGAAGGACCAGGTTTATTTAGAATGGTACAGGATATCCGTAATGTAGATAAAATATTGGGTGACGGTATTAAAAAAATCTGGGATTCTGAAAAACCTGTTATGAAAAAATTGCGAGATATTCTCAATTAATGTCATGAAACAAAAAGTAAAAATTTTCTCTTAAATCACCCTCATCTTAATCCATATAAATTTGGTAGACATTCAATTACAAGAACAATACCTTATGTAATGTTTAGATTACCTACATCAAAAAAACGAATGAGTCCTTCATTTTTGTTATTAGGTGGTCAAAAATGTGGAACAACTACTCTTTATGATCAAATTAGTAGAAACAAACAAGTTTTACCAGCAACAATGAAAGAAATTCATTATTTTGATAATAATTACAATAAATCTTTTAATTGGTATGGGGCTCATTATCCATTAAAAACATCTGAGAAAATTACTGGAGAAGCTACTGCATTCTATTTATTTCATCCATTAGTTGCAGAACGAGTAAAAAAAACATTTCCTGATATTAAATTAATTATTATTGTTAGGAATCCAGTAAAACGTGCATTTTCACAATATCAGCATAATATTAGACTAAAAAGAGAAAACTTAACTTTTGACAAAGCAATTAAAATGGAGGAAACTAGACTAAAAAATGAACCAATATTAGAAAATAAATTACTATTTTCACACTGGTTCCATTCTTATAAAAAAATGGGATGTTATATTGAACAAATCAAAAATTGGCTTAAATATTTTAAGCGAGAACAATTATTCATCACTTCACTTGAATTACTCAATATGGAATCAAAAAATACTATAAATGATATTTTTACATTTTTACAATTAGATAATGAAAATTTTTCTATACTAAAAGAAGCTGAAAATGTAGGTGGATATAAAGAAAAGATGAATAAAAACACTGAAATAGAATTATCAGAATATTTTGAATCATATAATAAAGAATTATTTAATTTTGTTGGGAAAAAATTATGGTAATCAATTTGTATAAATATGAATAATTAAATACTGATTTTTAAATAATTAGGTAATCTTGGAAAAATCATCGCTAAATAAAAAAACTTATCATACCGATTTTCTTATTACTTTAACAAAAATTTTTTTAATTTCTTTTGTAGCCCTTTATCTATTTGGAAATTTTAATCCTTATTTTGAAGGATCAGATGCTTACAGCTATGCAATGACTGCAAAAGATTTTTCTCAAGGAAAATTTTTCTACACCAATGAATTATTATTTGGAGGGGAAGAAGAATTTTTTCCTCATGATAAATTAAAAATTAATGATGGTAAACATGCAATTTGGGCAGGCCCGATAGGATTTTTTGGTTTAACTACTGCTAGTTATATTTTAGCCGGGAATTACGGTCTTTTTTATTTTGGTCCTATTTTTGGAATAATTTTTCTCATTGTTGCTGAACGAATATCTTCAAATTTATTTGGAAAATATGTGGGATTACTCACTCTTCTATTTTTATCAACAAACCATCTTTTTTTTAGAAGTGCATTAAATTTACAAACTGAAAGTGTTTATACTATTTGTATTCTTACAGCCTGTTACTTTTTAATAAAATTTCTTAAAAATAATAATAATGGTTTTCTAATAGGGGCTTCTACACTATTTGTTTTTGCTTCATTATTGAGAACAAGTGGTGTAATGTATTTTCCAATTGAATTGACATTGATAATTGGATTTTTTATAATTGTTAAATTCAAATCAAAAATTACAATATTTCAGATAAATTCTAATTCTTTAATTAACAAAAATTTTTCATTAATTTCAAAAAGAAAATTCTTTAAAATATTAATTCTATTATTAATACCTTGGATGCTCTTTTTTGCTTTTTATTTTACTTATCATGCTTATTTCTTTAATGATCCTTTAACAAATCGTGTAGTACTTAGACATGGTGAAGAAAATACTGATGTAAAATTATCTTCTTTATTTGTAATAAACGAAAAAAATTATGAAAATATAAAGGAATATTCAAAATATATTCTGCCTTATCAATTTCCACGAGTCATTGATACATCTCCTAATCTTTTTTTGAATATAGATAATCTATTTGGTAAAAATTGGATTGGTTTATTAGGATTGTTTTCATTATTCTTCTTTTTATCTTTTTCAATGTGGAAAAAAAATAATCGGTTATCAATTATTATTTTTAGTAGTATGATTTTGATAACAATTTTCTTCTTTTCGTCTATCACAAGTGAATCTCGATCACTTCGAGGAAATTTACCTGCTAGATACATGTTTCCAGCATTTTCATTATATTATATGATTTTGGGAATCATGTTAGTTAATTTTCTAAAATATTCAAATAAGGAAAAATTAATTCCCAAAAAAATTCTTTCAGGAATAAAAATTTTCTTAGTATTAATTCTAATAACATTTTTCATGTCTTCATTTTATTTTTCACCGCCAATCCAAGCATTATCAAATAATGATTTTAATTTCCAAAATCCAATTGAATTTGATAAACGATATCCTCTTGATAAGGAAGGATTATCTGATAATGATATTCTAGTCTCAATAAATTTTGAAGCAATCGATTATGGTCTTATACCATTTAAATCACTTGTAAAAGATAAAACTATATCTGATAATTCTTTAGATTTATTAAAAAATGTATTAAAAAATAATTATAATGTATATATTTTAAAAAATCCATTTGATTATATTGATAAAAATATTTACCATAAAATTGCAGAGGATCCTAATTTTAAATTAATTGATTTTTCAAATTCTTTTTGTAAGGTTGAATTAATTTCTACAAAAAATAATCTTGATGAATTAAAAAACGACTCAAATTGTTTAAATTTTTAAAATTTCTAAACTTTTAGGCCCATGATTAAATAAAAGATCAATTATTGACATATGAGAAATGAATTCACCATGTACTTGAGAATATTTTGGGTGTTTGTATTCTTGAAAAATAACTTTGATGTTTGATGATTCAAAATCATTAATTTTTGCATATGTTTTTCCAGTTTCTCCAAAAATAAACACATTTGCATTCATTTTTTTACACAAATCTAAAACAAGATCTGATTTTTCCCCATTTAATGAAAATGGCAATGAACTAGCTTTAACAAATTCAACTTTTAACCCTAATTCTTTAATGAAGAATTTAAGAAAATACTCATTTAATTCTGAAAGATATATCCATTCTCTTTTGTATGCATCCCTAAAAAAATCAATATATAATTCAAAAAATTCTGCTTTTGAATAAGCCATTTCAATGGCTTTGATGTGCTTCTTTCTCCATTTCTGGGAATTATCAATTTTAATTTCATTTAGTTTTTGATTATGTTGACCATGTGTCAAAATTGGTACTACTAGCCATAACCATCCTTCTGATGTTCTAATTTTATTTCTAGAATTCCATCCCCATTTTGAATAACTTACTGTATCTAAATACACAAAAACATCACAATCTGCAATTTTTGCAAAATGTCCTAAATATGGTAAAAATAATGGTTGATGTGCTGTTAAAATCATATTCTTCTTTAGATATTGATTTTTTGTTTTATATTTACATTTAATTATTTTATCCTACTTAAACAAGTTTTCTCATTTAGTAACCACGAATGCAAAATAATGATTAGTATCAATTTCTTCAAATAATACTCTTACAACATTTATAGAGAAAATTGTTTTCAGGCCCATTTTTTCAAAATATTTTTCATAAAATATCAGTAATTGCTTAATCGACATTTCATCTGTATGTTTATTTTCATAAAATTTTTCTCTACGATTTTTCCACTCTGGAAATTTAAAATAATTAAATGGTTTTCTATTTACATTAAAAACTATGGTTGCTTTTTTATCAATAAGTTTTATGATATTTTTTAATATGTCAAAATGTTCACAATATTCATTATCATGACCATAAGTGTTATTTGGATTGTCTATTAATATTAGATCAAACGTTTGAAAATTTTCTTTTTCTTCTAATGTTTTAATGGAATCAATTATTTTTATTGTGGAATTAGGTAAATTTTCTTTTAATTTGTCTTCAAATTCTCCCTCTATTTCCCAAACTTCCATATTTTTAACTTTATTTGTAAATAATTGCGTCTGCCATGAACCATCTCTTCCAAATAACTCTATTGCATTGTAATCTTTGAAATTAATTTTCTTGTGTTCAAGTTTAGAAATTAATTCATTTGTTGCTTTTCCCCATCTTGGATATAATTTTTCCATATTTTTAAATTATAATTGAAATTGGATTAAATACTTCACACAATGACAATTCAACTTTGACACCATTAGCTTTACATTCTGATACAATAACATCTTTTTGAAAATAATTTTTATTTTTATATGTCTTATATTTTGAAAGTGCTTTTAATTTATCATCTAGATTTTTTTTTGAAAGCCCAACAAATATTACTGATTTTGATGCCTTTTCACTTCTAGGAATATCATATGCAATAATTGTTTTATTTCTAAATACTCTTAATGATTCATCATGTCCAACTTGATGATCCTGATGCAAATCATATGGAGGAATAAATACACATGATGGGTTGATTTTTTTTCCAATTTTCCAAAGAAAATCACATATTTCTTGTCTCTCATATGAAAATTCTCTTGTTGTAAAATCTCCTAAAATGTTTTTTTGTTTTTTTATTCCTAAAATTTCTAAACTCTTTGTATTTTCTTCTACAAGATTTTTGTTATTTGGGTTTTTTTGATTTTTAGATAATGTTATGACATAAATCGGAACTTTATTTTTTAATTTACTAATTAATCCTCCACATCCATATTCAATATCATCAGGATGACATCCTATGAAAAGTAATGGACCTTTTTTTGTAAAGTCTAATTCAATCATATGGTGATTCTTTTAAATCTATTATTTAACTTAATATTTTAAAAAACTTAATTTCATACAAGAATTAATAATACATTTCCTTATCAATCAAATATTGAAAGTAGTTATTTTAATGCCTGCATATAATGAAGAAAGATTAATTGGCAAAGCCATATCTAAAATTCCACGAAAAATTCAAAATGTGGATACTGTTGAAGTACTAGTAATTGATGATGGTTCAACTGATAATACTGTTGAAAATGCAAAAAAATCTGGAGCTGATAAAATTGTTTCACATAAAACTAACTTGGGTGTTGGTGCAGCATTCATGACAGGAATTAGAAATTCTATTTCTATGGGTGCAGATATAGTAGTTACTGTAGATGGTGATGGTGAAGCAAACACTGATGAGATTCCAGAATTAATTGAACCAATAATTACTAAGCAATTTGATGTTGTAGTTGGTCAAAGATTTTTAAAAAATATTCCATCAAATTATTCTAAAAAAAATTTAATTGGAAATAAAATTTTCACAAAAATTGTTTCCTTTGTAGCTGGTCATAAATTTTCAGATACCCAAAGTGGATATAGAGCATATTCTAAAGATGCAATTTCAGATATTTCTGTAGTTAATGCTTTCACATATACTCAAGAAGTTTTACTAGATTTACATTTTAAAGGTCATAAAATTGGTGATGTACCAATATCTTTTACGTATAGAAATGATTCAAAACAAACTAGAAGTCTTACAAGGTATACTTTAAGAGCACTTTCAATAATTACAAGAAGTTTAGTTTTTCATAGACCGATAATGGCTTTTGGTTTGTTTGGTGCTTTTCTTTCTGGTGTAGGAATTGGAGCAAAATTAATTACTGGATATACTGATATTTTTAATATCCATAATACATTATCATCTGGACTAATCCTATTAGGTGCTGTTTCGTTTATGATGGGTTTGTTTGCAAGTGTAGTTTTTAAGCGACAAATGTTCACTGAAAAAGAATTGAGACACCATTTAAAGAAAATTAATGATAGTAATGATACAAAGTGATTTGAATATTTTTTAAATTTATGACTAAAATCCATATTTTATTAGAAAATTTACAAAAACCTAGACTAAAGTTTTTCTTTTATTGTTATTAATGCTAACTTTATTAATTTATTAGATTGAAGAATTTCTTGTTATGCAACTTAATAATTTTATTTTAGTTTCCTCTGGTAGAGTAATTTCATCAGCGCTTCAAGCTATTTTTTATATAATATTTGCAATTATTTTAAGTCCTGAAGAATATGGAAATTTAAGTTATTTGATTGCAATTGCTGGTGTTGCATCTATAATATCGAGGTTTGGACTAACTCATTCAATAGTAATTTTTCAAGCAAAATCTGATTATTCAACAGTAAATCAAATTAATTTATTAATATTAATTACAACTTCGATTGCAGCAATTATTTTAATTCCAATAGATATTTTTGCAGCGTTTCTTACACTGTCTAGTTCCGTTTTTCTAATGTATATACATAATCTTCTTGGATTAAAAAATTACAAAAAATATTTTTCTTACAATTTATTTAAAGGATCACTCATTATTGTTATTCCTATTACTGGTTACTATTTTTTTCAACTTGAGGGTATTCTTTTTGGAATGGCTATTGGTTATCTACTTTCTAGTTTACCATTTTTTAAAAATATCTCATTTCAAAAAAATTTATTTCAGAATTTTAAAAATAATTTCAGAATTTTTCTTCATAATTTTGGAGTTGATGCTTCAACAAATCTTGTAAAATTTATTGATAAGTTAGTAATTGCTCCTATAGCTGGATTTGCAATTTTAGGAATTTACCAATTAAATTTACAAATATTAATTGGGTTGGAGATAATTCCAATTGCTCTACATTCTTATCTTTTATCTGAAGAATCAAGTGGAAATAAACATAGAAAAATTATTGGTTTAGTAATTTTATTTTCAATATTTTTAGTAATATCTATAATATTTTTATCCCCGATTGTAATCCCAGAATTTTTTCCACAATATATTGAAGGTATTGAAAGTTTACAAATACTTGTAATATCCCTAATCCCATTAACAATTTCATCCATTTTAAATGCTAAATTACAGGCAAGAAATTCTACAAAAGTAGGGTATTCTGCAATTATTAGAATTGGCTCATTACTTATCTTGTTAGTAGTTTTAGGTAGTCAATTTGGTCTATTAGGATTATCTTATTCTGTTTTACTTTCAGCAATATTCAATACTGCATTTTTGATATATATTTTTAAATCTGATAATAAAGAACAAATACGATCCTAAATTAAAATGAAATCTTCTAAAGTTATTAGTGAACAAAAAAATGTATTTACTTCAAAATCAAATGTGTTAAAATTTTTAACAACAAAAATACAAAATTCACAAATTGAAAAAATTTATGATTTCACTCTTTTTGAATGGAATAATAATAAATCAAAAATCATTTCTGATATTATAAAGCAATTTTCAAATTCCATTGTTGTTAGAAGTTCTGCAATAGGTGAGGATTCTATAGAGAGCTCAGAGGCAGGTTTGTATGAAAGTGTGCTAAATGTTAATTCTAATTCTAAAAATTCTATAACAATTGCAATAAACAAAGTAATCCATTCCTATAATCAAAAACATAATCTCAATCCTCTAAATCAAATACTTGTACAAAATCAATCTAAAAATATCTCTATTAGTGGTGTAATATTTTCTCGTTCAACAGATAATGGAAGTCCTTATTTTATTATTAATTATGAAAAAGGTGGTTCAACTACGGGTGTAACACAAGGCTCGATAAATAATATAGTTAAAATTTATCGTAATGCTAAATTAGTTGATATTCCCAACCATTGGAGAAAATTAATTTCTTCTATTAAAGAAATTGAATTAATTTTAAATTCTACATCTTTGGATATAGAATTTGGAATTACTAAATCAAATCAAGTAAAAATTTATCAGGTTAGACCCCTAATTCCTCTTAATTCAATAAATTTTGTTTCTGAAAAAAAAATTGAACATACATTGAAAAATATCCAAACACAATATGACAAATTGTTGAATTCAAATAAAATGCCTGGTAAATTTACTACTTATTCTGATATGGCTGATTGGAATCCAGCTGAAATAATAGGAAACAATCCTCATCCTTTAGATTATTCATTGTATAATTTTTTAATTATGAATAATGCTTGGTTTAAAGGACGAACTAAGATAGGTTATCAAAATCTAAAATATGGTAGTCTACTTACAAAATTTGGAAATAAACCATATGTTGATATTAGAAAAAGCTTTAATTCATTAATTCCAAAAAATATCGATAAAAAACTTACTTCTAAACTTGTAGATTATTATGTAAAAAAATTATATAAAAATCCTAATTGGCATGATAAAGTAGAATTTGAAATAATTTTTACCTGTTATGATCTTTTAACTCAAACAAAATTAAAAGAATTAAAAAATTATGATTTTTCAGAAAAAGAAATAATTAGTATTAAGCAATCTTTAATAGAGTTTACAAATAACATATTTCAAAATTTTGAAAATACTAGTAAATTCTGTAAAAATTCAATTGATAAAATGATAATCAATAGAAAAAATATTCTTTCTAATTCAAATCATAAAAAAACTTATGTTAATTCAATTTCAATTGCTGAACAGCTTTTAGTTGATTGCCAAAAATTTGGAACAATTCCATTTTCAACAATGGCCAGGTTAGCTTTTATGGCTTCTGTAATTTTTAAAAGTCTTGTAAAAAGAAATTATCTTTCTCAAAAATTTGTTGATTCTTTTATGAATTCATTAAATACTCCATTATCAAATTTTAGAGAAGATATTATTAATTTATCAACAAAGAAGATATCCAAATCTAAAATCATAAAAAAATATGGTCATTTACGTCCAGGAACTTATGATATCAATGCTCATCGTTATGATGAACAAAATGATTTTTTTAAGGATATTAAATTTAATCAATCAGAAAAATATATTTTTGATAAAAGTGAGCCTGATATATCAAAAATACTTAGAAAAAATCATCTTGAATTAGGGGATTTGAATTTTTTTAACTTTGTTAGAGAATCATTACAATCACGTGAAACCTTAAAGTTTGAATTTACTCGTAATCTTAGTGATGCATTAAAATTAATTTCTGATGCAGCAAATTCTTTAGGTTTTACTAGAGATGAGATTTCATTTTTAGATATTGATTATATATTATCAACATATAAAAAATTTAGTAAAAATGAATTACAACAAATATGGTCTAAAAAAATTCAACAACAACAAAATAAATTTAAATTACAAAATTTTTTGATATTGCCACCTATCATACAATCAAACTTAGATTTTAAAATTATATCCTACTTTCAAGCTAAACCAAATTTTATAACATCTAAACAAATCACTTCAAATATTATTATTCTTAAAAAATTAAATAATTATATCCTTGAAAATAAAATAATTCTTTTAGAAAATGCTGATCCTGGATATGATTGGATATTTACTAAAAATCCTTCTGGATTAATTACAAAATATGGGGGTGTAGCATCGCATATGGCTATTAGATGTGCTGAAATTGGTTTACCTGCAGCAATTGGTTGTGGTGAATTATTTTTTGAGCAATTACAAAAATCAAACAAAATCTTACTTGACTGTAATAATGAAAAAATTCTCATTCTTGAAAATTCAAAAATTGATGATTATGTTGAAGAAAAAAAAATCCTCAAATCTCTAGGATATATAAAATAATTTTTTATAATCTATATCTTAAATAATTAGAATCATATCTGAGTTATATGTCACTAAAAATTGGTATTTCTTTACGTATTGTCACAGCAACAAATTATTTAGAAAAAAGAGATGCATTGAGTCATGATTGGGTTAATTTTCTTGAAAAAATAGGCATAATACCAATTTTTATTCCAAATAATTTTTCAAATATCCAATTATTTCTTGATGAACTGAATTTAGATGGATTGATTCTTTCCGGTGGTGATAATATTGGGAAATATCCAGAAAGAGATGAGACTGAAAATTTTTTATTAAAATATGCTATAGCTAAAAAAATCCCTGTTTTAGGAATTTGTAGAGGAATGCAATTAATCAATAAATTTTATGGTGGTTCAATAATTGAAACTACAAACAAAAAACATGTTAAAATCAATCATCAAATTAATTTATCAAAACCCATTAAAGAAGATTTAATCCTTGTTAATTCTTATCATAATAATATACTAACTAATAATTCTCTTGGAAATAATTTAAAATCTTTTGCTGTTTGTGATTTTGATAATACTATAGAAGGAATATTTCATGAATCCAATAAAATCATTGGTATAATGTGGCATCCAGAAAGAAGTCAAGATGATTTTAATAAAAAATTAATTATTAAGATTTTTGTTGAAAACATGTTTTGGAATAAAATATGAAAGCAATAATTTTAGCTGCAGGAGAAGGTACACGGCTTCGTCCATTGACAAATGATAAACCAAAATGTATGGTAAAGTTATTTGATAAAAGTATATTGGAAACTCAGATAGATATATTTCATAAATGTGGTATCACTGATATTTCTGTTGTAACAGGTTACAAAAATAAATTAATTAATTTCCCAAATATTACATATTTCAAAAATAAGAATTATTCTAGTACAAATATGGTTGAAACATTATTTTGTGCTAAAGAAAAATTAAATAAAGGAGTAATAATTTCATATGGTGATATTATTTTTGAAAGAAATGTTTTACAGAAAATTTTGAATTCTAAAGATGATTATTCTGTAGTGGTGGATAAAAATTGGGAAGAATATTGGAAACTCAGATTTGATGATCCTCTAGATGATGCAGAGACATTAATTTTAGATAACAAAAATTACATTACTGAGATTGGTCAAAAGGCTATGAATTTAGAACAAATTGAGAGTCAATATATCGGATTAATTCAATTTCAAAATGATGCAACTACTTTTGTGACTGATTTTTATGAGAGAATGAAAAAAAAATCTTTGTTTGGTAAAAATCCTCTAAATCCAAAAATTCCTTTTGAGAAATCATTTATGACTGATTTTTTACAGGGTTTAATTAAAGAAAATCGTAAAATTAAAGCAATTTCAATTAATAATGGTTGGTTAGAATTAGATTCCATTAGAGATTATAATATCTATAAAAATAAAATCGAAGATGGCTCTATTAGTGAATTCATAAGTTTAACTTGATTTTAAATCTTTAATATGGAATCAAAATTATATAGATTAACAAAATAACAAAACAACATGGATTTAGAAAAAAACTATAATATTATACTTGTAAACATTGATGGATTTAGAAAAGATAAGATTGAACTTTGTCCAACCTTAAAATCAGTAAAAGACCAATCATATTTTTTTGATAATATGTTTACAGTTGCTCCATATACCTTTGCGTCATTACATGCAGTTTTTTCTAGTATGTACCCATCACGAAATGGAGTTAATGCATATTACAATATTTTTAAATTTAAAAAAAATCAAATTACTACCCTTTCAGAATTACTAAAAGAAAATGGTTATTACACATCATGTGATATCATTAGTGAATCTGTTTTACCAAACAAAGGATTTGATGAATGGAATATATTTGATGAAAAATCAGTAGATTTTCAATCTAGACATAAGGAATTAATTGAAAAATTATCAAAAAATAAAAAATTCTTTTTATTTTTACATTTTACTGAAACACACAAACATCTTGTAAGAGAAATTGTACAAAAATATAAACAAGAAAATAATGATGATGAATTTTTTTTATCACAAGCTGAAAATAATAAAAGATATAATTCATATCTACCCTCATGCGATGATTATATTTCTACAATTATGAAAACCATTGAAGACTGTGGTATTTCTAAAAAAACAATTGTAATATTTTTTGCAGATCATGGAACTAGTATTGGAGAGAAAAAAGGAGAAAAATTTTACGGAGTTTTTACATATGACTACACAATCAATGTTTTTTGTATTCTTAAAATCCCCAAAAGCCCTCATAAAATTATTACAAATCAATGTTCTACGCTTGATATTTTCCCTACCATTGCAGAATTAGCAGATATATCACTAGAACATAATTTTGAAAAAATTCAAGGAAAAAGTCTGATTCCATTAATTGAAAATAAAGAAAATGAAGAAAGAGAGATTTTTGTAGAGACTGGAGGTCTTTATGGACCATGGCCATCTGCCAAAAAACATAATGTTTTTTGTGTTCGAAGTCAACATCAAAAATTGATTTATAATGATACTCCAGAAACTTGGGAATTTTACAAAATAAATGAAGATCCTGGTGAAATGAATAATGTTTATGATGAAAAATTAAAGGATGTAATAAATTTGAAAAAGATAATGATGTTCTATTTTAATGAAAATAAAATTAATACGAAGTTAACTCCAAATTTTTAGTTATTCTATTGAAAATATTTTTTTGTGGATTCAAAACTCATTAATTTATTAAATATTATTTCAGAAATCTTTTCATTTCCTATTTTTGAATAATGACCACCATATTGATTATCATCAGAATAATATTCATCTAAATTTGATATTTCTAAAAAATGTTCCATCATATCAATAAAAATTAAATTTTCTTTTTTATATAATGAATCTGCAAAATCTTTATAAAAATAAAAATTATTTTTTACATAAATAACATCATCTTTTTGAGGAAGAAAAACAAATATTGGTATAAATTTTTCTTGCTTTGAATAAGATATGAATTCTTGGACTATGTGTTCTAAAAGTTTAACTGCATCTTGATTTTTATAAAGTTTAATTCTCCATTTAAGATTTATTTTCATTATTATTTTCATTGGATTCCAATTAATTTTTGATGTATCATATTTCATACTATCTAAAAATTTAATTATTGTTACCCATGAAATTATTGAAAAATTTCTTTTTATATTTTTGAAAATAGTTATAATGTATGGAAAATGTAGTTGTTCCTTTTTAAATTTCTGTTCATAAAAAAAATCATTTTTTTGAATTTCCTTAAGATATCTTGAATAATTATTAAATTTAGATTTATCATCAATTAAATTTTTAATTAAATTTAGTTTATTATCTTTGATTACAAATCTAGGTTTAAATGCAAATGTATTTCCATATTCATAATAATGTTTCCAAGTACTCAATATTCGACTAATTGTATCTGGAACAACTCCCAAAATTACAATTTTTGTTTTATTTTTTGGAAATTCTCGTTTAAGTCTTAATAAGCTTTGATCAATTCCATAATTCCCTACACCAAAATTTGAAACATTAGTTTTTGTTTTTTTTGAGAGGAAATGTTCCCAAGTCTCATTATCATTTACTTGTCGAGCAAATGTAAATGAATCTCCATAACATGAAATTGTAGAAAAAGTTTTTTCAAAATCTGGATTAGTTCTTGAACCTTTTGAATTGATAGTCCAAACACTTTCTTTGTTTAGACTGGTTTCACTATTTGATGTATTAGCTTTTCTAACCCATCCTAATTCGGGATCAAATCCCTGTGGAAGAAATTTTTCAAGTCCTTTCTTTGAGAGGCTTGGATTTTCGTCTTTTTTAGTGATTAGCCAAGGAAAATGATTTCTCACAAAACGAATCCAAATATACAACAGAATTTCCATAAAAGAAAAAAATGATAAAATTGAAATTAGTATAATCCAAATATCCATTGTTATTATTTCACCCACTTAGGGTAATGTAACAATTGTGATTTTCTAATATTTTTAAATATAGCCTAATTTTTTTAATTCATTTTCAACATCTTTTGTCTCTTCTGTAGTCATGGACTGTTCTTCAAAATTTGTCTGAAATTCATTTTCATGTGGTATGTTTTTTCTTAATTCTTCTAATATATTTTCCATTTTTTTTACTATTTTTTTTTCCTTTACTGCTAAGTTTTCTTCTTCTAATGGATCGTTTTCTAAATCATACAAATGAATTTTTTTATTATTTTTAGAAGCTGATTTAAAATATTTATATTTAGAGGTTCTAATGCCATATCCTCCTTCATCTTTATTTTTTAAATTTAAACTCGTTTCACTATAAATTACTCTTTCTTGAAATTCTTTTCCTTCTATTAATGGTGTTAGACTAACTCCATCTTGCATCTCATTAACTTCATTAATTTTTAAAATTTTACAAATT
>Ga0233434_1002817_pt1 | contig 14697 bp, 15 predicted proteins | sample SI_122_August201_4_FD_182738 | JGI IMG/M metagenome (GOLD analysis project Ga0233434, IMG submission 182738) | Seawater microbial communities from Saanich Inlet, British Columbia, Canada - SI_122_August2016_120_MG | ecosystem: Environmental > Aquatic > Marine > Inlet | place: Canada: British... | reverse complement strand
CACCTCTAATGCTACTATCAGAGTAGGAGATAGATTTGAGTGCAAATAAGGTATTCATTATTGCTGAGGCCGGTGTTAATCATAATGGTTCAATTGAATTGGCGTATAAATTGATTGATATAGCCGTCGAATCTGGGGCTGATGCTGTTAAATTTCAGACATTTAAAGCAGAAAATGTTGTGTCTAAAAATGCACAAAAAGCTGAGTATCAAAAACAAACCACCGATGCTTCAGAGTCACAATTTGACATGATTAAAAGGCTGGAGTTAGATATTGATGCACATAAGAAACTGATTGATTATTGCCAAGAAAAAAACATTATGTTTCTTTCTACGCCATTTGATCATGAGAGCATTGATCTATTAAATGAATTACAACTTCAGATCTTTAAAATCCCAAGTGGTGAAATTACTAATCTGCCTTACCTAAGGTATATTGGTTCGTTAAATAAAAAAGTGTTCTTATCAACAGGTATGTCAAATCTTGGAGAAGTTGGAGACGCGTTAAATATCTTGATTAATGCAGGCACATCTAAAGATAATATTACAGTATTGCATGCGAATACAATGTATCCAACACCAATGGAAGATGTAAATCTAAATGCAATGCTTACAATACAAAAAGAATTTGCTGTTGCTGTTGGTTACAGTGACCATACATTAGGTATAGAAGTTGATATTGCCGCTGTTGCAATGGGGGCAAGTATAATTGAAAAACACTTTACATTGGATAAAGGCATGGAAGGGCCTGATCATAAAGCATCATTAGAACCAGAAGAGCTTAAAGCAATGGTAAGTGCTATTCGAAATATTGAGAAAGCATTAGGCAGTAATGAAAAAATATTATCTCCAAGTGAAGAAATTAATTTAAATATTGCTAGAAAATCAATAGTTGCTAGTTGCCCCATTAGAAAAGGTGAATTGTTATCTGAGAAAAATATTTCCACTAAACGACCAGGTACAGGAATAAGCCCAATGAATTGGGATGAAATTATTGGGGTGGTAGCAACAAAAGACTATCAAACGGATGAGGCAATATGACTAAGAGAAAGATTTGTGTTGTAACTGGTTCTCGTGCAGAATATGGTCTTTTATATTGGGTGATGAGAGAAATTTCTGTCGATAAAGAGCTAGAGTTGCAAATTATTACAACTGGTATGCACCTATCTTCTGATTTTGGAAATACCTATCAGCAGATTGAAAAGGATGATTTTATTATTAATAAAAAAGTAGACATGCTGCTTTCGTCTGATAATGAGGTGGCAATTAGCAAGTCTATGGGTCTGGGCATGATGGGATTTGCTGATGCGTTTAGCGACCTGCAGCCAGACTTGATAGTAGTTTTAGGTGATCGTTTTGAGATTTTTTCGGCAGTTAGTGCGGCGATGATTGCAAAAATACCAGTGGCACATTTGCATGGTGGAGAGACTACAGAAGGTGCATTCGATGAATCTATTAGGCATTCGATAACTAAAATGAGTCATGTGCATTTTGCCGCTACTAATGAGTATAAAAATAGGATTATTCAGTTAGGAGAACAGCCGAATAAAGTCTTTAATGTTGGCGGGTTAGGAATTGACAATATCAATAAATTAAATTTATTGTCCAAAACTGATTTTGAAAATGCTATTGGTTTCAACCTAGGGGAGAAAAATATCTTAGTGACATTCCATCCGGTTACGCTTGAAAAATCTACATCAGAAATGCAATTTCAAGCGTTATTGGATTCTATTAGTGAATTAAAAAATACAAAAATAATATTTACAAAGGCTAATAGTGATACTGATGGAAAAGTTATAAATAGAATGATTGATAGTTATGTTGCTAAGCACGATAATGCCATTGCTTTTATATCAATGGGGCAGTTGAACTATCTTAGTGCTTTGCAGTTTATGGATACTGTTGTAGGTAATAGTTCTAGCGGCTTGCTTGAGGCCCCAAGTTTTAATATTGGAACCATTGATATAGGTGATAGACAAAAAGGACGCATTAAAGCAGATAGTGTGATTACTTGCTTACCAAATAAAAAGAGTATTGATAGTGCATTCAATAAATTGTATTCTAAAGGATTTCAAGATATTGTTCATAAGGTTAAAAGCCCTTATGAAAAAAGTGGTGCAAGTAAAGAAATTGTGAATATAATCAAATATATTAATTTAAACGATATTTTAAAAAAACCCTTTTATGATTTAAATGGTTGATTGGAAAAAAATACTAATAAGTCCTAACGATTCACTTGAACATGCAATTAAAGTATTGCAAAAGGGTGGGTGTAGAATTGCACTTGTGTCTGATGAAAACAATAAATTATTAGGGGCAGTTACAGATGGAGACATTAGGCGGGCATTAATAAATAAATTGGGAATGAATAGTAAAATTAGTCAAGTAATGAATGACAAACCAATTAAGGCAAGCAAATCCACCCCTCGTAAAGAATTATTGTCAATAATGTCAAGTAAGGGATTGTTACACATGCCAATTGTAGATGAAGATGAAGTGCTTTGTGGACTTGAAACTGTACAACATATTATTGAAAGTCCATCATACAAAAATCCTGTATTTATTTTAGCTGGCGGGTTTGGAGTTAGATTGCACCCTTTAACAAAAAATATACCCAAACCTTTATTAAAAGTTGGCAGCAAGCCAATTTTAGAGACCATTATTAATCAATTTATTAACCACGGATTTTATAATTTCTTTATCTCTACTCATTATAAGTCTGAATTAATTAAAGAACATTTTAAAGATGGAAAGAAGTACGGCGTTAATATTCAGTACGTTAACGAAGATATTCCACTAGGGACGGCTGGATCATTGGGATTATTGCCAAAAAATCTTGAAGATTTGCCAGTCATAGTAATGAATGGCGATCTTTTAACTAAGATTGATTTCAAACAATTGCTAGATTTTCATAGCAATAATGGTACAAATGCAACTATGTGTGTTAGAGAATACGACTTCCAAGTTCCCTATGGTGTGATTAATATTGATGGGCATAATGTTAAAGGAATTCAAGAAAAGCCAATTCATAAATTCTTTGTCAATGCTGGTATTTATGTTTTAAATAGAAATATTATTAACAAGATAGACGGCAAATCTTATTTAGATATGACAGAGTTTTTAGAGAAGGAATTGGATGATGGTGGGGTTAGCGCATTCCCTATTCACGAGTATTGGATTGATATTGGGCGTATGGAAGAATATGAAAGAGCCAATCAAGATATTGTAACTATATTTAATCAACAAAATTAGAAGTGAATCACTCTATTAGAACAGTTTTGCTGGTGGGTCTAGGTAGTATTGGAAGAAGATATGTTGAGATTATAAAAAAACTTTATCCAAAGGTAGATATTGTTGTATTAAGGCACAAACAGTGTGAGGATGATGGTATTAAGGTATTGGGGCTGTACAAGTGTGTTACGTCAATTGATAAGGCAATTGAAACAAATCCCCAAGCCGCCATTATTTCCAACCCTGCAACAATGCACATAAAGGTTGCAGAAGAATTAGCAAACAATGGCATAAACTTATTAATTGAAAAACCTATTTCAGATTCATCTAAAAGCGTTCAGGAGTTAATTGATACTTGCCAAAAAAATAACATTGTTCTTATGACAGCATATAATCTAAGGTTTCTGCCGTCTTTAATAAAATTTAAGGAGCAGATTCAAGCAAAGAAAATTGGGAATATTTATTCGATTCGATCGGAGGTCGGTCAATATTTACCAAGTTGGAGACCTAGATCTGATTATAGAAATAGCGTATCTGCTAATAAAAAATTAGGCGGAGGTGTGTTGTTGGAGTTGAGTCACGAAATAGATTATCTTAATTGGATTTTTGGATCAGTTAAATGGGTAAAAGCCCACATTTCAAAGCAAAGTGATTTAGATATAGACGTGGAGGATAGTGCAAATATAATCTTAGGGTTTAAAAGTACTAATAATGTTGAGTTGATAGCATCATTGAACATGGACTTTATAAGACATGACACCACACGTAAATGTTTTGTAATTGGTGAAAAAGGTACATTGTTGTGGGATGGAATTTGTGGAAAGGTTAAGTGCCTTGCGAAAGGTGACAATCATTGGAGAACTTTATTTTCATCAAAGCCAGATAGAAATTTTACTTATATAGAGGAAATTAAATCCTTCTTTTCATCGATAGAATCTAATGAACCTCCATATATTTCTGGAGATGATGGCATGCAAGTGGTTAATATTGTAGAAGCAATTAAAAAATCCAGTAGTGTTAACTCAATAGTTTATTTATAAAAAATGAAATATATAGCACTTATTTGTGCAAGAGGCGGCTCTAAAGGTCTTCCAGGCAAAAATATTAAATCATTAGATGGCACTCCATTAATTGGATGGTCAATTAATATCGCAAAACAAATAGATAGAATCTCTCGTATTATTGTGTCTACTGATTCAAAGAAAATTGCAAAGATCGCGACGGAACATGGCGCCGAAGTGCCTTTTATAAGGCCTACAGACTTAGCTGCGGATGATAGTCCAGAATGGTTGGTATGGAGGCATGCTATTAATCATATGGAAAACCAGGGTGAAAAAATAGATAGCATAGTAGTGCTTCCAGCAACTGCACCACTTAGGTCTGTAGAAGATGTTAATAATTGCATCGATTTGTTTGAAAAAGGTGGGATCGATTCGGTAATTACAGTCAGTGAGGCTAGCAGGAGTCCTTATTTCAATATGATAACAAATGACAATAATGGCTATTCTTCTCTTGCTATCCAGTCAGGTGAGGTTATCACAAGAAGACAAGATACTCCGGATGTTTTTGATATGACAACAGTTGCGTACGTGGTTGATGTAGATTTTATTAAAAAATTTAGTGGGATTTTTGAAGGTAGAGTTAAAAGTATTATTATTCCTACAGAAAGGTCGATTGATATAGATAATATTTATGATTTTAAATTTGCTGAATTAATATTGACAGAGCAATACGCAAAGGAAAATAATGTTACTAAAAGATAGAGTAGTGGTTGTTACTGGTGGCGCTGGTTTAATTGGTAAAGAGTTTGTAGGAGCCATTACAAAACAAGGCGGTCATGCAATTATTGCTGATATTGACGATAAAGGTGGTGAAATCATTAAGAATCAAATCAATCAAGAACTAAACAGTAATCAAGTGGATTTTATTGAACTTGATATTACAAATAAAAAATCAATACAAGAATGTATTGCAAGTATTAATAAAAAGTATCAAAGAATTGACGCATTAGTTAATAACGCCTATCCTCGGAATAAGAATTATGGTCGACATTTTTTTAATGTTGAATATGAGGATTTTGTTGAAAATATAGGACTAAATCTTGGCGGGTGCATTTTACCATCACAGCTATTTGCAAAATATTTTCAAAAACAGGGGCATGGCAATATAGTCAATATTTCATCTATCTATGGTGTGATGGCGCCAAGATTTGAAATTTATGATGATACTGAAATGACAGTTCCTCTAGAATACGCTGCAATAAAATCTGGGCTATTGCATTTAACAAAGTATATGGCTAAATATTTCAAAGGAATGAACATTAGGGTAAATGCAATAAGTCCAGGAGGGATTTTAGACTCTCAGCCAAGAGAATTTTTAGAGAAATACAACAAACTGTGCTCAACAAAAGGTATGCTGAGCAAGGAAGATTTGAACGAAACTTTAATTTTCTTACTTAGCGATATGAGTATGTATATCAACGGTCAGAATATTGTTGTTGATGATGGATTTAGTATATGAAATTTGAGATTTTAGATTGCACATTAAGGGACGGTAGTTATGTTAATAACTTCCAGTTTAGTGCGAGCGAAACATACGATCTTGTAAAGAGTTTAGATGGCTCTGGAGTCGATATGATAGAAGTTGGTCATGGAGTTGGTCTTGGTGCAAGCAGAGGGGGATATACTCGAGCCTTGGAAAGCGATGAAAAATACATGGAAGCTGCCGCAAAAGCAATTGGAAAGTCAAGGTGGGGGGTTTTTTGCATACCAGGAATTGCCAGTTTAGATGATTTGGTTATAGCTAGTGATTATGATATGGATTTTATAAGAATCGGTATAGAGCCAAATGGTATTGATAATGCAACTATATTTATAGAAAAAGCTCAACAGTTAGGGTTCTCTATTTGTGTGAATTTTATGAAATCATACACCGCAAGTCCTAAAGAATTTTCAAAGTACGTTAAACAAGTTAGTGAGTTTAATATTGATTATGTATATATAGTTGATTCTTCAGGATGTATGATTCCTGAAATACTAAAGAAATATATTGTCGAAATTCAGGATTTGGGTATAGAACAAAAAATAGGGTTTCATGGGCATAATAACCTAGGAATGGCTGTCGCAAATTCTCTAACTGCAATTAATAGTGGAGTTGATGTTATAGATGTAACACTTATGGGAATGGGGAGAAGTGGTGGCAATGCATGTTCAGAACAGATGATATCAGTTTTATCAAAGAGCGGTAAGCATACAAATATTGACCCATTAATCTCAGGGAAAATAAGCGAGAAATATATAAACAAGTATATGAAAGATCAGCCCATTAATTTATTGGATATTGCATCAGGAATTGCAGGGTTTCACTCTAGTTATATGCCATTAATTATAAAAGCTTCAAAGAAATATCATGTGCATCCAGCTGATCTAATTCTCAGTATCTCTTGTGTGGATATGACTAATATTACTAATGAAATTGTCGAAAGTGTTGCCAAAATTTTTTCTAATAACGTTACTTTAGATGATCAGTATAAGGAATATCACGGTAGAGAGCAGGATTAGTGCTAATTTCTGATATTTTCAAATCTAATAAAAACAGAGTTTTTATTATAGATTCCGTTGAAGAAAAGTCATACTCATACTTTGACTTTTACAATTTAATTATGAACCTATCTAAAAGTATCTCAGATAGGGTGGAAATTAACAAAAGTGAAAAAATAGCATTATATCTCGACAACTCTATTTATCTTGCAGCATTATATTTTTGGGCATTTTTTAATGGTATTAAGATTTTTCCCATATCAAAGAAAACACCGATCGGTCAAGTATACAACATACTTATTGAATATAAAATTTCAACAATAATATCAGATGTAGATTTGCACAATCTTGATGTATCTAGCCTCAATATTAAGGATCTTTCCTTATCTGGCAGAAAATATAGATTAGACAGTATGCCAAGTATAGATTATGACACGCCAATATTATTTTTACTTACATCTGGTTCTACAGGGGTGCCAAAATGTGTTGCACATAATCTGTCAAATTTCATTAATAATGGTACTAGTTTTATAAATATGCACAATATTGGCAGGAATGATAGGTTTGTAACTTTGTTGGAAATGTCATATATGGCGGGATTTTATAATATGTTCTTTCTTTCTTTTATTGCACAATCTTCTGTAGTTATTAAACCACCGTTTCATGCTGGTAATATTTTCTCTTTTTGGTCTGAACTTAAAAAAGTAGAGGTTAATATATTGTGGATAGTACCCTCCATTATAAAGCTCCTAAATCAATTAGATAGAGATAAAGAAGGGGCTAAATACTGTCAATTGATAAAGTATATATTTTCATGTACTGCCAATTTAAGTCTTCAAGATAAGGTGGACTTTAGTGAGAAATACACCAAAAATGTGTATAACACGTATGGACTTTCGGAAACTTTATTTGTTTCTTCTGAAAAGAGCGATTCTCATTATAATGTCGATAATTATGTTGGCCAGCCCTTTCCAGGTGTATATATAGACAATAAGAAAATTTACATCAAGTCTAATAAGGTCTTTGAGGGGTACTATGACCCTGATTCAGAGACTCTCTTTAAAGAAAGTTCTTTTAATACTGGTGATACCGGGTTTATCAATAATAAAGGGTTGTTTGTTACAGGAAGAGATAAGGATATTATTATAAAGGGGGGCATAAATATAAACCCTAGAGCTCTAGAGAGTAAATTTCGTACATTAGATTTTATTAAAGATATCTGTATTGTGGGTATGAAAGATGACATTTTTGGTGAGAAGCCAGTATGTGCGTTAACAATAAATAGTAACATTCGAGTAGACTACATAAAAGAAATGAAAGAATTTTCAAGTCAAAACATTCCTTCAGATAGTGCAATAAATGACTTTGTTATTTTAGATTCATTACCATTAAACAATAACAACAAGGTAGATAAATTTAAAGTAGTAGAAATTCTTCTTCAAAGGCTAGAATAATGCTTCTTGGAGTATCTCATGTGGTTATAGCTACATGTATTAAAAAATCTCAAGATTTAGAAAATTTGTTGAAAGTACTTGGATATGAAGTTGATTTTGTTGAAACGGATTTAATAAATAGTAAGTATAAAGATAAATTCTTATCTAAAAAAAATAAAACACACGATATTATTTTTTTTAAATGTAAAGGAAGGACATCGATAGAAATCGTTAGGTATGAAAATATATCATATGCAGCTAATAATTTTGTTATTTCTTTAAGTGACAAATTGGAACAAACAGATAAGGTAATTTCCCATACATTAGGCTTTGAAATATTCTATAATGCAACTCATAAGTTTCAGTATATTGTTGATATATACAATATACTCATACTCCAAACAAGTAGTATTGATGATGAAATTTTTTTTTGGACAAAGGCAGGATTTGTTTCTAAATCAAACGTGGTAAGTATATCTTCACCTTTGCAATCTTGGTCTGCTGATATTTACTTTATAGAAAAACCTGGCACCCATGATGTATATCTAGATAATTATGGTTTTAATACAGTATCAATTGCTACAAATAAAATCAAAGAGTGCATGGATTATGATCATCTAATTTCAACTGAAATATTTAGTATAAAAATTAATAAAAAGAAAATGAATATTGTTATGATAAGAAGAAAAGGCTATAACGTAGAAATTTTGGAGATAAAATGAAAAAAATTGTTGATCTTAGTATGGTAATAGAGGAGGGCATGCAAACATTTGCAGCCCATTGGCATCCATTCGTCGAGCTTTCGATACTGGGTAGACACGGATTAGAGAATCGCCAAACAACTAAAATTGTTATGGGTACTCATACAGGAACGCATATAGATGCGCCTAGGCATTTTATAAAAGATGGCAAAACTGTCGATCAAATTAAATTGAGCGATCTTAATGGGCCTGCTATTATTATAGATTGTACGATTTTCCCTAATTTTTCGGAAATTAGCAAAAAAGATTTAATTAGCCTGGTTGATGGGAGAAGCGTAGAAAGACTGGTTGCAAGGTTTAACTGGGATGAGTATTTAGGTAGTAATGAATATTATTCAGACCATGCGTTTTTTTCAACTGAAGCCTGTGAATGGTTGGTTGAAAACGGTTGTAAAGTTCTTGCACTTGATACACCCCAGCCAGATAATCCAAAAAATGGAAGACATGCAGAGAACGACGCGCCAAATCACCATATACTTTTAGGGTCAGGGGTTACCATTGTTGAGTATCTTGTAAATTTAAAAAATATACCAAAAGATGAGTTCTTTTTAATTGTAGCCCCTTTAAAGATAAAAGGAGCAGATGGCGCTCCCGCTAGGTGTTTTGCAATAATGAATGATATATAATTCCACCCTCTAAATCTAGAATTTACAACAATGAAAAAGTATACTATCCCCGGCGGTGTCATAGTAATGCCTGAGAAAAATAAAAACTGGATTCTTATGAATGTCCATACAAGGGAGGTTTTAGGGGTTGATTTATTGTCTCTAGAGGTGTTAAGGATGCTTGAAAATGGCACTAAGCCAAATTCAGACCTCAAGTATAAAGTATGGAATATTGGAAGATTTTCTAATGAGGATGGATTGTTGGCTGATCCGTCCAGATTTGTAAGAGATGTGGACTCTTGGCCAAGCTCAGAATTATTAAGTATCAATAAACTTTTGAAGTTGTATCAGAAGATGGGTTTTTTAGTTTCTAATTACGATGATTATATTGATACACTTTCCTATAAAGATTCTTTTTTAGATGAAAGTAAATTAGGCAATTTTCATCAACAATTGGGTAGACATCTTATAATGAATAAGCGAGTCAATCCAGACGAATGGTGGTTGAATCAGAAATTTTTAGATGATTTTAGTAATACGCAGAATAATTTATATCGTTCAATTCAGGATAATTATTTAGAGGGTTATTTCGCTAATCATTTAGATTCAAGTATGAGCGTATTAGACCTTGGTTGTGGTCCAGGTTACTATACGAATAAGATAGGAGAGATTGTTGAAAAAGTTGTAGGTATTGATCCCTCTCAACAGTTTATCGATATTGCTAATAAAAATAAGTCTAGTAAAGCAGAATACCATGTTATGAATTTAGGAAAATTAGGTGCCCTAGATCAAATAGAAGATAATGCTTTTGATATTGTTTTTATGAGTGATGCGTTACTGTTTTATTTTGTGTCTCCAAACCCATCTGGCGAGTACAATATTAAAAATCTTCTGACTGATATTAAAAGAGTTTTGAAGCCTAACGGTAAGTTTATTAATGTTGAGCCCCATTATCATTTCTTTCTTCAACCGTGGCTAGGTGACATAGAAATGCCATTTACTATAATATCTGAATACAAAGATAAATATTACGGCATAACACCAACTATTGGGGAGTATATAAAAACACTTACTGATAATGGATTTAATATTGTTGGCATGGACGAAATGATGCCGAATTTAAAGCCAGGATTGGAAAATGAACGTTCCTATGGTTTTGCTAAACAGTTTCCTTTATGGCAAATATTTGAGTTTAAGATAAATTACGTGTAAGCAAATTTTATTGAGAGTGCATATGACTAACGTTAGAAAATTTATTGTTGAATACTTTTTAAATAAGACTGGTATCAATAGTGATAAATTAAAATTGAAAGATAATTATCTTTCTCAAGGCTATTTAGATTCGTTGGGTATTTTTGAATTGGTAACTGTAATTGAAAAAAAGTTTGATATTAAATTCGTGAATTCTGACCTTATAGATGATGAATTTGTGACAATAGAAGGGGTGTGTAACATTGTAGAAAAAAAGTGTAATACCATCAAAGAACTAAACCATTCAAAAGTAGAAAATTCTACAATGAAAGGCTGAACCGTTCAAAAGTAGAAAATCCTATAATAAAAAATAAAAATACAGTGACAGTCGAATTGTCAATATTCTTAAACAGAACCAAGCAAAGTAATCTATATCTGACTTATGCCGTGAATACAGCATAAGGCTATACATTTTTTTAATATGCACATAAGATTAGCCCGATATATAGATGCAGATGATATTATTAAATTCATTAATGATAATTGGAAAGAAAATCATATCTTAGCTAGAAATAGAAAGCTATTTTTGTATGAATTTAGAAATGGAGATGCATTAAATTTTGCAATTGCAAAGAACAATGGCTATATTATTGGTGTATTTGGTTTTTTAAAATACAGTAATGATATTAAGCCAGATATTGCAGGCTCGATATGGACGGTTCTTAAGTCTGCAAATATTCCAATGCTTGGTCTTAGAATTAGAGAATTTGCCATTAATAATACACCACATAGAATGTTTGTCTCCCCTGGAGCGGGCGTGAGAACGCAAAGTATATATGAGCTGTTAAGAATGAATTGGCACAAGATGAATCATTTTTTTATTTTGAATAAGAATATCAGTAATTACAAGATTTGCAGGGTTGCCAACAAAAGTCATAAAGAAAATATCTTAGTTTATAACAGGGCAGATGATTTGTTTGAAAGTAACATTGTTATTAAATCTATAAAAGACTCAAACAAGGTGCTCAATTATAATTTTAATAAAAATAAGAAATTTTACCCCTTCAAGGATCGAGAGTATTTTATTAAGAGATTTATCGATTACCCTTTTTTTTCATATGATATTTATGGAGCATATCTAAAAGATAAAGTTGTTGGGCTGTGTGTTTGTAGGAGTGTTGAGGCTTTAGGTAGAAAAGCCTATAGAATTGTTGATTTTTATGGCGATGAAAATTTGTTAATTCATTTTTCAAAATACTTGCGCAACTTTATTATAGAGAATATATATGAATATCTGGATTTTGTTTGTTATGGATTTAACGATAAAAACCTCTTAAATTCAGGCTTTAACAGGTTAAAAATGGATGAAAGTGATGTTGTTATCCCTAGTCACTTCTCCCCCTTTCAGAGGGAAAATGTTCAAATTTATGCAGTGTCAGATAAAGCAAATAATTTAAGGGTTAGAATCTGTAAGGCAGATGGTGACCAAGATAGGCCAAACTTATGACTGACAATAATAAACTGACTACAGTTATGTATCATTATGTTAGAGATTTGAACAAATCAAAGTTCCCAAATATTAAAGGTTTAGATCTTGCTTTGTTTAATAAACAAATAGACTACCTGCAAGCGCGTTACAACATTGTTACAATTGAAAGCGTAATAAATCATATAGAAGGAAGACACAACCTTCCTTCTAAACCTTTGTTGTTAACATTCGATGATGGTTTTGCAGATCACTATAATAATGTATTTCCTGTATTGATGAGTCGAGGTATATATGCCTGTTTTTACGTGTCAGCCAAGAGTATCGTAGAAAAAATAGTTCTTGATGTACATAAGTTACATTTTATATTGGCATCATCCAGTATAAAAAGTCTTATTTATAAAATTAAAAAACTACTGGATAGATATAGATCCGAACACGAATTAGAGGAATTTGATTTTTACTATAACAAACTTGCTCAACCAAGTCGTTTAGACAATAAAGATATAATTTTTGTCAAAAGACTTTTACAAGTTGAGCTAGAAGAAGAAGTTAGACATTTAATTGTAAAAGATCTGTTTATTGAATACGTTTCGGATGATGAAGAGTCTTTTTCAAAAGAACTCTATATGGATATATTTCAATTAAAACACATGGTAAAGGAGGGGATGCATATTGGATGCCATGGTTATGATCATTATTGGTGGAATAGTTTAGACAATAATAAATTAAAAGATGAATTAGACCTTTCATTGTCATTTTTATCAAAAATTGGTTTCAATAAAAACTATTGGACAGCGTGTTATCCATATGGGTCTTATGACCGGCAGTCTATAAGAATGCTAAAGGAAAGGAGATGTAAATTGGCATTTACTACAGATGTAGGAATGTATGATTTAAATCCACTTGATAGATTAAAAGTATCTAGGTTTGATACTAATGATTTTGGGTCTTAACTAGTTAAGACCCATGATATTTACAGCGTATTGCCTTGAAGAAATTTCACTCTAATATTGGGGAATTGCCAGTTGAGCCTATATACAAATTTTAAATGGCCGTTTAATTCAGAGGAAATTGAGCGATTTTTTATTCATTGTGATAAGAATTGTACAATATCAACGAAAAAAATCAACAGTAGGTATAGAAAACGGTTTGTTAGAATAATATTTATCTACGTTGTTTCTATTATCAAAACTATTTATTTTTATTTGAAACAATATTTTTTTGTTTCAAAGAGTGAATTTAACGTAAGAAAATTGCTGTTAAGCACAGGGCGTGGATATGATTTAAATAATATCAAAAAATTATCTGGAGTAAGTAATGAAAAATCTATTTTAATTCATGCGTATTGTATGGATGATTATATGAGTCTCCAAAAAACAAGTTTGTTTGTTATCATGTTAAGCTTATTTAACTCTATTCGCGAGTATCAATATACATTAAAATCTAATATTCATAACAAAGTGTTCGAAAATGTACTTAATAATGGAGTGCAAAATATACCTGCATATACATATTTAAGAGCATTTTTTGTTGATTTTATCAAAGAAAATAACGACTGTATTATTTATACTAGTAACGCAATACTTGCATCGCATGCAGCGATATTATCTGGATTTAAGGTGATTAATCTATATCACGGTTTAATGGGTGCGATTAGTCCAAATACATACCCAGAATATCACTCAATTTATGTATATAGTGAAGATGAGAGAGAATATTTACTAAATTCTGGTATAGAGTCAGAAGTGTGCGTATATCCATATGAATGCATAACTAACAAATCAAAATCAGTTATTTTCTTTATGGCTGATAATATTTCTAGGGTTGAATCAAAAGAGATGTTAGATCTTATTCATCAGTTTAAGTCACACGACTATTCTATAGTGATAAAAATACACCCGTTACATAATGCATCCAGAGAATTTAAATCTGAATACGGGCTAAAGGATATTGTATGGAATAATATTTTTGATACATCTGAGCTTGAAATTTTAAGTGAAGAAGATGCGACATTTGTTCTTAAAGAGAGGCGTCCTAGTTTTGTTGTGGGTTGGCATTCTACGGCTCTTTGTGAAGCACTTAATAGTAATGTAATACCAATTTTGATGAATGATCATTCATCTAGAGACTTCTCATTTGAAATCTATCATTTAGAACGAAGATCATTATTATGGCCTGTAGAGTGTAATGTTATTAAAAATCTTTTATTAAATTACTCTTCTTATGAAGATACAATATTTATGCTTAAAACTAGATAAGTAATAATCTTCATATTTATATATTGAATTTACTAGTGTTTTTTATTTTTTAAGAATTTGTTAAATATAGTGCCCCAACAAATCAAGACAACAATCTAAAATTTCTTATTTCGAACGAGTTAAACTTAACCAAACAATTCGGAGTAAAAAATTATGAGTAAAAAACGAACCAGCTACACTTCAGCATTTAA